>Ga0172381_10004921_pt1 | contig 13683 bp, 14 predicted proteins | sample Leawel6488metaG_FD_119754 | JGI IMG/M metagenome (GOLD analysis project Ga0172381, IMG submission 119754) | Leachate microbial communities from a municipal landfill in Southern Ontario, Canada - Leachate well 64-88 metaG | ecosystem: Engineered > Solid waste > Landfill > Unclassified | place... | reverse complement strand
GCCGCGGCCTATGCCGGCCGCGCGCTCTCGACCGACTTCTCCGGCAGCCTTACCGCGGCTACCATGCACCTGAAACAGCTATCCGGCATAACCCCGGACGTTACCGTGGGCCAGACGCAGCTTAACCTGGCGCAGACCGCCGGCGTGGACGTTTACGTAAGCATTTCCGGCGTCCCCGAGCTGTTCACCAGCGGCGCGAACGATTACTTCGACAACGTGTACAACCTCCTGTGGTTCTCTTTCGCCCTGCAGACCGCCGGGTTCAATTACCTGGCCGGGACCAACACCAAGATCCCGCAGACCGAAGAGGGCATGACGGGCCTGAAAGACGCTTACAGGAAGATCTGCGAACAGGCCAAGTCCTCCGGGGTCCTGTCCGGGGGCTCCTGGACCGCGCCTGACCGCTTCGGGGACCCTGAATCCCTGCTGAGGAACGTGGCCGATATCGGGTACTACGTGTACTCGCAGCCCATAACGCAGCAGGTCCCCGCGGACCGCGAAGCCCGCAAAGCGCCGGTGGTGCAGATCGCGGCGAAACTTGCTGGTGCAGTTCACTCTAGCAATGTCATAGTAAACGTGAACAAATGAGCACTTTGGGTAAACATTGGCGTATAAAGCCTAAATTTACCGCACCCAAAGAGTGCGCTGAATGTGGGGAAATGTTTACTCCAAAAGTTCATAATCAAGTGGTTTGCAGCCCACAATGTAAAAGGATTAGAAACTTAAAACAGATCAGAGCAAAAGATATACCTGCACCAGCGCGCAGAATTAAATGCGTTATTTGCGGAAACCTTTTTTCTTATAAAGGGACTGCAAGCCCTAAAACCTGTCCTGGGATATGTAGAAAAAAAAGAAAGTTAAATAGGCCATACACTTTAAAACCGGAAAGTAAAATATATCATGCCATGCGCGGAACGTTAAATCACCGTATAGATATTCCTGATGGTCAAAGAAATACCAGCAGATATTGTGATTACAAACCCTCGGATTTAAGAAAACATATTGAGTCCAAATTTAAGCCTGGCATGACGTGGGGTAATTACGGTAAAAAAGGCTGGCATATAGACCATATAAAGCCATTGTCCTCTTTTAAGTTTGTTGACAATTCGGGAAATTTGATAATATCAGAAGTAAAGGCAGCAATGGCCTTGAAAAATTTACAGCCCCTTTGGGCCAAAGACAACTTAGAAAAAGGCGATAGATACAAATAAGGACAGGAGAACAAAATTATGCCCTCAGTTTCTTTAACCGGTAAAGACGTAATCGTTATAGACGGCCGCGTTTTCCACGACGTAGCCGACGGGGACTTTGCCCTGCTGGAATTCGACAACGATATCGCCAGCATAAAGGTTTCCAAAGACGGCAATTCCATCTTCGCCCTCAACGAAACCGGCAACGTGGTCAAGGCTACCCTGCGCGTCCTGCTCGGGTCCGCTGACGACGTTGTTCTCAACAGCCGGCTGCAGCAGCTTAAAAACGACTTCTCCGGGTTTACCCTCCTGGTGGGCTCTTTCACTAAGCGCGTGGGCGACGGCGCCGGCAACGTCAAGAACGTGGTCTACAACCTCGCCAACGGCATTTTTAAGAAGAACGTGAACGTGAAGAGCAACGCCGAGGGCGACACGGACCAGAGCGTAGCGGTCTACGAAATCCTGTTCCGCAACCAGAACCGCGCCATTCAGTAAAATAAACCATGTCCGAAAATAACGTGTTCAAACTGGATTCCGGCGCCGTCCTCCTGGTTACAATGGCGCCCTTTGAGGACAGCAAGGATCTTCACGACTGCGTGATAAAGTCCCTGCTCAAAGCCGGGATAAAAGAGCCGAATCTGAACGATATGGATATGGCGCCTTTTATCTTTACCGCAGGCTCCGACAAGGAAGTGGAGCGCTGCCTGTTTAAATGCGCTGAGCGCGCGGTATACCGACACGACGGAAGCGAAGCGTCCTCAGTAGGCGTTTCAAAAGCTCTCTTCGATATCCCGGTCGTAGGAGAAAAAGCGCGTAAGGATTACTACCCGATATTCTTCAAGATCGCGGAGGTAAACTTACAGCCTTTTTTTCAGGCTCTCTTTTCCGTGTTACAGGCGTCCCCCGCGAAAAAAGACGTGTCCCCGGAACAGAGATAAAGGCCTCGGAAAAAATGGTTATAGCCCTGCGCTTAGCAAAGGCAGGATACGCAGGCGGGGACCCTGAGCGCGTACTGAAAATGCGAACCGATATGGTCCTGGGCGCAATTCAGTACGAGGCGTTTATAAACGACTATGAGCGCGCCTATATAGAAATAAACCGCGAGGACAACGAATGAAAGTCGGGGAATTTTTTGTAGACATGGGGATCAACGCCAGCCCTGGCGCGACGACCCTAAAAGACTTCCTCGGCTCGATGGGGAAAATGAGAATGTCTACCCTGGCGACCATAGGCGCGCTAGGGACCATCGGAACATACATTCTCGGCGTTACAGATAGCGCCTCAAACGCCGCGGTATCTTTCCAGAAATTCAGCAACCAAACCGGCCTTTCCGCCCAGGAATTGCAGCGCTGGCAGATCGTAGCGAAACAGGCCAACGTTTCCGCGGACACCGTAGCCGGTTCCGTAAAGAATCTTCAAAGCCGACTGGCTACTGTCCGGCTTACCGGCCAGGGCATTAAGCCCTTTCAGATCCTTGGCATATCCCCCCTGGGTAACGCTTTCGAAATAATGACAAAGCTCCGTGAAAGAATGGGGCAGGTAAGCCCGGACGTGTTTTCAAACCTCATACAAGAAATGGGCCTGGACCCCTCCATGGTCAACGTCTTAAAGCTTAGCGATAAAGAGTTTGCTAATTTCGTGGATACTGCCCGAGGAATGACGCCAGAAGTAGAGAACAACGTCCTAAAAATGACGGAAGCTTTTAACCAGCTCTGGCTTAAAATCAAGGACATAAACTACGAAATAGCGAACATGGCTTCCGGGCCTATAACCTCCATATTGGGCGCGATCGTAAAAGAGCTCGGGGATAAAAAATATTCCACTACGGAAAGGGTCTTTCAGGCGGGGACCAAAACCTTTGACCAGCTTTTCGGTACCAACATGACCCCGTTCCTTAAACAGGTCAATTCCGGCTGGAACAGGCAGCAGGAAACAAAGCGCCTATACAATATCCGCGTCGCGGCTGCCGTAAACGAAAACGACGTTCCCGCTTTCAAAGACTTCGTTCGGGACCTGGAAAAAACTCTTAACGAAACCGAGGCGCAAATGCCTCCCGGAGAATCATTACGCCCAGGAGTAGGACTTACAGGATACAGGCTGAATAATTAAAATGGCTTTCAATACTTTGCTGCCGAAAAGCTCAATGCCGCCAAGCCCTCTAAAAGTAGGGGAATTCGGCAATTATCTTGCCAGCCAGGAATCCGGCGTCATAGGCGACCAAATGAGCATAGGCGCGTTCGTTTTTGACTATGCCGGCGAAGTTTCCTCCGAGCTTCACGCCGATATTACGGACCACTACACCGAGGACAATACCGTAGTTCAGGACCATATTGCCCTGAACCCTATCCGCGTTACCATGCGCGGGCTTATAGGCGAACTGGTAGCCGGACCTATCGCCGGCGGCATTACGGGGCTCCTGGGCGGCCTGCAGGACAGCCTGACGACCGTAAACGCATATATAGGCGGAAAGACCCCTCAGGCTATTAACAAGGCCAGCAAGGCCATTACGCAGGTCCAGAAAGTAACGACGCAGATCAGCAGCGCCGTTTCCAAAGGGAAGAGTCTTATTGATTTCCTGAACTTCGGCGCTCTTTCGAATATTAATCAAGCCGTAGCCTACCGCCGGCTGGAAGCCATGTGGGAAAACAGGACGCCTTTTAAAATTGTTACGCCTTTCAAGCGCTACGAAAACATGGTTATAGAATCCCTTAAAGCGGTACAGTCTGAGGACACGAAGTACGTCAGCGAATTCACCGTTACGCTGAAACAGATCCGTTTTGCGACCGTTACTGTTTCCACCGTCGCCAATGGCTCTGACCGAAGAAACCAGCAGATATCTCCCCTCAGGAATCAGGGCCTTTCTTCCGGGGATAAAACCGCCATTGATAAAGTAACCGATTTCACGAACGTTTATCGGGGTCCTTTCAGATGATCAAGATAACGAATATTTCTTCCGACGCTCACCAGAAAACTACGGTCTTGCTGGCCGATAATACTTCCGTGGTTGTAACTCTTGATTTCCTGCCAGCGACGCAGCGGTGGGTTGTCGGACTATCCCGGGATACTTTCACCGTAAAGTCCATAGGCCTTTGCGTTCACCCTAACCTTTTACGGTCATATCGCCAGGTCATACCTTTCGGCTTGTCCTGCGTGTCCTCCGACGGAGTAGACCCTTTCGATATCAACGATTTCGAGAATGGCCGCATAGAGCTGTATATTCTGGATAACACGAACGGGGAATCCAACGTAGTAGATATTGAAACTCAGATGTACGATGTATGACGACCACGGCTAAATTTCAACGGGACTATCTCTTGTCCGTTCAGGGGAACGTGGACAAGACCCAGTATTATTCCATGAAGCCGCCGTTGACCATCGAGTTTGATATTGTCCGAAACACTTTCGCTTCCGCCAATACGGGAAGATTCAGGATTTACAACCTGGCGGAAAGTACGCGCCGAAATCTTTTTCATGTCCGCTACGACATTGACGAAAAGAACTATCAGCGCGTCCAGATCTTCGCCGGCTACAAGACCAATAAGCAGCTCCCTCTGGTATTCCTGGGGAACGTGTTTACGGCCGGGACCCGGAGGACGGGTCCAGACTGGATAACGGATATCGAAGCTTTTGACGGCGGCGTGGGTATGCTTACCGGCCAGATTTCTTTAACCAAGCCTAAAGGCTGGTCGGCTCCTGAGGTCTTAAAAACTTTGGTAGGGGCAATGCCTTATACGCAATTCGGGGCGGTAGGCGATATCACTTCCACCAATACCCGGGGGATCTCCATGGCCGGGAACGCCTGGGACATTTATAGGCGGATTGTGGGCGACGGCGTAGCGTTTGTAGACATGCAGAACGTCTACGGTCTGAAAGAAAACGAATACCTGGTAAAGCCCGGTCAGATAGAGCTTATCCTTGGGCCAAACAATATTTTGGGAACGCCGCGCCGGATCGGGGCGATCGTGGAAGTGGACATGATTTTCGAGCCCTCTGTATTCATAGGCCAATCGGTAACGATAAACAGCTTGGAAACCGTTTATAACGGCACCTATCAGCTCCGGGGTATTCATCATTCCGGTATTATCAGCGAATCCGTGTCCGGGGCAGCTACGACAACCCTCAGCCTTTGGGTAGGGACGCAAACCTTAAAGGCGGTACAAACCAAATGAGCGTCAACGGTTTAAGCGTTACAAATCCGTCTTTGAAAAACCTCTTCGACAATGCGAAGAACGATATTATGCAGACGTTCAACTGCGTCAAAATAGGTACTATCGTTTCTTTTGACGCGACCAAGAGAACAGCCGAGATTCAGATATCATTCAAGCGGTCCCTGTCCCTGCCTATAAAGGACGAACTGGGCCGGGGACAGTTTATAGTTTCCTATCCGCTGCTGGTGGACTGCCCGGTAGTAACAATGCAGGGCGGCGGCGGCGCCGTGGCTTTTCCCATTGCGGCCGGCGACGAATGTCTGGTCTTTTTCTCGGATTCGAATATAGACGCCTGGTTTGATAACGGCGGCGAGGCATTGCCCCTGGACGGCCGCCGGCACGACCTGAGCGACGGTATAGCTTTGGTGGGCCTTAATTCTCTGGCGAACGCTTTGGACGTGGCTCTGGCCGATGATGAAACCGGGCTTGCCGACGCAACCGCCAAGGTGTCGGTAAAAAGTGGTAAAATAAACGTCAGCAATGCGACGCAAAGTTTTATAACCGCTATGGACACTTTCTTAACGTCCTTGGCGGGCAGCGCGGATCCTACGGTGGCGGCCGCGGCGCCGATTCTTAAAACCAGTCTGGACGCACTTTTCTATTAACTATGAAATTCCGGGCATTAACTTCAACAGGCGATTTTACGTTTGGCAGCGGAAAAGCCAATTACGCCACCGACGAACGCGCCATAGAATTGAATATCGCTACCCGGATACGGTCTTGGAAGAACGATTGCTTTTTCGATTTTGAAGCCGGCATAGACTGGGTTTCCCGACTCGACAAAGGGCAGAAAGACAATCTGGTAAACGACCTTAAAATTTTGCTCATTCAGTCTTATGGCGTGGTTAAAATAAACTCGGTAACGCTGGCTGAAAATACCCTTACCAGGGCGCTGACAATAACGTATAATGTGGATACGATTTTCAGCGAATCTTTTACCCGCCAGGTGGCGATATCTGCCGGCGTGGGGAGTTAAACGTATGCCGAATAGCCTTGATTCAAACGGACTCACAATAAAGACCCTTGCCGAAGTTACGGCCGATCTGACAACCGCCATGCAGAATATCTACGGCGCGGATATCAACGTGGAAAGCAATTCCCCCGACGGTCAGATGATAAACATTTTCGCGCAGGCCATCATAGACAACCTGGAAGTCCTGGTGGACGTTTACAACGTCATGGACCCCGAGCTTTCTTTCGGCGTCAACCTGAATAAGGTCCTGGCGCTTAACGGCCTCACCAGAAACCCGTCCACCTTTACGACTACGCCGGTGTCCATTACCACGAACAAGGCGTTGACTCTTATCGGCCGGGACGCGCTGCTGACCAATCCTAACGCGCAGGTGTTCTCCGTACAGGACGCCAATAAAAACGTGTTCGAGCTCATAACCACGTATGCCTTTGGCACCGCGGGAACTACCAGCCTCAGCTTTCAGGCGGTTACTACCGGCGCTCTTGAGGTTCTTCCGAACACCATTACGCAGCAGGCGACGCCCATCCTTGGCGTAACCGTAGTCAACAACCCCTCCGTTTCCTCAACGGTTGTCGGGGTAGACGAAGAAACCGACGTGGCGTTTAAGATACGCAGGGCAAAGATGTACCTGCTGGCTTCTACGGGCTCCGCGGACGCCGTTCAGGCGGCCTTGCTGGCGCCCTATACGCAGTCTGGCGTAACCTATCAGGCCGCGGACGCCATGGTAGTTGAAAACGACACCAGCGGCACCGTGAACGGCGTTCCCGCGCGTTCCATTTACTGCATAGTCAGGGACAACGGAAGCGCCGGGCACAGATACCAGATCCCCTACCAGATAGTTTCCAAGAAAATTCCGGGTTGCGGGCTTCATGGTTCAGTATCCGAAACCATCACCCGTCACAACGGACTGCCGTTTTTAGGCAAATGGGACTGGGCGGTTGCGCAGCCGCTTTATATGACGTTCGGGATAACGCCCAAAACCGCCGGCATTACCTTTGACGACGCCGTAGTGGCGGACGAGCTGGCGGCCGCGCTCGAATACTTCCTGGGGCAGACGGCCACCATAGGCGAAATCGTAGTAGCCATGAACACCCTGTTCCCGAACGCGATCGTTACGGGTTGCGGGGTATCGGCTACGGCCGGCAGTTATACCGACACCGTAGCGCCGAGCGCGCTTAAAAATTACTGGACCGTGGCCGCAGCCAACATAGCCATAACTTAAAATTATGACCTCCGCTGAACTTGTCGCGTACTACAACAACCTCCTGCCTATCCAGTATAAGGGGCAGCCGCGGGCCTTGGCTACCGTGGCCGCGCTTGTGAAAGAGGTAATAGGCGACACCATCACGGTATTCCCGGACGTGCGCGACATTTGGGACCTTGAAAAGGCCACCGGGAAACAGCTCGACCTTATCGGGAATATTTACGGAGTCAAGCGCTACCTGTATGGCGCCGACACCACGAAAGATTATTTCGGTATGCCGCAAATGTCCATAGGGACCCCGGACGACCCTGCCGACTTTTTCGGATTTATGCCGATCGCGGATATCCCCGCGGACGGGCTTCCTATTACCGCCTGGTACTGGCATACCTACCCGGACCTTTACACTTTCATCGGAGAACTCGACGACAACACTTTCCGCCGGCTTCTTAAATATCTTATACTGCTGAGGTCGTCAAGCTGCACCATTGAGGACATAGACTGGCTTATGAATCCCTTTGATTATAAGCTGGCGCCAGACGGCACGTACAAAAACGTGAATCAATGGTTTGCGCCCTCGATAGATATTTGGGGATCGGTTTACGCTCCGATCTACGTTACCGATAACCGGGACATGACCATAACGTACACGATAGCTGCGAATCAGTCCGGGCCTGGCCTCGATAACGTAATGTTGATTTCAGCGATAAAAACTCTCAACGCTTTCCCGAAACCGGCCGGCGTAGAACTTATAATAGTGGGGTAAAACTATGGCTCAATTAGCGCGCGTTTTTCACAAGATATTCGGTGCCTCAGGTACCAGCGACAATTTCGGAAAATTCGGCTCCGCTGCCGCGGGCAGCGCCATAACAACGAAAGATCTTGCAACTATCATGGCCCTCACGGCCTGGGACAATGGCTGGCAGGACGCAGTAGTGGGTGGGAACAAAGCTCCTGTTCTCGAAGAAATGAACGCGCATATGTTCGTTCATTCTACGCAGATCGGGTATCTGTTTCAGTCCGGAATACCGGAGTACGACGCCTCCACGGAATATTTTATCGGGTCCGTGGTGCGCGTAGGCGAATACTGGTACCGGTCCATTGTGGACAACAATATCGGTAATACGCCTCCGGCCGCCGCCAGCGACGCAAACTGGGTTTGGGAAAATCAGAAGTCCGCGCTACCCGGCGACGTTATCGAATGGTCGGGCTTGGACGTTCGCCCTGGCTGTCTTTGGGCTGACGGCGCCGCTTATAACCGCGCCGACTATCCGGCCTTGTTCCTGGCTTTGAACAAAGTTACCAACGGAACATTAGCCAACGGATCCCCTATAATCACCGCGATAGGCAGCACCGCGCGCCTTGGCGTAGGTATGGTGGTAGAGGGTTCCAATATTCCTTCAGGTGCGAAAATATTGACCGTGGACGGTCCTACGCAGATCACGCTGGACAAGAACGCTACGGCGTCAATAACGACTTCTCTGACCATTTCCCCTTATGGGCTAAGCAGCGGCACTACTTTCAACGTGCCTGATCGCCGCGGCCGGGTAGGAATAGGCCTCGACAACATGGGCGGTAACTCTGCTAATCGCGTAACCAACGCGCAGGCGGATATCCTGGGAGGCGCGGCCGGTGCGGAAGCCATAACTCTTACCGCGGCGCAAAGCGGTTTGCCGTCGCATAGCCATAATATCACCATCGGCAACAACACGGACGGGAATACTACCGCTTCCGGCAGCAACGAAAGCGCTGTCGCGCGCGCTACTACCTCAACCGGTGGTACTGCCGCGTCATCTTCTCATGATAATATGCCCCCTTACATTTCCTGCAATTATGTGGTAAAATACTGATAACTGGTAACGCAAAATGAGGCCTAAAACTAACGCGATAGTCAAGGGGATAAAGTGATGAAAAAAATACTTCTGGCGATCTATTTCGCTATAACGGCGTTCTCTGTAAAAGAGGCAGCCGCGTACTCGGCTTATCTGGTCAACGACCCGAAGATAAGCGTTGACAGCTCTTACGTTCTGAACGTGAAAGCCAACAACCTTACCTACGCTACCGCCGTAGCCACCTACGACGACGGGACTCCGGCCGACAAGACTTTTACCGACGGGCAGATATCCACCGGGAATATCACCGTGGCGGATCTCGCTGCGCTTACCACGGCTTACGCCAGCAACACGATAACGATTCTGTCTACCTCGAATCTGGCAAACGCGCAGATCGCCCTGCCTGGTTACGTGTTTAAGCAGACCGTGGACTGGCGCGTGGGTGCCAGCACCAGCGCAACCGCGGCCTCTATCGCAACGGCTCTGGCTAAAATCCCCTGGCTGACCGTTACAAGGGACTATGCGGTTATCACCATTACCGCCAAAGTCCCGGGCGCTTATTACAACACTATCCCCGTTTCCAGCAATAACGCCAACATAACTGTCGACACCCCTTACATGTCCGGCGGGCAGGATAACGCGGTCCTGACCATAAACGGGATTTCTCTCAGGCATAACTTGGACTGGTACGTGGGCGCCACCAGCGCGACCGCTGCGACCTCCATTGCCGCCGCCATAAACGGGAATACGGCTCTGGCTGCGCTGATGACCGCTACCGCCAATAGCCCGTCTGCCGGCATAGTGGCTCTCGCTTCCGACGCCACCGGCGCCAGCAAGAACTTCTCCTTGTACTCTTCGGCTCCTGATGACCTCGTTCTTTCCGGTACCGCTATGACCGGCGGCGCGGATCCTGCTTACTCCATCGGTTCCGGCAATATCAGAATCCCCTCCCATGGCTTCAACCTGGGCCTGCCGGTTCTTTACACCGAGGACACCGAGGCTATTCTTCCGCTTGTGGACCAGACGACCTACTACGTTATCCCGGTGGACGCCAACAACATAAAGCTGGCGGAAAGGTCCACGGACGCCGTAGCCGGTGTCTTTATCACCATGACCAGTTCCGCGGCGCCCTCCCATACCTATACTCTGTCCCCGCTGTCTATCGGAGGGACTTCGAGTTTTAAATGGGAAGTTTCCACCAACAACGTGAACTGGTCCGATATGGCCGTAGCTTCCGTTACCATAAGCGATTACGGTACCCTGCCTCTGACTACTTCCTGGGATCTGGACACCAGTAAGGATTACGTGCGTCTGAGTCTGATATCGCCTACTGCCGGCGCGCTTAATCTGAGCGTACTGGTCAACGGCCAGCCTCTTTCGGAATTCGCGCGTACTGCCGGCGACACCTTTACCGGCCGCGTGAACTTCCTTAATGCTCCGATCGTTATGACCGGAGCCAGCGGGACCATTACCAGCGCGGCGGCCATAACCAGCACCGGGAAAATAACAGGCGCAGGCGTTGTGTCAACCGGATATACCAAGTCCGGTAGCAAGACCCTGGCGGAAATGAACGCCTACACCCCCGGCGGCGCGGGCGAGGTCTGGTTTATCAGCGACGCTACGCTTATGAAACATTGCACCAGCACCGGCGCCGCGGCGGGCTCGTTCACTACGTTCACTTCGACGTTCACGCATTGCCAGTAAGATTATGCTCAAAACCGGGAGAATAGGACATGCTCAGAATTATCTTAACGATCGCCTTAGCGTGTTGTGCGCCGGTACACGGCGCCCCTATTCCCCCGGGGCCTGTCGGTAGCTTCGTAAACAACAGCGCTGCGCCTCAAACGGCGCAGTTCAATGTATCCAGCGGCACCGTCCGCGGGAAGCTTACGGCCGGGGAAGTCAAGGTAACTACCCTGACCGTATCCGGGGGAATAGTCAGCTCGTTCTCGGGATCTGGCGCCGGCTTGACCGGTATTCCTTGGGCCGGGGTAATCAAGACGGGCTCCAATCTCAACGAGATAACGATCCGCGACCATTCGGTACTTACGTCCACCGGCACTAACAGCCATTCCGCCATTGATTCCCATATCCTTTCCTCGGCTGCTGTTCACGGCTCTACGGCCTCAAACCTCGGCAGCCGCATAGTCCAGCGCGACGCCTCCGGTAACTTCTCAGCCGGCACTATAACCGGCGCTGCTTTTGTCGGTCCTGTCCTCGGCAATGCTACGACCGCCACAACGGCCGCCAACGTAGCCGGCGGATCCCTCGGCGCCATTCCCTATCAGACGGCCTCAGGCGCTACCGCAATGCTACCCGTAGGCCCTTTTAACTACGTCCTGCAGGGCAAGGGCGCCGCGGCGCCTACCTGGACTAGTTCTCCTACCATAATCGGGGCGAACATCACGGGTGTCCCTTTGGCCGCGTTGAATAACGGTACTCTGCCGACTTCTATCCCCGCTTCATCCATAACGGCTACCGGCGTCACTCCGGGCACCTTCGGCGGGCCGACACAGGCCGCTCAACTCACCGTGGGATCCGACGGCCGTATCACATCGGCAACTCAGTACGCCATCCCGGGCGTATCGTCCACTACGGTCATGTATGACAAAAGTTACACATGGACGAAGTACCAGAATTTCCTTTCCTCGGTTTCCGTGGGCTCAATCTATGGCGACGGCACCAATTTAACCGGAGTCAACGACGTTGTAGCGCGCGCTGGCGTCGCTGCGCTTATGGTAGCGACCACTACCCTCACGCAAGACCTGGCTACCGAGATAAGCAATCGCCAGATCGCGGACGCTGCTATCGGAGTAACGACCGGCACCCTCCGTACTGACCTGAGCGCTGAAACCCTTGCCAGAAGCCTTGCTGACGCAGCCATAGGCGTTACTACCGGGACTCTGAGAACTGACCTCAGCTCTGAAATAAGCCGCGCTACGGCCCGGGAGAACGCCGTAGCCATATCCACCGGAGTCAACACCGTGGCGATATCTGCCCTTTCCGTTTCAACCGCCTCCCTACAATCCAGTCTTTCCGCCGTCATTCTTTCCACCGGCTCCCTTGAATCCTCAAAGGCCAATCGCTCGGGGGACACGTTCACGGGTCCTATAATCGGAACGTCCATAACCGCCTCCTCCGCTGTCTTTACCGGCCCCACTACGGTTTCCAGCATGACGGTGAACGGGAATATATTGTCCACTGGAGTTATAACTGCTAACGGGACGGGCGTAAACAGACTAGGACGACTTGAAGTAGTAGGAAGTGCAACCCCTAGCGGGCTATCTATGGGCGGCAATTACAGCACTACTGCGGGTATGTATCCAAAAATACGAATATTTGAAAATTACGGTTCTGACCTTTGGGGGTTTGGACTTTCAGCTGGACAACTCGATTATATCGTAGGAGATTCCGGCGGAGACCATGTATTTTATACGTCGGGGCATTCTGAACGCGTTAGGGTGAAAAACGATGGCCGTGTTGGCATCGCCACCCCCACCCCCGACCAAGCCCTAACCGTGGCGGGCAACATCAGCCAGACGGGCGTGATTATTTCCAGCGGGACGGGGAATAATTACTTTGCGGGTCATGTAAGCATCGGGACAAGCGCCAACGAGCAAACGCTAAACATTACCGCAAATACGGCAATCAATGCTTCGGGGGGGATATTATACCTCGGAGCTGGGGGCGGTGCTGACACGGTAGTCCTTAGTCCAGGGGGGCTAGGCTACGTTGGGTTCCCCGATGGAAAAATTACTCCCGGCGGCAACGTCGGCATAGGCACCACGGCCCCGTCGGCAAAACTCGAAGTAGCCGGAGCCGTCCAAGTATCATCCGCAACGCTCAACGTATCGGGCACCGGCGCGGGCATTACGACTACGGGCAATATCACGGCGGCTTCGGGGTCTTTTACCGACGCGACCTCTACCGTTACGTTTGCGGGGTATGTATCTGCTACCGGGGGCATAGCGTCAGCACAAGCTATTTTAACATCGTCTGACGTTGTGGCTAATGCGTACTACGGGGATGGGAGCCATCTTAGCGGAGTATCAGCAGGGGCTTTTGGTGCTTGGGCCTCTAGAACGGTTGGTACGTCATATACCGCGACTACTGACGGGATTGTGGTTGCTTGGATAAATTGTAATGCATATAGCACGGCGGGAGACTTGGCAGTGGCGTCTCCTGTTGCCACACAGCGTTCAGCCGCAGGGTGCTTTAATAATTCCGATGGGAGTATTTCTGTAACTTTTGGGTCGCTTACGATACCCGTACGGTCTGG
>Ga0172381_10004920_pt1 | contig 13691 bp, 11 predicted proteins | sample Leawel6488metaG_FD_119754 | JGI IMG/M metagenome (GOLD analysis project Ga0172381, IMG submission 119754) | Leachate microbial communities from a municipal landfill in Southern Ontario, Canada - Leachate well 64-88 metaG | ecosystem: Engineered > Solid waste > Landfill > Unclassified | place... | reverse complement strand
AGAGGTACCTGGTCATGGACCCATTTACAGCACTAACAATGGCAACGTCATTTTTTGGTTCCTTAGGCAAAGGTTCTTCTGGTGCCAAGTCCGGAGGCGGTGCCTTGGGTGGAATAAACGACTTCCTGGGTTCTAACTTGGGACAGGTGGGCATGATGCTGGGGGGTGGTGCTCTGTCTGGCCTGTTGAATAAGTCGAGTGAGCCTGATTTGAAGGCGCTGCCTACGCAGACACCCTTGCAGCAGGGCATCACCAGGGACATGCTCGAGGCGGCAATGAACAGCTTTCGTAACTATGCACCTTATCCTGGCCAAACCATGCGCACCCAGCCCACAGCCACAGAAAAAAGCATCTTTAGCCAAGCTGGCGCAATGGCAGGTCGAGTGGGCCAGCCCCGGGGTGGCAACGCAGATGTTGCCACAGCAAGAGGTGAGGTGCAGAAGCCGAAAAGCACCGAGGCACTTATTGCTGAGGGGTTGCAGCGAACGCTGAGCAGCGTCCTTAAGAACATTGGAGGCTAGTTAAGATGGCAAGTATTTATAGCAGTACGGCAACCAGCAGTAATGCCGGAAAAAAGTACTACACCTTAGGTGAAGGTGAGAACACTGTGTACTTACCAACAGGTGAATCCTGGCTACAAGGTTCCTATCTGCCTAGTCCGGGTGAAACAAACTGGCTGGACAAAGCCAAACAGCGGGCCACCCAGGCGCAGAACTTCTTTACGGAGAACCCTTCTGCTTATGAGTCCTTTATTCAAGCCTCGCCTTGGGCGGCCGCTTATAAGGTGAATCCGACGGGAGTCGGTGCTGTGCTGAACAACATGTGGAAAGCCAACCCGAATCTGCTTAATCAGTATGTAGGAAGCTGGTCCGCAGGGCTACCCACCTATACTGGGTTGCAAACGGACATTATGGGTACCACGGCCGGGTTGACAACCAGTGACATCCCTGGGTTCAATTCTTATATAACGAACCCGGAGAACATTCGGCAGAACGCTTATCTAAGCCAGCTCAGTGGCTTGCAACCTACAAATAATGGGGTGGGCTTTATTACGGATGTGAACCCGACGTTGGCAGCGAATGCTATCCAGCTTTATCGGGATTATCTGGCAGCTCAGGCGGCAATACCGACCACCCCGGTTACACCGGAAGCACCGGTGACACCGGAAGCACCGGTTACACCGGTAACCCCAGAGGCGCCGGTCACACCAACGACGCCTCCTAGCAATTATGGCTTGGAACCGATAACTCCCGAACAGGCTCTGGCGCTGTCGAATCAGCCGGTAACGCCAGTCACCCCTGCAACACCTGAGACGCCTGCAACACCAGAAGCCACAACACCCATGAACGTGGATGTGCAGGGTTTCCTGAATTCGTTCTTTGGTGATACCAATCGTCAGCAGATTATAGATTCTTTGATGGAGGGCATTTCCACTGAGGACGAAATCCTGACTGGCTTCGAGAACGTCTTTGCCCCAACCCAGGCTATGTGGGACATGTTTGGGCGGCCAGAAGCCACGGCCGCAGGCACAGAAGCTGCTGGTGGGCTGGGCAGTGGTATTGAGAGCACCAACATTCGCTCACAAATGGCCTTCGACGCCACGCGGAGAGCCAGCTTTCAGGAATACTATGATAGCAGAAGGGCCAGCAGTCTAGGTTACCTGGACCAGGCCCTCAAATATGCCAAGACGCCCGCAGATTTGGCTAAGGTTTACAGTGCCGTTGGGGTGGACCTGGCTACAACGGACAACATTAGGCAACAGGCCCGCTCAGCGGCGGCCGGGGACTGGATGGCTCTGGGCCTGACTGATGCTAACATTGCCTATATTAACGCTCAAACGGATGCGGCCGACGCCAATACCCTTTGGACACTTTATCAGACAGCAGCCGCTGAGGGTGGTTACGACTCCAATGTACTGGCACAGCAGGCGGCCTGGTACCAGCAGAATGAGGCTGGTGCCTTGGGGAATCCCTTGCTGGCCACCATCATGGCGCTCACAGACCAATCCCTGTTCAGTTACGCTGCCACTTAGACCCCCTGAAAAAGGGCCATGAATTGAGATTTAAGACACGAACGCTGCAAATAGGACCCAGAACACCACTTGGCCGGAGATCGTGCCTTGTAGCTCGTCCTGGTGCTTCTCCCAGCGACCTATGGAGATTCTAAGATGCCTACCACGCAAATGTTTGACCTTCGACGGCAGGGACCCTCCACAGAGGAGTCCATCCTGGGAGGCCTAGGACAAGGTGCACAGCAACTGGCAGCCATGTTGATGCAGCAGGGTGAAGGCCAAGCCAACCGCCAGTTCCAGGGAGAGCAAGCCCAGCTAGACCGGGAGCAGCGATACCAGATGGCTATGCAGCAGCTCCAGCAACAGCGCCAACTCGCGGACAAGGAAGGTGTCGATAGCATGTACGCCAACTGGTTGGTCTTGGCCAGCAAAGACCCAACCACGGCCAAGGGCATGGCTCCTGCTATGGCCAAATATCTGGGTATGGACATTGGACTGTTCCAGGTGGCTGCGGAGGACCACGGTTCAGACGTAGGCAAGATCATTCATAGCATCTATCAGATGCGTCAGGAAGGTATCCCCATCAACGAGATGGAGGAACGCTTTGCTTATCAGGTTAGCCTGCTTGGTAACCTGACTCCAGAACAGCAGCAAAAGTTAGTGAAGGCCGGTCAGGATACTCTCAACGGATTCCGGGAACAAGACCAGGCCAAGATAGATGAGGCCCGCAACGCGGACAAGGCTGCCACCGAGCAAGAGGTGGGCAAGCTAAAGAGGACGATAGCTACTGCTCCTGTGGGTTCACCAGAATACCTCAGTGCTGTGCAGCGGCATCAGGCCATCGTGGGGAGCACCGTTAGGGAGACCACCACAGAGAAAGAGGCTGAAAAGGTGCACACACAGCGCCAAACCTATATTCAAGGGGATATCAACAAGCTGACTAGTGAGGTCCTTCGTTTGGAAGGCGATACAAGCTATGAAACTACGATGCAGTCCAAGGCGCAAGCAAAGGCCCTGAAGCCTCAGATTCGTATGAAGCAGTTCATGCTGGGCGCCCGAACGGGTAACGATGTGCGCAAGGCCTTCAACAGGGCGGTCATTGGCGGGTTCAACCCGCAAACGGAATACGGCATCCCCGGTAAGAAGTTTGGGGAGGACCTCGAAAAAATGATACAGGAATACTTCAATGAATGATACCCCCTTGCTAAAGCTGGTTGGTGAGGAGGAGCCCCAGGAGGCTCCCCGAATGCCACAGCAACCAGCACCTGGAGCAGACATTCCTTTCCTCCTGCCGCTAAAGCCAGAACCAGGGGAACCTGACGAGGTTCCCCCTCTGGTGGAGCGGCCGCCCAAGCTAGCGCCTGGTGTACTCCCTTTGCACAACACTGCCAAGGCCACCCTTGAGCAGCCATTGCTGCCGGAGCCTTTACAGTACGAACCGCACACCCCGGAAGACCCTTATGCTGGACTTGCAGCGAGTCTGGGTATCACAGGCCCAAGCCCGGAAGTTGAGGAACAGGCCCGCGCTATGGGCTACCCCCCGAGCTCAGAAGACTGGGCCAGAGAAAGTCAGATGATTCCTTCCTGGCGAGACCAGCGCCAAGACGCCTTTATGCAGATTCTGAACGACTCCGAGCAAACCGCCAAGCTGGGTGGTGAAGTCATCGAGCTGCCGGAACACTTGCTGCTTCGACTCCCTGATGAAAGTTATCGCAGTTACACCAACAGAATTATGGACTTTCGGGACCAAGTCCACAAACAGTATCGCAGAACGTTCCTGGCTGACCTAGCCAAGCAGCCACTGCCGCCGTCCGGTAACGAGACGGTGGATGGCTATATGAGATCGTTCCAAAAGGAACTCCTGCAAGATGGCAACTCTCTGTCCAAGTTCGTACTCCGTTGGGGTTTTGGGGGTGGCCCCGGTGATATAGGCACAGGCCTGTCCAAAGGCCTGGTCATGGCAGAAGAAGGCTATCCGTTGTTGGATATCCTCTCCGGCAATGTGCCTATGTCTGAGACAGGCCTGCGCGACGAGAGCAACTTCTTGATGGCGCAGGATGCCCTTAGACGATTCACAAAGTGGCGCGCTGAGAACGATCCTGAGCTGGGCCCCGACTTTATAGGGGCCGGAATCGGCCTTACTAATATGACCGCAGAGGTGGGCGCCGCTTATTTTGTAGCGGACAAGATGTTGCTGGGAGCGATTGGTGAAGGGCCCAAGAGTGTGTCGCTGGGGAGAGAGGCCATCCGTGGCGGGCTGGCCACCGGATTGCTGTCACCCGGCTATGTGGACCCGAACCAGTCGATTGAGACACAGCTTTCCCAGGCACGAGACATGGTCTTGGCCGGGGCGCTGCTGGATGTGGGGGCCGCTGGTGCAGCCAGCAAGTTCAAAGACCTTTGGCGCACGTTCAAAGACGAGAATGCTACAGCCCTGCGACAGTTGGCCAATAGTCGCAAGTTCGATGTAGGCACCTCTACCATTACGATGGGTGCACGCAGTAAGGTAGAGGCACAGCGCTTGCTTACTCCTGGTGCTGAGATCATGGAGGTCATTACCGAACAAACAGAGCTGGCTGTGCCAGCCACCAAGAGCAAGAAGCTTCTTAGCACCGTTGCCACAGCAGCACCTTCACGCAAGGCCAAGCTCCCACCAAGCGCGAAACCGTTGGTGATGACGGCCGGTAAAGGCCGGGCCACCCTTGACATTGAGGCACGATTTACCCAGGTGCTCGACGACTTCTACGGCCAGGCGCCTGCTCCTGTGGGCACTGAGGCCACTGTGCAGAATGTGCTTGGTCAAGCCGATGATGCCCTTGAGAGCACATTTGCTATGGCGTCCCCCTCAGAAGGTTACGCTTTCACGGAGGCTGGCGCTGAGGCCTTTGCCAATCTGGACGAATCCGCTTTGCAGTCCGTCGTTACGCACATGAACGTCCGGCCCGGTCAGGGCGGACGCAAGGCTTCCGCCGTGGCCAGTGGCATCCTCGACAACCTGGATGCCGAAGCCATTAGAACGCTGGACGGTGACCTCCTAAACCTGCACAGCTTTAACGAGACATGGAATGCACGCTTGCGTGTACTCACAGGCAACCCTGTCCTGGGGGCTATTGACAACATTATCCGAGGTGGGGCTGCTGTTCTGAGCAAGACACCCTCTGGCGTGTCGCTCAAGCGCATCATGTCCTCAGCGTTGTCATATCAGTGGAATATGCTCGGGACGTACAGACGGCAGTTGGGCCCTTTGCTAAGCAAAGTGCCTCGGCATTTGCATAAAGATATTCGTGGCGTTGTAGAAGGTAGGATCATTACAGGCAACGCGGACCTGCTGGCCTATACGGATGCTATTAAGAGTATATTTCTAGATTTGGACCACAAGTTCCTGGCTACCAAACATCCTGGTTATCGGACTGTCCTGAACTATTTCCCGAGGGTGTGGAAGCCGGAAGCACTGAAGGCACTACTTAAAGGCAAGGGCTCTTACTACGATAACCTGGTTAAGAAGTGGGGTGAAGCGAATGTTAAACAGATTCGGGCTGAGCTGAGCAACCAGAACAAGAGGTTACCCTGGGTACGACGCAGCGGTTTTATCGACTTCGAGCGGACGCTGGACGATGTGCCCGATGAGTTTCTCCTCGATCCGGTGCAAAGTCTGGATCGTTATCTTGATAGCGCTACCAACCGTTTGGCCTGGGCGTCGCCTAAAGGTGGTAATCTGGGCTGGGAACCGCTCCCAGAAAAGGTTGTTACACTGCTGGACCAGATTCAGCAAGAGGGAGGAGCAGCACAGCGCTCCTATGCTTCCAAGATATTCAGGAAGCTCAATGGCACCTGGGAACCGGAGGGTAGCTGGGAGCGAGCACTGCACGCCTTTGAGCAGAATGGCCTTGTGCGAACCCTGCGAACAGCCGAGGGCGGTGCCAAGCTGGTCTTGGCTCAAATCCTGAACCTAGGCCAGACGTCTTATACCACGGTGCGCAGGTTCGGACTGCGGGCAACAGCGCAGGGTCTCCTATCCAGCCTAACAAAGACCGAACGAGAAGCTGTGTTTAATGCTGGAGCCATCATCCGCAAAGGCCTGTCTGACATGCTAGACCTGGCTTATCTTGGTTCTTGGCAGACGCGGCTGCTTTCCAAGCAGCTCCAACTACAAGGGTTTACCTTTGTGGAAATGGCCAATCAAATGGTGGCCGCTAACGCAGGGAAGCATTGGCTGCACCGGATGGCAGCCCAACTGCACATGAGCACGGAGAAGGCCACCATGCTTCGCAAGCTCTATGGCAACCTTATGGGAGAGGACCGAAAACAAATCCAGGAACGCTTGTACGACCTGGGGTTCTCGCCCCAGGACGTGGCTCAGATGCAGCGCACCGGCCTGGTCACTATGGCGCAAGAGGTTCAGGCCATGCAGCAGGGAAACATCCTGACACAGTTTGCACATCCTAATGCGCTCCATGATCCTATGATTCTCAATGAGGCCAGGACGATTTCTCAGTTTAAGCGGTTCTCTTTCCACGCCTTCCGGGAGAACGTCAACATGGTTCGGGATGTGGTGCCACATCCTATGAGAGACCCTTACACAGGGAAGTTCCTGCTTGGTAGAGGTGGTTGGACGGGCGGAAACATAAAGAGTCTGGCGGAGTTTGTCGGGGTGGGTGGCCTAACGGCCGATCAGCTCCGCCGGTTCCGTTTATGGATGGAGGGGCGCAGCATTGAGGATGAGCATTGGAGCACACGACTTGCTAATGATGCCGCTTATATGGCCACCGGTGGAATCATGGCGGATGCTATCGGAGCCATCGGTAGGCGGAATCCTTACAAGAGCATGATGGAGTTCGCCGTTGGGCCAACGCTTTCCGACGTGATCAGCGCAGGTATGTCCATAGCCGACGTAGGTGAATACAATGGGCTTCCCTGGGAAGCCAAGACACTTAAGCTGCTTAAGAAGTGGACACCGGCCGCCAAGTTCGAGGTAATCTGGGCTCGCCATGACGACCACGAGCGGTTGGAACGTCGTGTTTATGATATTATTGAAAAAGGCTACGCCAGTGAGGGCGCCTTTGCGAATTTTGTAACGGACCTTCGTTTACAAGCGGACTTCAAGCGGCCGGAGTGGGTTGGTGTCGAAACTGGTTCGAGCTTCTACGCCAAGCAGATTCGCTTGGCCTTAAGCGGCAAGCCCAGTGAGGTAGGCATCGCTGAGTACATAGCGAAGTACCTGGACGCCAAGATGCAGGAATCTCAAATAAGTCTCGGCGCCGCTATGGATCGGCTCTCAGACTCCGTACTCGGCCCCAATGCGTTCGAGCGCTTACCTGAGGACCAGATGGATGAGACGGGCATCGTGCCTCGGACAGAGGCCAAGGACCTTTACGGGGAGGGCAACACGGCTGTGCTGGTGGGGATGCAGGCTGTGGTGTGGGACAAGGCTACCGAAGAGCAGCGCCAGCTTATTCGTGACTATGTTATCAGCAGTAGGCTTTTGCACCAGACAACGGGTGAGGTCGTGTTCGGCAGGATGCTGCCCAGAATAGTGGCTGCCAAGCTGAACCTGAACAAACAGTACTCTCTGGATGAGCTGACTAAGGCTTTGTTCCCCAGGGCGCCAGAAGCCCCCATTGATCCTGAACCAGAGATAAAAATGCTTGAAGATTTTTACGAGAAAAACACCCAGGAGCAGTAGTGAATACTTTTATAGAAAAGCTGAGATTGTGTCAAAGATCACAAACTAGGGCAAAAAGTGCTGACGGTCGGGAGATTTCGTTTGTAAGTCCTTTGTTTGTGTTTGACAAAAAGATGAGACACCCCTAATAGCATAATAAGCACCGACTGGGTTACGCTAACCCTACGGTAGTAACAAGAAGTCATCTGGTTGTCAAGAGAAAAATTTTGTGATTATGTAAATTTTTTAAGGAGACCTCAAATGAAAGCTATGGTTGTTGCCGGTTCGGCTGGTGTGTGGTTAGCAGAACATCTTAATTGCGGGCTACTTACAGAAAGTTCCAGTGGCCAGGGCATTGTCCACAAGTTCGATGTCAAGGAACCCCTCCCGGATTACTGTGATCATTACCTGGCGTTGAGTCCTACGCCGCAGCAGAAGCAACTTCTGAGCGGTGTGCTCGGCCGTGTTGTGGGGTGGTCTCCTTTAAGTGATAAGCTGGAAAAAGTGGATATGGCCAGACCCATTCTTGGTGCCTACGGCTTAGACTTAGCAACCCAAGAAGGGCTGCCATTTGGCGTGATGGGCTGGTGGGGTGGGCAAAAATGGGAAGGGAAGGCTGTCCTGGTTGTGGAACAGATGGGCTTTATGAACCGCGACCTGGGCGTTGGTCTTTTCCAGCCCCAGGGTGTGTGCATTATCCCCATTAGTTATGGGGCCAAGTTGATGGAGCAGTCTTTGGGCGGGCTGAGCAGCCTGCTCCTAGACAGTGACTACGTTGGCCCTGTTTGCCTCAGGATGAGCCTGGTTGGACGATCTCTCATGGTGAGGTATCCCAAGGCCGGATTTGTCCCTGGTTGGCTGGAGCCCATCCTGGAGCTCCAGATTGGAAACCTGCTTGAGCAGCCCTTTAACCTGAGAGATAATTGCGCCGTTGGCCTGCACGTTTCTGTGCCCCCTTACCCCTATGAACAAAAGATCGTAACAGATAGGCCCATTGGCAAACTTTACGAGGCGGCCTTGAAGCACCTACGGTTACAGGATGTTAGTCGGTCTGGCACTGAGTTTATGAGCTGCGGTGGAGGAAGCCTGTTCTACTCCACGGCTTGGGGTGTTGTGCTCGGTGATGATCCTCGTGAAGCCCGCCTGCGGGTGTATCGCGGAATGCGCTCTTTGGATATCCCGGATGTGCAGTACAGAACGGATGCTTCCAGCACTATGCAAGCTACGCTGGAGCAGCTTCGATTGCTGGGTTGGCTTTAGAAGTGCACAATAATGTGCAGCAAGCAGCGAAGGATGCACCATAGAACGAGCGCCGAGCTTACCAGGTAAACCAGTGCAAGAAGCACTGGCCCTAGGGGATTAGTGTCTTGAGAGGTGAGCTTGCTCATATCTTACACTCGATGGTCTTTACTCTTTGGGCCTTAGCCCTCTCTTCACATCGCTTGGCTGAGCTCTCGAGGGAGGCTATTATGGCAGGGGCAAGTTGACATGTTGTTCTTTCAAGTATCCTAAGTGTTTGCGAATCTATACCATGAACATATGTCAACATATCTAGTATAGCTTTTTGTTTCTCTCTTGATAACATCATTCTATCTCCTTCAGGCCCCAAGCTGCTGGTTGTCATAGCTTGCACCGTATTGTGGTAGGTTCTGTTGGTGCCTTTGGCTGTACAACGGCGCAAAGCATCCCCTCTCCAATGGTGGATGAGCTTGTGTAACACCAACAAAAACCGTCTCCTGTTAAAAGCCTTGATCTCCGCATAACCTGAACAGTGTTGTTCCATCGTCTTAGTGTTTCTTTATATGCTGTGAAAAAAGCCGTCGTTGTATCTATGTCCCAAGCCATCAGGCAATCTCCTTCATGTCGCCCCAGGTTGTTCCCGTCGAAATCGAACAGGGTATCAGAAAGCTGCGCCCGTTCGTTTCCAAGGATATGGCCATTGCCTCCTGGATTAGAGCAACCATTTGCTCTACGTCTTTTACAGCAATGCTCCAGATCATCTCATCATGGACTTGGAGTCTGAACCTTGGCTTGTGAACCAGCCAATCTTGGCGCTGCTGCACGGTTTTCCAGAGCCGTAGCAAAGCCAGGTTGAGCAGGTCCCCTACGGTGGATTGGGGCTTCCAGCTCCACATGTCACGCAGCAAGGCTTGGTTCCAGTGCGTGATGAGCTCACCATCCGTGGCCTTGGTGATGCTCTTAATCCTGTCGTAGAAGACTCGCTTGCGGCCCAGCAGGTTACACAGATAGCGGTGTTTGTCCACAAAGTCACGAGTGGACATACGCCAATTACCCAGATGATAGAACTCTTTATCATAGCGTTCCACAAACAGACAGGCTTCCTCTTTGCTCCACCCCAGATTGAACGCCAACAGGTCCACACCCATGCCATAGTTCTTGCCGTGGACAATGACCTTGGTCACACTACGTTGTGTCTTAGTTACTTCACTGGGTGGGACGCGAAACAGACGACCAGCAATGGTCTTGAATAGGTCATCTCCATTGTCGAACGCCTCCATCCAAATGGCCTCGTTAGCGTCGAACCCCACGACACGAGCCTCTGCCTGCCCATAGTCCGCTGCTATGAATACATCACCCTCGTCTGGTAGGTACATCCTGCGGATGGCTCCACCCAGACCCTTACGCTTGGGGATGTTTTGTAGGTTTTTGCCTGTCCCCATAGGCGTGGAGCTGCTGGACAGGCGCCCTGTCTTGGTGGTAGCCACATTGTATTGGCATCGGTCGCGGCCGTCTTTATCAAAGGCGCAGTTTATGTAGGTGGTTATGAGCTTGTCCACACTGCGGTACTTGAGCATCAGACCGGCCACCGTTTTGGCCGGTCCTGGGGCCTTCTTGTTGCGTAGCGTTTTGGTCAGGGCCTCTTCATCTGTGGAGACGGACCCATTGACACGGACAACCGGCGCTTTCAGCACATCATAAAGTAGCTCCTGCACTTGGCTGGGACTGGATAGGTTAACCTCAGGCACAAAACTTCTGCGCTTGGCTACCCAATTTAGGTAGCGTATGCTCAACTTGCCGTCCTTTTTCCAGGCCTTCTTTGAACGGGCCAGCTCCTTAATGGTGCTACAAATTTTTTCGTATGTCTTGCGCTGGATAGCTGGCAGCCAGCCCTTGGGGACTTGGTTAAGAACCTCCTGGTATAACTCAATGCGTTCCTTGCACAGTTGCTTCCCGACTTCTTCTCGCTTGTTGTGGTCAATGAGCACCCCCTCTGTTTGTGCCTCCATGAGGGGGCCACGGTTCAGCTCCATGTAATGTTCTTGGAAAAAGTTTATCTGGCCTATGGCCGCCAGGTCGCTGCGCAGCCTTTGTGCAATCTCGATGGTTACCATACAGTCAAGAGCATTGTAGCGGCTAAGTAACTCCCAGTTCATGGTCTTCTTGGTTACTGCCTCATCGAGCATTCCTTTGTAATACGGCTGGTCGGTATAGAGGGAAGTCAGATAGGCCAGGCTCTTGGGTAACTCTATGTGCAGTAGGTGGTGGGCGTATTCCGTGTCGAATTGCCAGCTTTCCATGCGCACCGGGTAACCCCAGTGCTTCAACACCAACATGTCGAAGTTGCCATTCTGCGTGACCAGAGGGACGCTGCCAGAGATGAGCTCCTTGATGGCGATGATGCTGGCCTCGCAGCCGCTCTCGCCATCTGCGAAGAACCAAGGATGTGTGCCGAACGAGTAACCCTGGCTTGGGTTGGCTGCGAAGCCCACACAGTGCAGCTCCTGGTTCTTTCTGTCACACTCGATGTCCAGGGCCATCCACCCTGCCTGGGCGGCCTCCTCTTGTAGGGAGGCCAGTGCCCTATAAACCTCCGCTTGTGAGGTGGGTGTGATAGACCGGCGAGGAATACGGCAAACATGAGAGAAGCCGCTTTCCTCTTTTACTTTGGCCAGATCAAAGCGAGTAGTGATTTCCCAAGGAGACCACTCTCGCATGATGGCTGCCGGGTGCACTACAGGGAGAACCTTTCGTAGTCGCCCGTGAATAATGGTGTCGAACACAGAGCCTCGCCAGTCTCTAATGCTGTCTTTGTTGGTGATGGCCCGCAATGCCACTCCGCCAATCGGCACTAGCACATTGGCTTTGGCGGCGTCGATTTCTTGATGCAGCCTTACTATATGTGACTGAAGAACACGTTCAGGCATGGCACTTAAGTCGTTGCCAGGTGGGCGCCGGTTCACCACGTTGGTAATGTAACAGTCCTTGCGCTCAAGCCCGACGGAATCCATCATGCGCCACAGCAAGTAACCAGAAGCCCCTACAAAAGGTTTCCCTTGTATGTCCTCGTCACGGCCAGGTGCTTCTCCTATCAGCATAATGGTGCTGTTTGGATCACCGTCGGTAGAAACCTGTCTTCCCATTTCATAAATCATGCTATAGACTCTTCGTTATGCCAGCAACCAGTCCAAACAAACTGGTCGGTATGTTTCTGGCTTGCACACCTTGCCGCCTGCATCATAGACAGGGGGCATCTTGGTCATGTTAGAAGCATGAACCTCGTGGAACACACGGTCCATGTCAATGCCTGCTGCCAAGGCCCAGCCAATGGCCACATAGATGATGTCTGCTAGCGCATCGGCAACACCAATGAGATCGTTGGTGCGAGCAGCATCGGCTAGTTCACCCACCTCTGATGTGATCAGGGATAAACGCAGCAGGACTGTCTTCTCGTCTAGGATAACAGGCCGCTTTGGTACCAGGTGACCAGCCGCTTCGTGGAACTCCCTCACCAGGTCAGTGTAACTCAGCTCCATCGTATTACCTCCCAACCCAGCGTATCATTCTGGCGGCTAGCCAGGACGTTGCGGTTGCCCATTTTTGTGTTAACTTGTACAACATCTTCGTGTTGAGTGGTGCTGCGAAGCACCATTGTGTTTGGTGTATCATCAAATCGGCTGCCAGCAAACCATTCTGTAGCCATCCTGTTGGACATGCAGTTGATGCAAGTGCTCTCCACACCAATGCCGTCATCTGCTCCGGGAATAATTATTGTGTGGCATTCTCCACAAACTACTTGTTCTATTGTCATGGTTGCACCTCTTCCAGCCATTCCAGCTCTTCATAAGCCAGTTTGGCTTCTTCGCTTTCACACTTGGTTATTATGGTATCCGACGTCATCGCCTTAAATGCCTCCCAAGCCCTGTCCTCAGCGTCAATATCCGTGGAAGCCTCCACAAAAAGTTCTAGAGGATATCGGACAACGACGCTGAATGTGGCCTTCCAACGACCGGGACTGTTCATCATAGTTGCTCCTTTCCGGCAGCCCACCCCTGGCGAGGGAGGACTACGGTAGGCGAAGTCCTCCCTCAGGGTGGGGCAGATAGTAGGCACGAGGGATTAGATAGAACTATTGTGGTGGCTGCTGTCCTCGGCTGCTGCCTTCGAGCCGATGGTCAGTGGTTTCACCATACCTGTGTCTTCGATCCCGGTCTCTTTGTTCTTGGTCGGGCTGCCAATGCTGACTTTCACCAGCTTGTTTACCAGGCCACCGTTGGGGCTGGTAAATGTTTTACCCGTGTCGTCAACAAGGGTTCCTGTGAGGTAGAATTTGACCAGCTTTTCGTAACCCTTTTCAGGATTGCTCACACAATCCAGTTGGGGGGCGTCAACAGCAGCACTTTGATAGTCCGGGTGGCTCTCATCCACGTACTTGAGGATGTAGTCCAGGCCACACTGTCGCATGTATTTGTACAGTTGCACAGTGCCCCACCAGGGCTGCTTTCCATCGACGTTCTCCGTGACTGGATAAGCCGGGAACAGTTTGTAACCCTTGAACCTTTCATTTTCATGGGTTATGATTTCCATCCACAGCTTTACACCACGCTTCAACTGCCCATTGCTCATGGGCTCCTTACCCACGTACACTTCACTCTCCGGCATAATACGCACGGTGCAATCCTTGCAGGCTGGGATTATGTTACTGTCGGTTGCCTCTTCCTGCCGAGGTCTTCCAATAATAGGCATGACTTAGCTCCTTTCTGTTTTGCTAGTTGCCTT
>Ga0172381_10004918_pt1 | contig 13693 bp, 12 predicted proteins | sample Leawel6488metaG_FD_119754 | JGI IMG/M metagenome (GOLD analysis project Ga0172381, IMG submission 119754) | Leachate microbial communities from a municipal landfill in Southern Ontario, Canada - Leachate well 64-88 metaG | ecosystem: Engineered > Solid waste > Landfill > Unclassified | place... | reverse complement strand
GATAAATTTATCTCATCCCGTAGTACTCTTTATTGTGTTCCCAAATTCCAAAAGATGCAGGCCTTCTTTTATCTAAAATAATTTCATTTATCAGTAGGGTAAAAGCATCAACAAGATCATCGTGTTTTTCTATGCCGAAGCCGACCATTTGACTTATTAATTCCTCGGTACCATTTTTAGGAAATAGTATTCTTCCTGATTTTATTAAATATGTTGTCATACTTAGTCTAGACAATTTATCATATCCGCCAATTTTAACGCCTTTGCTCGGGTACCCATCGCTTTTTAATTGCTGAGTGAAGGCACTTTGATAAGCCACTTCTTCAACTAATATTTCTATTGGCTTGCCTCCTCCTATAACACTTGATGATAGTTTAATGTTCTCTATTGCTTCGGGAAATTCCATCCTTTCATTTATTAAATTGGGCAAAATATAAATTTTCATATCTTTGTCATATCCATATACCCTTGCGCTTACCGCCGCTGTATAATCTGCGGTGGTTTTTGTTGATATAGCTAAATCAACGCCCATTTTTTCATAGCGATAATTATCTGGTGGAAGGGAATCATAGTACTGTAGCCATTCTTCACGAACAACTTGATCTTCAGCTGGTAATATTTTCAACATGAATTCTCGGTTGAAAGTGACTGCATCATAAGTATTTTTTAAATCTTCAATACTCTCATAAGTCGGGTATCTGCTAGGCCAGAGAACAACCCCATCTTCATCTATAAGAGGGTAGGCTTTATAAACACCACCTCTGATTTTATTATCATTTATTTTTGCTTCCAGTCTTTTAATAACTGAGTCTTGGTGTAAGAGATTTCCAATCACAACAACAACTGTGTTCGTATCTCCAGCTGGCAAAACTTCGCCCATTAGCCAATTAAATGATTTATCCCGCCCCTCCTTAGTTTTAACTGATTGAAGGTCTTCAATATCGTCGACAACAATTAAGTCTGGACGGTATTGATTGTGTCTAGTTCCTCTAACGCTCTGTTCGACTGAAGCAGTTGCTATTCTGGCATTGAATTTTGTCAGTACTAAAGTTTGTGAACCCCATTGATTAGGTTCTTCTTTGAATGGTCCCAGATCGCCTTTAAGTAATTGATTCTTTTCTAATTCACTCTTTATGCTTTGGAGCATGGTTTGTGCCTTTGCTTGAGTCTGGCTGATAAGCAGAACATATTTCTTTTCAAGCTTACCCATAATCGCCCAGAGAGGATAAGAAAGACCCATGATAGTTGATTTGGCCGATCCTCTAAAAGCAACTACGACCATCATCTTATTATTTGCATCTTCAGTAAGACTAAACATTTCTCTTTGAAACATTGCCGTTTCCACTGTCACATAATGATTCATGTAGAGATAGAAGAACCAATAATGGCTTTCTTTTACTGTCGCTAATCGAACTAACCTATCGGTTAATAGTTTATTTATTATTTTTTCAGTCGTCAGCTTTTTCATATATTTTTATCAAGAGCCGCTAACCTGAGAGCTTGCTTTACGGCTTGTTTCTGCTCTTTAGTTAATTCAAGAGTGTGTTCAATTTTTCCTTTTAACTCCAGCTTGTCAGCATAAACAGGATGATTATTTCTTAACCAAAAGAAAATAGCCTGCATGCTTTTATCTTTGATGCCTGATATAAGCTGAGATTCAGCTATGTCATTTATAAACAAGCGCCCTTCAAGAAATGCTTTATCAACTTGTTCGGAAAACTTTTTATCTTCTTTTTTCCAGCGGTAAAAAGTTGTTCGTCCAATGCCATTCTTTTCGCAGACTAGCTGGATAATAGGAGTTTTTCTTAAGCCCTCAATTATCAGTGCCTTGCCACTTTTTTTCGCCTTTGTTTCTTTGTTCATATTATTTAATTTAATTTTTTAGCTTTTAATCCAGTTAACTTTTCAAATCTTTCTATAATTGTCTGGCAATATTCTGGATCTAGTTCTATCATTAAGCATTTTCTTTTTGTTTGTTCGCAACTGAGTAAAGTCGTTCCCGATCCCCCAAAGGGGTCATAAACATAATCGTCTATTTTAGAACTGTTCAGTATTAGTTGCCGCATTAATGATAAAGGCTTTTGAGTCGGGTGGGATTTACTACTGCTAGGCTTGGGACAGAAGATTACACTCTTATCTTTTGACTTAGTAAATAGATGCGTACCGAACCATGAAAAAATTATGAGCTCGTGCTGAGGCAGATAATCTTTGCGCCCAACTACGGCCTGATTTTTTACCCAAATTAGAAGTTGTGAAAAATGGATACCTATTTCATCCATTGCTTGTTTCAAGGCAAAAAGCATGATGTCACTGTTGAAAATATAGATTGAATTTTTCTTATCTAGAAAGGGAAGTGCTAGCGAAAGCCAATTCTTGGTAAATGTTTTATATTCATCATTGCTTTGAATCTGGTCATTAGCAATTTTTTTCGGCTTGCTTAAATTCTGTGCAAAGTTTGATTTTGATTCTACGTAGGCACAACCATAGGGCGGGTCGCAAGCAATTAGCCTGATTTTGTCTTGACCGATAAGTTTTGTAACGCTTTCTTGATCGCTGGCACTTGAACACATCAAACGGTGGTTTCCCAGCTGGTAAATCTCGCCTGGCTTAATTAAGTTTTTTAGCTTTTGTGTTGGCATATTTTTCATATCGATTAATAATAAGTTGGCAAAAAATCGGATTGATTTCCGCTGTATAACATATTCTATTAAGCTGTTCGCACGCTAGAAGAGTCGACCCCGATCCAGCATAGATGTCTAATATAATATCGCCAGGCTTAGAACAGCGTTTTAAAGGCTTCTCGTGGAGATTCAAAGGTTTTTGTGCCGAGTGTTCGTAGTTTAATCCAATATCTCTTTTAGCTAGCCAGATATCTAAAATATCAATTATATTATCTATCGCTCTATTGCCTGATTCTATTTCTTTGTTTAAAGCCTCACATACTTTAGTCGATAATTTAGATAGGAAAGGTTTTCCAGTTTTTCCATATATACAAAATTCCGTTGCCTTATTAAATGCGACGTTAGGCGTAGGGTTAAAAGCCCCTTTAAACCAAAAACAGGCTCGTTCATTCTTTATTCCTAGTTCTCGGTATAGAGTCTGGATTAACCATATATTTGATTGATCACACCAAGTGAAGTAATGGCAGTTTTCTTTTGCATGGTCTAAAGAATTTTTTAGTCCATTAAACAAGAATTTTTTATATTCTTCGTCGGTTTTATTATCTTTAATATCCCCACCGTAATTCGATCGTTTGCCCACACCCTTGTCATAATTCAGCCCAATGTTAAAAATTGGGTCATTATAGATTAAGTCGGCTTTGTTTTCTCCGAGTAATTTGTCCAGCGTTTCTGTTATATGGCTATCTCCGCAAAATAAAAAATGTCTGCCTAATTGAAAAAGATCACCTGATTTAATATCGGTTTGTTTTATTTTTTGTAATTCCTTTTCTTCGTTAAAATCATCATTTTCTATTTCAATGTCGTTATCAAAAACTTGAAGCAAGTCATCTTCATTTAATCCAGATTCAAGCAAGATATCCAAATCTATTTCCTTAAGCAGTGAATAGTCCCATGAACCATGGTTAGAATTGCTTCTAAGTAAATATTCCTTGAACTCTTTTTCATCTAGCTGGCGATTAGGAACTCTAACATCTATTTCTTCTTCGCCTCTGCCTAGTAATTGTAGTACTTTAACCCTTTGGTGGCCTGCCAGTATCTGTCCATCAATTGTTATGGCTGGTATTTCGGCTAAATTAAATTTTCGAATACTAGCCTTAAGATCGCTTAGTTGTTTATCCGACATAATGCGCGGATTTTTTTCGTAGGGAAGCAGGTCATTGACCTTCCGCTTCTCCGTGTGCCAAATGATTTGTTCAGTCATAATTATATGGTTAATAAGTTATGCCTTAATTCTATCGTTATATTAAAAAATCAAACATTACACTTAATGTAAACAAAAAATCGCTATTTAGTAGCGATTTTAGGGGTTTATTTGATATAGCTTATTAAAAATGTCTTAGCTTACTTAGGGCGTCTTTATATCTTTTTCTATAAACAGAAATATTATCGTATCCAAATTCGGTGCCGTATCTTTTATTTATTTCTGATGACATCTCTTCATCATTTTTAAATTTTCCAGTTAAATTCCAAACATCTTTAGCTATTATGTCTGGTTGTGGAATATTATGCTTTTGCTTTATCTTTCTTTTTTTGGAAATTTCTTTGAAAATCGAAATAATATCTCTTACCGTTGTATCTGGATAAATTTCCAAGTAGATATTATCTGGAGTAAATCTAAACTTGTTTATTTCACGATTTCTATCAGCAACTACAATTGCTGCGCCTGGCTTTTTCTTTTTAGCATAGCCAGATGTTAGTTTATTTTTTTCTTTTAAGTATTTAGGCAATAGATAGTCTACGAGTCCTTCGCTGATTATGTAATCGGAAACAAAGAATCTGCACTTAGTAATCAAATTATTTGGTATTTTGAATTTCTCTACTAATTTTGTGCATTCCTCGGGTAGTAATTTTTTGTTTATAAGACCATGTTCAACATAATCTTTGTAACTATTAAATCCATCTTCTGGCATGCCGAGCCCCAGTCTTATCCTTTTTACTTCTTTATTGAAAAATGGGTGATCTAGCAATAGGGAATAAAGCCATGATTCATCCCTAGGTAAATCATCGCCGTTTGAAAAAGTGTATATATTGATATTTTCTATTTTTTGACTATTTATACTCATATGTTGTTATTTTATCATTATTAGCCATTTTTAGGTAGTTTATCCTGATTTATTAATATAATATTAGTAAACAACATAGCTTAACGTTAGCAAAAAATACCTTGATTTTGCTTGTTTTTAGGAGTAAAGTCAAACTATAAACAAAAATATATGCAGATAAAAAAAGTTGAAATTAGTAATTTTAGAAATTTAGATAATTTATCAATTTCTTTTGCTGATACATGTAATTTTATTGTTGGTGAAAATAATATTGGAAAATCAAACTTATTGGATATTTTTCAAAATATTTTTTCTAATAAACAATTTCAAGCATCAGATTTTATTGATCCAGCCAAAGAGATCAAGATATCACTTCAAATTAAATTAGCTGACGTGGAAATAGGTCACTTTGAAGACTTGTTTGATGTTGCAGATTATCATTTAATTAATATTACTTGCCGACAACTATCACCTGATGATAGTTTAGAATTTTACCACACCGAAACAAATACTTTTATTAGAGGGTCGGTTATGAAGGGTATAAATTATATAAGCTATGATTCTTTGAAAGATCCTAAGTCTGAAATTAGTTTTAATAAAAATGGTGGTGTAGGTAAATTTTTGATGCATATTGTTTCTAAATATCTTGAAGAGAAAACTTTAACCGATAAAGATTTTATAAAAGAGGATAAAGTAAATGAGCTTCTAAGTGATATAAATAGTAAAATGACAAAATTAAAATCTTTTACAGATTTTAACATTAATGCAAATTCTGAAAGTGATTTAGAAAAATTGTTGGCCAGAATGATAGTTTTAAAAGATGAAAAAGGTAATTTATTGGCAAAAGCTGGATATGGCGTCCAATTTTTAATTTTAATATCATTGTCTATATTGGAAAAAATTCAAATAATAAATGAACAAAAAAGAGAAGGTGGTATATTTGAAAGTGAAGATGGTAAAAAATACATATCATTAATTATTGGTCTTGATGAGCCAGAAATTCATCTTCACCCATACATGCAAAGATCTCTCGTTAAGTATTTAAATGAAATAATCTTAAATCAAAATTCTCAGTTTCAGGAACTTGTTAAGGATATATTTAAAATTGATGGTTTTAATGGACAAATTTTAATTGTAACTCATTCCCCTAATATTTTATTAAATGATTATAAACAGATAGTGCGTTTTTATTTAGACGGCGGAGTAACAAAAGTTAAATCTGGTAATGATATTAACTTAGTTGGTGATATATCAAAACATTTATATAAACAATTTATATATTTTAAAGAAGCATTTTTTTCAAGATGTGTAATTTTTGCAGAAGGGGATTCTGAAGAAGGAAGCTTCTCCGAGTTTTCTAAAAAAATATTGACGACAGAATTAGACGACCTTGGCATTTCATTGATACAGACTCACGGTGGAGGCATCAATACTATAAAAATATTTATAGATTTGTCTAGCCGTTTTGATATCAGATCTGTGGGTATCGGTGATAAAGATAATAATACATTATTAGCGACTCCACCGTTGTACATGACTAGTAAAAAAGATTTTGAAGAAGAAATAATTTCTCTGGTTGATGCGGGCAAAGAAGATGTATTAAGACAAATAGTAATTAATTATGATAAAAATGGCGATAGATCCATTGTGCAATTAAATAAGGCAATTTCTATTTCAAAAACTTATAATATTGTTACTCCACCGACCTTGGTGGCAGATTTAAAATTAGCCGATATACTTACTACACAAAATATTGAATTGAAGCTTTTTTATTTGTCTTGGCTGGAATCCAACAAGGGGTTTATGTCTGGAAAACTCATTGGAGAAACTTTGAGCTTGGAAGATATTCCTCAAATTTATAAAGATGTGATAAAAGAAGCCGAAATAAAAGCAAAATCATGAGTGAAGAAATAGATTTAATAAAAGATAAGATTAAAGCCAAGCATTCTAACGACGAAAAACAGTTAGAAGCTATTTTTTCATTGGAAAAAAGATTATTAATTGAAGCACCCGCTGGTTATGGGAAAACTAATACTATGGTAAGTAAAATAGCTTACATGTTATTAACTAATCAAATTCCGTATCCTAAAAAAATACTCGCTTTAACATTTAGTGTTAACGCTGCCTACAAAATTAAGAGAGATGTCTTAAACAACGTTCCCATTATAACCGATGGTTCTAGCTACAAAACTAATGTAAATGAAAAAATATTCGTATCAAACTATCACGGATTTGCTCGTAGACTATTAAAACGAAGTGGTTATAAAATTAATAATAGCTTTCTTGAAATTGATACATTTAAATCTATTGATGATAAAAAAATGGAAGAATTGGTTGGAATGATTAGTGGGTTATCAATACAGGAGGGGGAGTTAATGTCTAATTTTAATAAAGCAGTAAAAAATTTAAGTACTAAAAGTATCAATTTTTTAAAAGATAACTTTAAAACATATAATGACATTATTATTACAAAGGTTATTCCTCATAAAATTATTCCTTATAACGCAATATTAACCCTAGCTTTGATGTTACTAAAAAATGATGAGGTAATTAGAAATTTTTACAAGCAATTATTTACTGTTATTCTTGCTGATGAATTTCAGGATACAAATATTTTAAGTTATTGGTTGCTAAGTTATTTGATTTCAGATGACTCAAAATTAATATTACTAGGCGATCCATTGCAGAGAATATATGGTTTTATAGGGGCTATACCAGATTTATTTTCTACCTCGGAAAAGCAATTCTCACTTAGTAAAATTGTATTAGGTATAAATTATAGGTTTAACAGTAACAAGGAGATGTTATTATTGGATAATAATTTAAGAAGAAATGCCGAAAAGCCGTTTAGTCCTGATATTACAGAGAATGCTCGATTAAAATACATAAAACTTAATAATCAAGAAAATGAAGCGATTTATATTGTCGATTTATCATTGCAATTATTAAAGGAAAATCCTGGAAAGAAAATTGCTATTCTTGCCAAACAAAGGGGATATAATATTAATAAAATAATTGATGAATTTATCAAAAAATCTGTGCCATTTTTTTATAGTCTTTTTACTGATGATGATACCGAATACATAAATTTTAATAAAGCTTGTCTTCAAGAATTAAATGAGCTCTTAAAAATAAACAAAACAATAACAAAAAAAATTGTAAATGAACTGCAAAATAAAGTGCAGCAAAAATATAAAGATGATAAATCTATCTTTACTGAATCTTTGCTAAGTTTGCTAAAAGTCTTTTTCTCTCGGCTCTTTCTTGGCTCTTCTTTTTTGTCCAATGATGAAAAAATTAATCTTGTAAGAGAGGTATTCGAATATAACGGCTTAAAGCAGTATATAGAGTTTGTTGATTCTGATATTATATTATCTACGGTACATGGATCAAAGGGCTTAGAATGGGATTTTGTGATTTTGCCTGATATGGAAAAATCATCTTTTCCTGGCTACCTTGGTTTATGTAAAAATTGTTCAATTAAGGGTGACTGTAATTTAGTTATAAATGCAGATAACGAAAAGAACTTCTTAGAGGAATTGAGTGTTTTTTATGTTGCTGTAACAAGAGCGCGGAAGCAGATATATTTTACATCTAGTGAAAAGCAAATTAACTACGCGGGCGATGAGGTGGATATAAATGATAGCTGTTTTTTAAGATTACCAGGCATATCTTTTGTGTAATAATTTAAATATATATGATTGACCAGGATATTGCATTATTTAAAAATAATATAAATACAGATGACTTTTTTATTGAATCTGAATTTAAGGCTGTGGAAAAATTAAGATTAGATTTTGTTTCAAAATTTCCAATAAATAAAATTCAAGAGATTTCTATCGATGAATATGTTATCGGAAAAGGTTCTCATGAATCTTTTTGCTATATATTAGAAAACTCTTTAAAGCCTTATGGCGATATACATGGTGCCACATCAAAAAAATTTGGCATTTACTATGGTGTGGAGGGAGATGATAAAATTAGAAAATATCGTATTAATAAAAAATTTGGCGCTACGCCAGAAGAGGCATTCTTTAATATTAGAAATGAAATAAATAATTTAGTAAGGGCTGGTCTTGTGCATGACTTAAATAGCATCGCCGCTAATCCAATAACAGCAATGTTTAAAGGAAAAATTTTATCTTCATATTTTCCTGATAAATACTTGAATGTTTTTTCGTCTAGGCATTTAGATAATTTCTTAGATAAATTGGGGATAGAATTTGATAAAAATGAAAACGAGGTTTATAAAAGAGAGAAGCTCTTAGAATTTAAAAGTTCCGATAGGGAAATGGTTAATTGGAGTTTTTATAAATATTTTAAATTTTTATATAAATCATTTGGGCGCCCAGGTAGTCTTACTAACAAATTCTATGCTGACAATAGTAAAATTAAAAATGAAATTGATTATAGCGATATAGTTTTTTCAGATATCGATGATGTTAAACCAGAAATTCTTAATTTAGAGCAGAACAGTCTGAGTGAAATGGGTCATAAAAATATAGCTAAATTCAAGGAAGGTAAGTACGAAATTGATGATAAATTTAAAAAAGAAATTGGTGATCGTGGCGAATTAATAATTTTTAATTACGAAGTTGATTATTTAAAGACGATTGGTAGGAGTGATTTATCTTTGAAAGTTGACCATAAATCTTTGAAGTCTGACTCCTTTGGATATGATATATTATCCCGCGATGACAGAGGGAGAAAGAAATATATAGAAGTTAAGTCTACCATTCAATCAGTCCATACTTTTAAACGTTTTTTTATTTCTGCAAATGAATATTATCAAGCATGTAATAAATATAACTACTATATATACATTGTGTTTGAGGTTAATACAAAACACCCCAAGATATTAAAGTTAAAAAATCCATTTAAAGACGAATCGAAATATATAAAAGTTCCCGAAAGTTTTAAAATATTTATGGATTTTCATTAAAAATATGATACTAAAAGAATCAATTATAATAAAAGAAGAAATATCAGCAAAATTAGAAACAGTAACTTATATAATATTTTATAAGGAATTCTGTAAAAATTATTCATTTATTAAAACAGAAAAAAGCTCTATGATTTTATCTGGTCTTTTTCTGCATTTAGCGTTTGAATCTTTAGTTTCTTATTATATTCGTTTATTTATTAATACGGCTTACAGTCATAAAGAGGAGGGGATAAAGACACTTTGGACAAATGTATTTGAGTTGGGAAAATTTGATAAAAAAATGACGTTTTTAAAAGATACTTTGATTAAATCCGACCCACAAGCCCTTAAAGATTTAAATAAAATTTCATCTTTTTACAGGGGCAAATTATCTCCTTTTAGAAATAAAGTCGTTCATGGACATGAAATATCCGAAACCACATCGTCTACTGGATTTTTTGCAAAATCAAAATTAGCTGAATTAGTTAGTGAAGCGAATATAATATTAATGCATAAAGAATTTTTAGTCTGTGTTAATATATTTTTAAATCTTTTTAATAAGGCGATCGTGCCTGATGGAATTAACCTTAGTCAAAATTTCATAAAAGACGACATGATAGTTAAGCCGATTAAAGGGCTAGAGGATATTTATAACAATTCTATTTATGGAAAGAGTTAAAATTTTTATATTTAGTGATGAATCTGGTACTTGGCATGATGACAAGGATATATATGTTAGGTCATGGGTTGCTATTACTGAGAAATCTTATTTAACACTTGTTAATAAGATTCATGAAATATCAGATTATTTAGGATCAAATGAGCTAAAATGGAAGACTATTGCAGGCAATAAAAAATATATTTCAGAATTTAATGATATTAATTTTAGGATTTTTATTACTGTATCTTCGCCAGCTGACATAAAGTGGTGTGAAAAATATAAAATTACAAAAAATTTTGAATCAAGCATCCAGGGATTTGATTTTGGTGAGATAGATGCTAATTTAGCGGGTATTGTAAAAAAGAAGCTATACGATGATATCAAAAATGTATTATTTTTAAATTTTTACGAAAGATTTCATATCGAGAACGCAACAAAAAGAATAGAACAAATAATCAAACCGTCCGATTGTGATTTGATATATAGAATAGACCCACCACAGATGTCTATTGATGGCTGGAGAGATATTCTGATGAAGATATCTAACAAACGACCGGAATTTCCAAGGTCGGATAGGGATGAAGGTATCCAATTTGCCGATATAGTCGCTGGTTGTTTTAGAAGTCTTTTTATTAAAGATGATAGATATGAAGAGGCAAAAGAATTTTTTATAGGAATTAAAAATAAGCTTATAGATAAATCTAGGGAAATCCCTAATCCTAATATTATATTTTATAAGGAAGTTAATCAGGATTTAAAGAATAGTATATCTGATATCTGGAAAATTAAATAAACATAATGGTTTATGAAAAAAGATAAAATAAATAATGGTCTTTCAAATGGCGTAATGAAAACAATGTTAATGAATCATTTGACTGGACGAGCAAAAACTGCAAATAAACTTTATTTAGATATGTATTTTAGATCCTTAAATGAATCTAAAAAACTTTTAAATGAGGCGCTTATACTTTTTACTAATAAGGCTTACGAGAGATCTTATTTTTTGGGATTTTCTGCACTAGAAGAAATTTCTAAATCGCAAATAGCAGCTGATGTATACACGGGATTTATAACAGAAGATGAATTTAAAAAAATTTATAGAGATCACAAAGAAAAGATATTGAGGGTTAAATGGATTCAGTTAGATGGTAATGTTTTCCCTTGTTTTAACTATGATGGTGTTAAAATTAAAGATTTTGATTTTAAGAAAAAACTTAAGTCTATGTATGTTGATGTCGATTTTGTTAGAGGAGAAATATCGTCACCAAGTATTTGTATTTCCAAAGAAGATGCTAAAAGCATTCTAAAGGCAGTTGAAGTTGGGTTGCAAAGTATTTTCATGGTCACGGAGATAAATGGCGAGCAAATAGGAACTAAAGGATTCATGAAATAAATTTAATTGTTTGTTAAAATACCGCCCTCGACCTAGGCGGTATTTTGTATAAAAAATCCTAAATTATTTTGCCCCGTATCGCTTGCATTTCTGCATTTTGACTAACAAAATAAATAGGACTATTTATCTTCGATGTTGTATTTGGTCAACTCTATTTTCCTTTAGATAATTAATAATATCTTCTTCGGAAAAACGGAGAACGCCGTTGATCTTGTAGAAGGGAATCTTTCTTCCTTCGACAATGCGATAGGCGGTAGTCTGAGATATGTTAAATATTTGTCCAAGGTCCTTAATTGGTAGGAGTTTTAAATTTTTTAGAGATATATCGTTCATATCCTATATTTTACTATAAAATTAAATAATTTAGAATATTCTTCCTTGTGCTATTAATTTCATATTACGTCAAACGGAACACGGGAAAATGCCCCTTGTGGTGTGCCATTTGTTCCATTTACTCCCTAAATACCCGACCGACTGCCGTTATTTTGCCCCAATATATATCTTCAAAAACCCTTTGAAAATTGCTATATCATTGGTTCTAGACAGACACGGGGAGCATTGATGAACTAACAGGTTGTAAAAGGCCTGTTTTTTCATAACCTTCGCCAAATTTTGTAAGTCCGAAACTGCTATTTACTCGAGGCATCCATTCTGCTAAAAATCCGCCCCCTAAAGTGTATTTTACCCTTATTTTATCGCCCTTTAATTCAAAGTCCGAAAATAATTGTGATAAAACCAAACGCTTGGTTTCAACGCTCTCTTCCGTGTTATCAATTAGATCTGGAGCTTCACTGGCCAAGCGATGTAGTTTGATGCCTTTTTCAAAGTCGCTTATTTGATTAGCCGGGCTAAGGTGTTTTATTTTTTTCTCTAAATCTATCTTTTCCGCATTAAATTCATTGTATTTTTGAAGGTAAAAATCCTCAGTAATTTTGCCGTCCAGTTTGTCGTTATAGATTAGGTTTAATCTATTCTCGCTCCGCTTTAAACTCTCCCCTAAAGCCTGTTTTTGGCTTTCCAGGAGGTTATTATTGGTCGGCTCTACTTCTTTCATTGTGTTTTCTAACCAATCAATTAAGCGCGGTGTAGCAGCTTGCATCTTTTTTAAATAAGCCATTAACTGGTCAATAATATCCTGTTCTCTAACTCTGGTATTTTGCGAACAAGGTCGGTAATGATTACAAGTTCCGTAAATATGTCCTTTTCTTTGGCTCCAACTAATAATGCCACCACATTCGGCACAGCGAAGATTGCCCTTAAAAATAAAGAGATGTTTTTTAAATTGAGCAGCCGATAATTTACGTTTAATCCTAATCTGCACTTTATCAAATAAATCATTATCAACTATTGGTTCGTGATTGCCGGGGTAGGTTTTTTTATTCCAGATAATTTGTCCGGTATAAAACGGATTAGTCAGCATACTGTGTAAAGTATTTTTAGCGAGCATTTTACCGGATGGAGTTTTTAAGCCATTATCAAACATCACCTCAGCTAAAAAACTTAAAGAATAATTACCGCTAGAATATAGTTCAAAAGCTTCTCTAATTAAGGGGGCGATAATCTCGTCAATAATTTGCGTTTTGTGTCCTTTGTCGCCAATCGTTTTATAACCAAGGCACGGACGTTGCGGCATCCAACCGGATTCAAGTTTAGCCTTCTGTCCTTTCTTTACTTCCTCACTTAAATTATTAGTATAGAATCTAGCGATCGCCACTTTCATATCCCAAACCAAATTTTCATGGGCACGAGTATTTCGATTAACGACAAAATTTTCTTTTACAAAATGAATTTCGTGATTTTCATTTTCATTAATCCAGTCGCTGATTATAGCCGCATCTCTAAGGTTGCGTGTTAGACGGTCTATTTTCTCAACCAGAAGAATATTAAAACCGTTCTTTTTAACATAAACTAACATTTCAGAAAAAGTCTTCCTGATCAGCTTGCCGCTGGCGGATTCTGAAATCTTATAAATCTTGGCGATGCCAAATTCAT
>Ga0172381_10004917_pt1 | contig 13694 bp, 12 predicted proteins | sample Leawel6488metaG_FD_119754 | JGI IMG/M metagenome (GOLD analysis project Ga0172381, IMG submission 119754) | Leachate microbial communities from a municipal landfill in Southern Ontario, Canada - Leachate well 64-88 metaG | ecosystem: Engineered > Solid waste > Landfill > Unclassified | place... | reverse complement strand
GCCGGATTTTTTACGCTATTTCGCTTATTGTCATCATCATCGGCCTTTCAGTTTATTTTAAAAAAGGCAGCAGCGCCTACGGCATAGATTTTGCCGGCGGCTCAATGCAGGAGTATAGCTTTAAAGAAACTCCGGACGTGGATAAAATACGCGATGTATTAAGAAACATAGGTTTAGGCGATGCTTCTATCCAGCAGTTTAAGGATAATCCTAAAGCGGTTTTAATCCGCACTATTGAAGATAAGAGCGAGATTTTGACCGGTAAATTAAAAGAGGTTTTCCCTGAACAGGATATCCAAATCTTAAGGATTGAGCGCGTCGGCCCTGTAGCCGGGGAGCATTTAAAAGCGAAAGCCTTCTGGGCTTTAGCCTGGTCATTGATTATTATACTGATTTATGTGGCTTTTAGGTTTAAGCATGTGAATTTCGCTATTGCCGGCGTAGTCGCGCTTCTGCATGATGTATTGGTAACACTGGGGTTTCTGGTTATTACCGGCCGGCCGATTGACCTCTTGACTATTACCGCTTTTTTGACTATCGCCGGTTTTTCCATTAATGATACAATTGTTATTTACGACCGGGTCAGGGAGAATATGCGCCTTTATCAGAAATACAGCCTTTATGAGTTGATTAACCTGAGTGTAAACCAGACGCTTTCAAGAACCATACTTACTTCAGCGGTAACCTTGTTAGTCGTTCTTGCTATTTTCTTCTTCGGCGGAGAAGTATTGCATAACTTCGCCTTTGCCCTCTTAGTAGGTTTTATTTCAGGCGTATATTCTACGGTTTATATTGCTTCGCCTTTAGTCCTTGCCTGGGGCCGCAAAAAATCAAGATAAACAATTATGTTTAAATCCCTGAAACTATACTCAGGGTTAAAGGTTGAGCTGGAACAACTGTTGGGCGAACTGGTTGGTTTTGGCTATAAAAGGCAGGATGCTGTTTTAGCCGAAGGCGATTTTTCCCGGCGCGGCGGTTTAATCGATATCTTTCCGAATTCCTTTGAATTGCCCATCCGTGTAGAGCTAAACGATAATCTAATATCTGCAATCAGGACTTTTAATCCTTCTACGGGCGAACCGCTCTGGGCTCACCGGATAGTTATTATCTTGCCGATCAGGAAAACCGGCAGGCTAAAGACCACGCCTATTACCGAAGATTTCCCGCTTTCTAATTTCCTGGATTTAAATATCGGCGATTATGTCGTGCATAACCAGCATGGCATAGGTAGGTTCCTCGGCCTGGATAAAATCCGGGTCCAGGACAAATATAGAGACCATCTGGTTATTGAGTATGACCGTCAGGAAAAACTTTACGTGCCGGTTGAATCTATGCACCTGGTGCAGAAGTATATCGCTTTTCACATCCGGCGGCCAAAGCTCTATAAGCTGGGAGGTAAAGAGTGGGTCAGGGCTAAGGAACGGGCGCGCAGGGGGATCCAGAAGATGGCCTGGGACCTGTTGAGTTTACAGGCAATGCGTGCCAGTGCTAAGGGTTTTACTTATGCTAAGGATACGGATTGGCAGGCTCAGTTTGAAGAGAGTTTCCCTTATGAAGAGACTCCTGACCAGGTAAAAGTTACCTTAGAGGTAAAGCAGGATATGGAATCCGGAAAACTAATGGACCGGCTGCTCTGCGGGGACGTAGGTTATGGCAAGACTGAAGTTGCCATGCGCGCGGCTTTTAAATGCCTGATGGATAATAAACAGGTTGCTTACCTGGTGCCGACAACAATTTTAGCCGAGCAGCACTACCATAATTTCAGTTCCCGGCTTAAGGGTTTTCCAATCAATATTCAACTCCTTTGCCGCTTTAAGACGCAAGCTGAACAGAAAAAAGTGGTCGGAGGATTAAGCCAGGGTTCGGTTGACCTGGTTATCGGGACGCATAGAATGCTCTCGGATGACGTGTCTTTTAAGGACTTAGGCCTGGTCATTATTGATGAGGAACAGCGTTTCGGAGTAAAGCATAAAGAGAAGCTAAAGAAAATCCGCCTCTTAACCAACGTGCTTACCCTGACGGCAACGCCTATCCCCAGGACTTTGTATATGAGTTTAATGGGCGCCCGCGACTTATCGGTGATTAATACCCCGCCGCAAAATAGGTTGCCTATCAAGACGATTGTGGTAGAATATGACCAAGACCTGATCCGCCAGGCTATTTTAAGAGAGGTGGAGAGAGGCGGCCAGGTGTTCTTTCTGCATAATCGTATAGAGGATATTGAAAAAGTAAGGGAGAGGCTGGGAAAAGTTTTGCCTCAAGGCGTACGCCTGGCCATAGGGCATGGACAGATGCACCCCCAGGAATTAGAAGCTGTTATGTCCGGGTTCCTGGAAGGTGAGGTTGATTGCCTGATTTCCACGATGATTATTGAATCCGGGATTGATATACCCAATGCCAATACCATAATCGTGGATAACGCGCATACCTTCGGTTTATCGGATTTACATCAGCTGCGTGGGAGGGTAGGCCGGTTTAACCGGGCTGCCTACGCTTATTTTATGGTCCCCAAAAATTTAGTTTTGGAAAAAGACAGCCGCAAGAGATTAAGCGCTATTCAGGATTATGCCTCGCTTGGCGCCGGATTTAATATTGCGATGGAGGATTTGGAGATCCGGGGTGCGGGCAACTTACTGGGGATGCAGCAGCATGGCTTTATCGCTACGGTCGGTTTTGACCTTTATTGCCGGTTATTAAGAGAAGCAATCGATACTTTTAAAAAGACAGGAGTATTTAATGAGGCGCATAATTAACTTAAGGTTTTTTCTGGTAGTTTTTTTCTTACCTATTTACTGCTTGCTGAATACCTGGTTTCCGGAAGGCAGAGCCCCTCTTCTCTACGCGCAGGATCAAATAGTGGCTATCGTAAATAATGAAGTAATCACGCAGAAAGACTTGAATGATTTCCTGCACTTCATGAGCATGCAATTATCCCGGGAGTATAAAGATAAGGAGTTGGAAGATAAAATAAGTTCCATTAAACCCGATTTATTGAACCGGTTGATCGAGGACCGCTTGATCCTGCAGGAGGCAAAGAAGGAAAAAATAGGAATGGATGAAAACAGGGTAAATGCCAAGATCAGCGAGATAAAAAAACAATACCGTTCGGATAGCGATTTCCATGCGGAATTGATGACCCAGGGCCTTACTCAGGCGGATATCGAAAATAAGATCCGGGAGCAGTTTCTTATGTTTAGTGTTGTAGGGCGTAAGGTGCGCAGCAAGATTACCGTAAAACCTGAAGAAGTGACCGAATTCTATGAAACGCATAAAAAAGATTTTATTTCAGGGGAAGGAAGGGAGCTGGAAGCCTATTCTTTGGAGAATGAAGACCAGGCAGGGTCGTTTTCTTATAACCTCAGGGTAGGTAAGAAGCCGCAAGATTTAGTAACGCGTTATCCTTTTACGGTAAGCGAGTTTAATGTATATAAAGGCGAGGAGCTAAAGGGCGGAATAGGAGAAGTGGTATTTAAGCTCGGGATTAACGAGGTCTCCGGGCCGGTAAAAATTGAGGACAAATACTATGTATTCAAGCTGATTAATATAATCCCCGCTAAAGAGCTTACTCTCGTTCAGGTCCAGGGCAGAATTCACAGTTTTTTATTTGATAAGAAGATGCAGGAAGAGTTTACCAAGTGGTTAAATGAGCTCAAAAAGAAATCCTATATTAAAATCAAATAGAGTCAGGGTTGGCTTGACCATCGGAGATCCTTCGGGGATTGGCCCGGCAATAACCTTAAAGGCGCTCAAAGAACTAAAAAAGGTGCAAGCGGATTTTGTAATTATCGGCGACGCAGGCGTTTTAAAACAAATACCGGGCGCAAGCATTATTGACATGAATAATTTAAATCTGCGGGATTTTTCCATTGGGCAAGTAAAAGCGGAATACGGAAGGGCCTCGGTTGAGTATCTGGATAAAGCCCTGGAATTACTAAAAGATAAAGAGATTGACTGCCTGGTGACCGCACCCATATCAAAAGAAGCAATCAATAAAGCCGGTTTTAAGTATAGCGGGCACACGGAGTATTTCTGGAAGAAAACCCGAGTGAAAGAAGCTGTGATGTTGCTTCTGAATAATAAACTGAAATTCAGCCTGGTTACGCGGCATATACCAATAGGAAAAGTACCCAAGGCGCTGACTAAAGAAAAATTATATAGTAATATTCTTATTACTTATAAATCGCTTAAGTATCTCTTTGGAATAAAGAAACCGCGCCTGGTGGTTTGCGGACTTAATCCGCACGCTTCAGATAATGGCGTAATCGGCACGGAAGAAAATAGGATTATTAAACCGGTTTTAAAAAAACTTAAAGATAAAATAAAACTGGATATTGACGGGCCGCTGGCTGCTGATGTAGCGGTAACCCGCGCAAAAATAGGTAATTATGATTGCGTGATTGCTATGTACCATGACCAGGCGCTCATTCCCTTAAAACTCACCGGCAGTGATTCCGGCGTAAATATGACTTTAGGGCTTCCTTTTATCCGAACCTCTCCTTTGCACGGGACAGCTTTTGATATTGCCAAGACTCCTGCTTTAGCCAATCCTGCTTCTATGATCGCCGCGATTAAGCTGGCCATAAAATGCGCATCCAACCTAAAAAAAGCCTAGGCCAGAATTTTCTCACTGACCAGAATATCCGGAATAAGATCATCGCTTCCCTGGAATTAAAAGAGAATGATGTTGTCCTGGAGATAGGCTCTGGGAAGGGGGAACTAACGCAGGCAATTGCTCAACGGGCAAGTAAAGTTTTCGGCCTAGAAATAGATAAGCGTTTGCATAATTTCTTAACCTCAGCATTTGCCGATACCGGCAGGAATACCGAGATAATTAATAAGGATATCCTAAAACTCGATATCGCCAAATTCCTCAAGGAAAATAAAATCAAGGGGAGGATCAAGGTTTTCGGTAATATTCCCTACTACATATCCAGCCCGATAATTGAGCATCTTTTAAAATTCCGGGATAGAATTGAAGCTATATTCATTACCGTGCAGAAAGAATTTGCCGCAAGAGTGGAGGCTGTTCCGGGAAGTAAGGCTTACGGATCATTCAGCTGTTTTACGCAATATTATACCTGTCCCAGGATAATTTTTAATATCAGCCGGAATTGTTTTAAGCCTGCGCCAAAGGTGGATTCTTCTTTTCTGGAATTAAAGATCCGCAAGGAGCCCGCGGTTTGCGTAAAAGATGAAGAGTTATTCTTTAAGATAATAAGGGGAGCTTTTAACCAGAGAAGGAAGACCTTAAGGAACAGCCTTGAAGAGATAGTTTCACCGGATACCCTCAATGAATTTTTTGCTCGATTCGGGTTAGATAAGAATATAAGGCCGGAAGACTTGACTTTAGAGAATTTCGCGTTTTTATCCAGCTATAAATAATTCCAGCCCCACTCTTTAAAATAACTTGTAATTTCCGACGGTAAATATTAAAATAAAAAAAGATGAAGTACAAAAATAAAGCTTTTACCTTAATGGAGCTGATTATCGTTGTAGTAATCATAGGCGTGCTCGCTCTTATCGCCGTCCCCAAGTATTATGCTTCTGTAGCTAAAGCCCAGAGAGCACAGGTATTTACTTATCTGGATGCTATAAGGCAGGGGTTGTTGGCTTATTACGCAGTTTATGGCGTTTATGATTCTTCTTTTCCCATTACGGTGAATCTTGATGGAGATACCATTGTAAATGTGATTAATCCCTCCAACACAAGCTGGGGCTATGAGATGGCGCTATCGGGTCATGTTAATTGTTCGCCCAGTTGGTATATAACCGCCCGCAATACAAGTTCGGGTTGCCGGTACAATATCTGTGTTGAAACTGGAGGTGAATATGGCGGATCTAGCTGCACCCCGTAGTATATTCCATCCTTAACAGGTGGAATCGGAAGCGTCCTTAAAAAAACTTAAAAAATACTTGACAAACCTGCCGATTTAGTATATATTCTATTGCTTACGTAAATCAAGGCATTATCACAACTTAAATTTAACTTAAAAACGCAGTACGCGAGAAGAATTTCTGAGAAATTCTTGGGTGGATTTTTTTTAATTTTAGCGTCACTTCTCCGGCGGAGAATCTAGCAAAAAATGCTGGAGTAGCTCAGTCGGCAGAGCACGTCCTTGGTAAGGACGGGGTCACGAGTTCAATTCTCGTCTCCAGCTTAAAAAATATATGCGCGAAATAATTACATTGGAATGTACGGTTTGCAAGAATAGAAATTATACGACGACAAAAAATAAAAAACTGCACCAGGACCGTCTAGAAATTAAGAAATTCTGTAAGTCCTGTCACAAGCATACCCCGCATAAGGAAATAAAATAAACGTGCTTAGGGGCGTCGGTTAATGGCAAACCAACGGTCTCCAAAACCGTGACTGCAGGTTCAAGTCCTGCCGCTCCTGTAGTTTTAAAGCGCGGTAGAGAAGCTAAAGAAAATATGAATATAATTGCAAAACCGGTAAATTTTATAAGAGAGGTAAAGGCGGAATTAGGTAAGGTTGCCTGGAGTACGCGCGAAGAATTAATGGCATCCACTATAGTCGTTATCGTAGTTACTACGCTATTGGGCGTTTTTATCGGAGTGCTCGATATATTCCTCTCCAAACTGTTAAGCCTTTTATTTAAATAATGAAAAATTGGTACGTAGTCCATACACAAACAGGGTTGGAAGACAAAGTGAAAGTATCCCTGGAAAATAAAATAACCACTTCCGGTTTGCAGGATTTAATTTCGAGCGTAGTTATTCCTACCGAGCAGGTTTCCGAGGTGCGTTCCGGGAAAAAAAAGATATCCCAGAGGAAGTTTTTCCCCGGGTATTTATTAGTCGAGATGGAATTGAATGATAATACCTATTTGTTTGTGAAGAACGCTCCCGGTGTTACCGGATTCATTGGTTTAGGCAAGAAGCCGATGCCCCTGCCGCAGAGTGAAGTAGATAATATTTTAAAGAAGACAAAAGATACTCAGGTCAAACCAAGCCCGAAAACCGTTTTTGAGAAGGGTGAGCAGGTCAGGGTTACCGAAGGCCCGTTCCAAAACTTTAACGGAACAATTGATGAGATACACCCGGAAAAAGGAAAAATAAAAGTAAGTGTTTCTATTTTTGGACGTTCAACGCCGGTAGAGTTGGAATACTGGCAGGTGGAAAAGATATAAATATGGCCAAGAAAGCGATTAAAGCTCAAATTAAATTACATGTTCCGGCAGCGCAGGCAAACCCGGCGCCTCCGGTTGGGCCGGCTTTAGGCCAGCACGGCGTAAATATTATGCAATTCTGCAAGCAGTTTAATGACCAGACTAAGGGTAGGGATGGCCTGATTTTACCCGTGGTTATCAGCGTATATGACGACAGAACTTTTTCGTTTATCATCAAAAGCCCTCCCTCGTCGGTTCTTTTAAAGCGTGCGGCAAACCTGGCTAAGGCTTCCGGGACAAGCGGTAAAGAAATTATCGGTAAGGTTACTACCAAGCAGGTGGAAGAGATCGCCAAGCAAAAGATGTCGGATTTAAACACTTCGGATATGGCCCAGGCGATTAAGGTTATTACAGGAACAGCCCGCAGTATGGGCATTGTAGTTGAGGATTAACTTTAAACTATGAAAATACGCAGTAAGAGGTATAAAGAATCGCAAAAAACGCTGGATAGGGATAAACAGTATCAGCTTAAGGATGCGATCAGCGTTTTAAAGAAGATGCCGGCGACAAAATTTGATAGCGCCGTGGATTTACATTTTCACTTAAGCGTGGATACCAAAAAATCCGACCAGATGGTCCGCGGCACGGTTATCCTGCCCCACGGGACAGGGAAGAAGATTCGCGTTGCGGTTTTTTGTAAAGGGGAGCATGAAAAGATCGCCCGGACCGCGAATGCCGATTATGTGGGCGGCTTAGAGCTTATAGAGAAAGTTAGCGGAGGTTTTTTGGATTTTGATTGCGCTATCGCTACTCCGGAAATGATGAAGGACTTAAGTAAATTAGGCAAGGTCCTGGGGCCGCGGGGTCTGATGCCCAGCCCTAAAACAGGCACGGTTACCAATGATATATTAAAAGCCATTGAAGATGTCAAAAAAGGTAAAGTGGAATTTCGGGTGGATAAGCAAGGCGGGATGCATCTTTCGGTAGGTAAAGTATCTTTTAGCGAAGATAAATTATATGATAATGCCTCTAAGGTTATTGAAGCAGTGAATGAGGCTAAACCGGCGTCGGTGAAGGGAAAGTTCGTAAAAAGCCTTTCTATAGCCACTTCCATGAACCCCGGATTAATGCTGGCATTATAAATTTATGAAAAAAATAGGCTTAATATTCAAAGAGGCATCAGAAACCCGGATTAAGAATACGCTTAAAAGTTCCGACGGCGTATTCATCGTCAAGTACTCCGGAGTATCCAGCCCCGACCTTTGTTCGTTAAGGCTGAGGCTTAAAACATCGCGTGCTTCTTTGTTTGTGGCTAAGAATAGCGTTGCCCGCCGGGCACTTAAGGATTCGGGGTTAGAGGCTTTATTAAAGAATATTGACGGGCCATGCGGCTTGGTTTTTGTCAAAGACGAGCCGGTTGCCGTATCCCAGGCCTTATGTAATTTTACGAAAGACCACGAACAGTTAAAACTTGAAGGCGGTTCCTTGAATGATAAGATTATCGAAAGAAAAGATATAGAATTTATGGCTAAGCTTCCTGCAAAGGAAGTTTTACGCGCCCAGGTAGTTGGGGCTTTGAATTCGCCGATATCAGGTTTAGTCATTGCGCTGAACCAGGTATTGGCGAAATTTGTTTACTGTTTGGATCAGATAAAACAAAATAAACATTAAGCAGTGATTCAGAAAAATCCTTGCGAACGGAAGCGAGCAAGGAAAAGACAAGTTAAAAGGAGGAAGGAAATGGCAAAATTAGAAGAGATGATCAAGTCGATCGAGGAGATGACTGTGCTCGAGTTGGCAGATTTAGTCAAGGCCTTGGAAGAAAAATTCGGGGTTAAGGCAAACATGCCGATGATGGCCGCTCCCGCAGCAGGTGGAGCAGGTGCCGCTCCCGCAGCTGAAGAGAAATCTACCTTTACGGTAGTTTTAACCGGTGCAGGCGCCAATAAGATTTCGGTCATCAAGGAAGTACGCACAATTACCAATCTTGGTTTAAAAGAAGCCAAGGATTTGGTTGACGGTGCGCCCAAGCCGATTAAAGAAGGCGCGACTAAAGAAGAGGCCGAAGAGATTAAAAAGAAATTAGAAACAGCCGGCGCTACAGTAGAATTAAAGTAAGTTAACCCTACTGCCAGTAGGAACTATTTGCGAAGGGACTCTTTCCGCGGGAAGAAACGTATTGGCAGTTAGATACGGGGAAAAATAGATCTATGATTAAACGCAAAAGTTTTGCCAAGTTAAAAGAAGTATATAGCATACCTAATCTCCTAGATGTTCAGCGGGAGGCTTACCAGGAATTCCTGCAGTTGGATGCCAAGCCTAGCGAAAGGAAACACCAGGGACTGCAGGAGGTTTTTGATGAAATTTTTCCTATTGAAAGCCCTAATCGCTCCATAAAACTGGAATTCATCAGCTATTCTTTAGGTAAGCCGAAGTATAATATCGCTGAGTCCAAGATTAGAAGCCTTACCTATGCCCTTCCGCTTAAGGTAAAATTCCGCCTGACCACGCCCAAGGAAACTAAAGAACAGGACGCTTATTTTGGTGAGTTACCTCTAATGACCGAGACAGGTACCTTTATCATTAACGGGGACGAGCGTGTAGTGGTGAGCCAATTACAGCGCTCACCCGGCGTTTCCTTTGAAGAAGAGGAACATCCTACGGGAAAAAAGATTTTTCACGGCCGGGTTATCCCTTACCGCGGAGCGTGGCTGGAATTTAAATACGACCTTACCGAAACAATTTTAGCTTATGTCGACCGCCGCCGGAATTTTCCCGCCACCCAGATTTTAAGAATACTCGGTTTTTCCGAAGATAAAGATATCATTGCTGCTTTTGGCAAGGAATATCCGGAAATTACCAATACCCTGAAGAAAGACTATACCAAGAATAAAGAAGAAGCTTATATGGATTTTTACCGCAAGATGCGGCCGACCGAGCCGGTGACTAAAGAAGCGGCAGAGGCTTTATTTTACAGGTTATTCTTTGACCCGGCGCGCTATGACCTGGAGCGGGCAGGCAGGTTCATCCTGAACAGAAAATTAGGGATGAATGTTTCCCTGGAAAAGAGGATACTTGATTCCGATACTATTATTAAGGTAATCGAATATTTAATTAACCTCAATAGCGGCATCGGTAAGATTGACGATATTGACCATCTGGGGAACCGCAGGGTCAAGACTGTGGGCGAACTGGTGCAGAATCAGGTGCGTATAGGTCTCTCCAGGGTAGAAAGGTCTATCCGCGAAAGGTTAAGCATATTGAGCGAATTTGATAATATTAACGTGCATTACCTGATTAATTCCAAATTATTATCCAACCAGATCCGTGATTTCTTTGCCCGCAGCCAGTTGTCCCAGTTTATGGACCAGATTAATCCTTTAGCCGAGATGACTCATAAGCGACGCTTGAGCGCCCTCGGCCCGGGCGGTTTATCCCGTGAACGCGCCGGCTTTGAAGTAAGAGACATTCATCCTTCGCATTATGGCCGGGTTTGTCCTATTGAAACTCCTGAAGGCCCCAATATCGGTTTAATCGCTTCCCTAAGCACCTTTGCCAGAGTAAATACCCTGGGCCTCATTGAGACGCCTTATAGGGTAGTTGATGACGGCAGAGTAACTAAAAGGATTGACTACCTGACCGCGGATATTGAGGAAGATAAAATTATCGCCCAGGCCAATGTCCCGCTAGACGATAGCGGTTATTTTGTAGAGAAAGAGGTATCTTGCCGTTATAAAAACGATTTTCCCAAGGTTGCAGGCAAACAGGTGCAATATATGGATGTTTCCCCTAAGCAGTTGGTTTCCGTCGCCGCCTCTCTGATTCCGTTCTTGGAGCATGATGATGCTAACCGCGCGCTGATGGGCTCAAATATGCAAAGACAAGGCGTGCCCTTAATGATTACCGAGCCGCCGTTAGTCGGGACGCAAATGGAAGAGAAGGTTGCCCGGGATTCCGGGAATATGATTATCGCGCAAGAATCCGGCAAGGTTACCAGTATTGATGCCTCCTCTATCACTATCGGTAAAAAAATCTACCATTTAAAGAAATTTTTGCGCACCAATAACGATACATCTATTAATCAGCGGCCGATTGTAAAACTTGGCGATAAAGTAGAACAGGGTGAGGTGATTGCTGATGGTATCGGCACTAAGGGCGGCGAATTAGCCTTAGGCAAGAATGTTTTAGTTGCCTTTATGCCCTGGCGCGGATATAACTTTGAAGACGCTATCCTTATCAGTGAAAAATTAGTTGAGCAGGATACTTTTACTTCTATTCATATAGAGGAATTTGAAATTGAAGCTACGGAGACCCGTTTAGGTAACGAAGAAATTACCCGCGATATCCCTAATGTCAGCGAAGAGGCCTTAGCCAACTTAGACGAGAACGGTATTATCCGTATCGGTGCCGAGGTTTCACCCGGCGATATATTAGTCGGTAAGATTACGCCTAAGACTGATTCCGAGCCTTCTCCCGAGGAGAGGCTTTTAAGGGCGATATTCGGTGAAAAAGCCGGCGATGTGCGCGATACTTCTTTAATCGTGCCTCCAGGCGTTCAGGGCGTAGTTATAGACGTGCATATTTTCTCGCGTAAGGACCGCGGTAGAAAATCCAAGGAAGAAAAATCCAGCGAGTTGGCTAAAATCCGCGAGTTGAAGGCTTATTACAAGCAGGAAGTGGAGTTTGTGCAGGCCGAAAAAAATACGCGCTTAGCCCAGCTCCTCGGCATTGATAAGAAAAAGGCGGAGAGATACGATTTCAGTGAGAATGAAGAAGCCAAGATCCTCGCCGCTTCTTTTGATGAGCAGGTCAGCGAATTGCTTTCTGAGCAAGAGCAGGAGATTGAGAAGGTCAGGCGCGGCGATGAACTTCCGGCCGGAGTATTAAAGAGAGTAGTGGTTTATATTGCGACCAAGCGCAGGCTCTCTGAAGGCGATAAATTAGCCGGCAGGCACGGAAACAAGGGTGTGGTTGCCAGAATTATGCCTGAGGAAGATATGCCTTATTTACCGGACGGCAGGCCGGTGGAAGTAGTTTTAAATCCCTTAGGCGTACCCAGCCGTATGAACGTAGGCCAAATCTTAGAGTGCCATTTAGGTTGGGCAGCTAAGTTGCTGGGCCTTTATGTCGGGACTCCGGTTTTTGACGGTGCCAGCGAGAAGGAAATCAAGGAGATGCTTGAAAAAGCGGGTTTACCCGAGGATGGAAAAATCCAGTTATATGACGGCTATAGCGGTGAACCCTTCGATCATAAGGTTACCGTAGGTTATATGTACGTAATGAAATTGATCCACTTGGTGGATGAAAAGATACACGCGCGTTCTATCGGGCCATATTCCCTGGTTACTCAGCAACCTTTGGGCGGTAAAGCCCAGTTTGGCGGCCAGAGATTAGGTGAAATGGAAGTCTGGGCCTTAGAGGCCTATGGCGCGGCATTCAGCTTGCAGGAGATGTTGACTGTAAAGAGCGACGATGTTTCCGGCAGGACCAGAATTTATGAAGCGATTGTTAAAGGTGAACAACGTTTGACTCACGGCACGCCGGAGTCATTTAATGTTTTGATTAAAGAACTTCAAGGTTTAGGTCTGGATATCCGGACAGAAAAGGCGAAATAATGGAAGAGATAGTTTCTTTTGACAGTATTTCGATTAAAATCGCTTCTCCCCAGATAATCAAATCCTGGTCTAAGGGCGAAGTCAAGAAGGCGGAGACGATTAATTACCGTACGTTAAAGCCCGAAAAGGACGGCCTTTTTTGCGAAAAGATTTTTGGGCCGGTACGCGATTGGGAGTGTAACTGCGGTAAATACAAAGGCATTAAATTTAAAGGTATAACCTGCGACCGTTGCGGGGTGACCGTTGAACGCTCAAGCGTACGCAGGGAACGCATGGGCCATATTGATTTAGCCACTGCGGTTACGCATATCTGGTTTTTTAAAGCCGTGCCTTCCCGCATGTCTGCTCTGCTGGATATAGGCTTAAGGGACCTGGAAAAAATAATTTATTATGAGGAATATGTAATTATTGACCCCGGGACCACCCCCTTAAAGAAAAAAGAGCTTTTAAGCGAAGATAAATACCAGGAAGCTTTAGCCAAATACGGCGCGAATTTCAAGGCTAAGATCGGCGCGGAAGCGGTTAGGGACCTTTTAAAAGAGCTGGATTTAGACGCGCACTGCCGTAAATTAAGGCGTGACCTGGAAAAATCCAAAGATTCTTTAAATAACCGTAAAGGCTTGAAGAGTTTAAAGATTGTTGAAGACTTTAAGAAATCCGGTAATAAACCGGAATGGATGATCCTGGAGATCCTGCCGGTTATCCCTCCGGATTTAAGGCCCTTGGTTCCATTAGATGGCGGAAGATTTGCCACATCGGACCTCAATGACTTATATCGCCGGGTAATCAACCGGAATAACCGCTTAAAGAAGTTGATGGAACTAAACGCCCCTGAGATCATCATCCGTAACGAAAAACGCATGCTTCAGGAGGCAGTAGACGCGCTCCTGGATAACGGCAGGCACGGCAAAGCGGTGATGGGCGCTAATAATCGCCCCTTAAAAAGCTT
>Ga0172381_10004916_pt1 | contig 13694 bp, 22 predicted proteins | sample Leawel6488metaG_FD_119754 | JGI IMG/M metagenome (GOLD analysis project Ga0172381, IMG submission 119754) | Leachate microbial communities from a municipal landfill in Southern Ontario, Canada - Leachate well 64-88 metaG | ecosystem: Engineered > Solid waste > Landfill > Unclassified | place... | reverse complement strand
GCGCCGCGCCTGGGTGTCGCGACCCCGGGATCCGGGGGCCGGCTCACGGTCAACATGCCGGACGTCCGCACCCCCTTTGCCCCGGCTCCGCAACCCGTGCAGGCAACGACTCCGATGCCAAGAGTAGACGATTTCGAACAAGAAGCCGCGAAAACGTTTAGAAAGGCAAACAACTCGCTAAAATTCGTTTTCGGGGATAGAAAGCCTAATAAGGGAAAGCGCAAACATATCTAAGTGTGAGGTGACACCATGGGTGAACATAGAACGACAACGGAACTACGGGAACATCTGAAACTGGTGGCGAAAGAAGACGACACCATGACCCGGAGCAACCGCGACCGCCGGGGTGCCCGGAAGGTCCGGACGAAGTCAGCCGAGCCCGCGTATACCGGGATCATCAACGTGTACCGGTTGATCAACCGGGACGATACGGTGGAGAAAGAGAAGGAACGGCTGCGGACCTTCATCCCGAAGCATATTACCCCAGACCAGCTGGCCACTATCCAGAAGGATGCGAATACCGTGGGGTTATACAACCAGTTGATCGTCCACGGCCGGCCGATTCCAACCAGCGATATCCCGGTCCCGGACGACGAGGCGGAATGCCAGAAGATCATCAACGAATATATCACCAATGGCAGCAATCCGAAGAACGTGCTCTTCCAGTTCCGGCGCAAGAGCGGCGGCGGGTGGTATGGCCAGAAACTGTCGGCCCACCAGATGCTCCAACTCGTCAAACTCTTCCCGGGAATTGCCCATGGGTCATATGACACCGAGAATACCCGGGCCGGGTATACGCAGCGGGGCAACGGGCCGCGCATCTTCTACATCAAAAGGGAAGTGGCGGACCTGCTGAAGAAGATGGGGATGCAGATTCCCAGGGATACGCCGCAGCAGGGAACGGCAACGCCCGTGACTCCGAGACGAACAGCACCGCAACCCGCGAAGCCCACTCCGCCCGATGAGAAGAAGGCGCCGGCGCCCGTCTCGCAACCCGCGGCCCCGGAACCGTATGACGATGCCAGCGATGTGCTCACCTTCCCCGGCGAAGAAGCCGGTCCCGAGACGTCCCGGCGGGGACGGCGCGTGCCCGCGGCCGTGAACCGGACCGGGGTGAAGAAGCAGGGGAACCCGGTCTTCGGAAGGATGGCGTCCCTTATCGGTACACCGACGGTTGCCACCCCGGTATGGGCGGTGAAACAGACCGGTGGACCCGGGATGATCGCCACGGCCAAGAAGGCATCCGGGTGTATGACGCCGGGGATGTCAACGCGCAAAAATACGCCCGTCCTGCACATGGCGTCGGTGGTGGGAGTTTCCCCGAAGAAGACGGCCGGGACACAGATCGCGATTGCAATCACGCCCCCTTCCCTGTTGAAGAAGGGGCGGCGGTTCCGGTAACGAGGTGACGGTATGGTGGCGAAGAAGACAAACCAGAAGGGGGGCAAATCAACGGCGTCGCATGTAACGACGCGGACCCCCTCTTCAAAACCGGTGACTCCGAAGAAGACGGCGACTCCGAAGAAGACGGTGACTCCGAAGAAGACGGGAACGTCGACGAAATCCCGGAAGGCGTGCATAAAACCCAAGACGACCGGATCGATCGTCCGGGGGAAGGCGCGGCACACCCGGGAACCGGGGGTCGATGAGAAGGTCAATCGTTTGAAGAGTCAGATGCAGACATTGCGGCAGCGGGACCGGTATACGGTGACCGAGGCGGCCGCACGGTGGCGTGACCTGACGCGGAGGGGAGAGGACAACTTCTGTCCGGATACCGAGCACAATGGGATGGCCCGCTACTACCTAGAGCATGGCCACTACAAGTTTCCCCGGATCCGGAATACGGTGCACCACACCCAGGTACAGCCCAACCTTGCGCTGTACCTGCTGAAGACGTTTGCCGCAGCAGACGAGACCGGGCTCATCAAGGTATACTCTATCGGGGCCCGGGGCGACGAATACTACGTGACCAACCAGGATTACTGGCTGCTGGTCGATCAGGGCGTTTTAAATATCGAGTGAGGAGAACATCATGAAGAAGAACCAGAAGAAGACGATGGGGATCGCCATCCCGACCATCAATCTGGCCGGGTTCACCGGGTTCGGGAAGCCGATGACGGCACCGATCGGCATTGCGGCGGCAATCAACCAGATCGGTGCTCCGGTACGGAAAGGAGTTGTATTTCCGGCGATCATGCCGAAGAAGAGTAATCCGATCACCGGGATGATCCGGGGGCCGACCCGGCGACGGGACGGCGAGTATACGTTGACTCCGGCCGATATCGCGGAAGCTGAATCGATGACCGGCGAGCAGATGGCGGCGCTCGATCTAAGCGATTCCCGGAACTCGGCCATGATGAACCGTGCGCTGCAGAAGCGGGAGCGGGAGATCGGCGAGGACCGGAAGAGCAGGATGTCGGAGGACGACCGGGACGCGTATGAGAAGAAACAGAAACAAGACGAGGCGAACCGGGGAAAGAAACGTCGGTCGAATCTGGATCGGTATGCCAAAGGAATCCAGAAGACGCACAGTTTCCGCGGCACCATCCGGGAGTTCGTGGTCCCGGAAGAAGAACTGAGCGATACCCCGCAGTATCTCCGGAACAAGAAGATCATCAACATCTACTGTAACGACAAAGGGATTATGTCGTATGAGCCCAAGCCCGGCGAGATGATTGATGATATCACGAAAGGACCGATTGTCAGCCCGTCGCCGGATGATGTGCACCGCGGATACGTGTTCCCGCGCCACGCGTCGTGGTATCGGGACCAGACGCTGAACGACGAGTTCGGTGATATGACGCCAACCCCGGATGAGATGGAGAGAGACCATCCGCTCACCGACGAAGAGGCGGCAAAACGGTTTACGCCGGAGCAGCGTGAGTATATCAAACGAATCACCAAAGATCGGGAGGCGTGGGAGAAGAAACAGATCAAACCGGATGGTGCGAATAAGCGAAGCCGCAAGAAGCCCGCACAGAAGCGGGGGTCGGCTGCGAAGCCGGGATCGGTCACAAACCAGACGGGGCGCAAGTCACAGTAACCTTCTTTTTGCGACGTCCTCCCCCCGTCTTGGGGGTGGGGTGGGGGGTATACCCCCCGTATACGACATATATATGTTATATATATGGGGGGTATACAACGGGGGGTGGCCAACCCCGCTTCCTTTCCCACCCCCCACTACCCCTACCCCCTCGGTTGACAAGAGGGGGCTGTATTCACTATATATTAATATACTAACCACGGTCGGGACGACCCCCTCCTTATTATATTAATCTATGAAATCTGGCTGCGGCCCCGATGGTGATTATATATTAATATACAGATAGTTCCTCTGTGCCTTCTATTAATGGTATTACCGGGTAAGCAACCCATATATTAATAGAATACGTAGATGCCCCGGATTCCTTTATTAATATAATAGGGTTGTTAACTACTATGTATTAATTACTGGCAATTGGTTATTAATAGTATATACGGTGGGAGATCATTTATTAATATACTCTCTGCGGATAACCCTTATTATATTAATAAGGGGGGTGGGCAGTCCATTCATCTATTAATATAATAAGGGAGGGGTTCGATTACCAATTAATAAACCGCTATCTCAAAAGCGTCATCTTATTAATATAATAAGAGAACTATCCAACTATTGATTAATAGATGGGGATCTCGGAAACCCCCTCTTATTAATATAATAAGAGAACTATCCAACTATTGATTAATAGATGGGGATCTCGGAAACCCCCTCTTATTAATATAATAAGAGAACTGTCCAACTATTGATTAATAGATGGGATCTCGGAAACTCCACTCTTATTAATATAATAAGAAAACGGCTAAATTATTGATTAATAGATGGGATCTCGGAAACCCCACCCTTATTAATATAATAAGAAAACGACTAAATTATTGATTAATAGATGGTCCATCCGGGTTCTTCTTCTCATTAATAGAATAAAGAAAGCCACACAAGTATCTATTAATAAAAGGATGGCGTTGTCAAACCATTCTATTAATATGCTGACGAACGCACGCAATTCATATATTAATAGAATGTGGGCGGGAGCGTTATACGTTATTAATAAAACCCGGGCTTGTCATTAATGGTGTCACCTGCTCACGCATGCAATTAATATTTCTCGCGCATGTGCGCATATGATTAATATATTTTCGAATACTATTAATACCGGTTGGTCAACCTCTTGTTAATTAATACTACCGGACCGCCGGACGGCAAACACCATTAATATATAATCAATATTAATATACTCGAACGGACTATCCCTGAACCGGGCAAATGGGTTATCATGGCAACGAAAGCCAACAACACTGGAAAGACCACCCGTGGTCGCAAGAGCAGCAAGACGAACGAACCCGTGCTCGGGCTCACCCTTGAGCAGCAGCGCGCCATGATCATCGAGGCCGCCAAGTCGCTGCGGTCACACGACTCTCGTGCATGGACGGACGCGGAGATGCTCGAACACATGGGCGCGGTGCCCGTCACGTTCGGCGGCATCACATTCCATGTCAAAGGGTTCCTGGGTGAGAAGAAGGATAAGGCCGGCACCGTGACGACCACAGAGGTCTACTCCCTGCTCGTGCTCGGGAAGGGCGTGTCCCTGGGTGTGCGCAAACTCGTGCCTATCATCGCGAAGATTGACAACGCCGATCCCGTGAAACTGAAACTCTGCGCCTTCATGGCGTGGTCGGAGGCGGGCGGGAAGGTGACGCCGGAAATGGGGTGCGAGATCGCCGAACCAGCAACCGGGAAGGGGAAGCGCGCGTCCAGTAAAGAGGTCGACCCGAACGACACCGCTGCGGATATTATTATATTCTAACTTTTTTTTGTTTTTCCCAGGATATTAATAGTCGCGCGCGTAAGGTGGTGCGTAATACAAATATACCCATCTACATACGCGCGCATTAATTCCCGCGGGCGGGCGGAATATGGGCGCGATTCCGCGCACGTATACAAATATCTATGATTAATACCGTCTCGTAATTAATATATGGTCTGAGATATTCACCCATTAATATATAATCAATATTAATAGACCCACATTGCTTATCCTTCCGGCAGCGAAATGGTGTTCTGTCGTTTCTGGAAAGGAACGTCCCACTGAAGTGGAGGACTTGTTGTATGCAGACACAGATCAAGAAACTTACTATGCGCATTGAGCAGTCGAGCAAAGGGCTTCCCGTCGTCTGGGAGCGGGGTGGCATGCAGAACGATGGAACCGGCGTTGCCGTCGTAGTCGGCAACCATCGGGGCGAGAGGAAGAAACCGATCTTTATCCGTTCGAAGGGTAAACTGGTGTGTGACAACCACGCATTATTCGTTGTAAAACCCGGCGATGTCCTGGTTGAATCGTTCTGTAGTGACCGGCGTATCGCGTCGGTGTTCATCTACCGGGTCGATAACGTCGACCGGGACGCTCTGAAAGCGGAACTGTCCGTGCTCAACGAGTTCACCGGGTATCGCTGGTGCGAACCCGTCCCGGAGATGTTCGACGAGATCATCAATGCCGGGATTCTGAAGGCAACGACCCATAACTGTCGCGCTCCTGTATACGTCTGAAGATCTCCCCTCTTTTTTTTGTTTTCGTGTCCAATTAATAGTAATATCTCGCAGGTGTAGACATGCGCTCGCATATACACGCAGTATGAACGTATACGCGCGTATACGCAGGCATTACGTATAAGAACGCTGTCGCGATCCCGGGTAATTAATATACGGTCGGTCGGGGTACGACATTAATATATAATCAATATTAATAGATTCGATTGGGTTATCCTTCCGGCAGCGAAATGTAGTTTTGCACTTCGGTGCGGAACGTTGTATGGAACGTTCACCTCTTCTTCTAGGTGATAGTATGGGTAATATCGGACGAAAGTCATTACTCCAGTCTGCCCCATCCGTCCTGCGGTGTAGTCAGTGCAGGCAATGGCGGCGGAACTCAAGTTCTGAAGGATACTGCAGAAAACATGAAGTCATGACGGCTTCGTCGGAAGGATGTGTCGGGAACACGAACACATGGTATAGGTGATTGCTATGGATGGCATTGATGATGAATTTCCCGTATTGGATGTCGAAGAACTCTTTTCTGCCTTTGTGGAGAACGCCGTATGGATGGGCGAGATCGAACTATCGTATAGTGCGTTCCGAAAACTTATCAATGAGTTCTACCAGGACTATGAGGAGACCCCGATCGTAATTCAGACCGTTGAAACCAACATCGGAACGTTTATGGACATCTTTGACGGAGTGGTACACCGATGTTTCGCGTGAACGATACAACAGGGTTCCAGATGGTGTTTGCAAATGGGGTGACGGCATCGATCCAGTTCAGCCGGAACCATTACTGCGCAAATCGGTATGGAACCGTCACTCAACCGAACGAATGTCCTGATGCCGAGGTGGCTTTCTTCCGTGATGGAGAATGGCTGACAAATGTGTTCGATCCCCGAAAGGACGATGGTGATGTTCGTGGTTATGTGGACCCGGACCAGTTGATCCCGCTCTTGGTTGCAGCACAGGCCTACCAGCAATGGGTCTTGGTCGATACAGTCTTTATTCGCGGTCAGGCTATCGAGATCTACGGACGATCTACCGATACCGAGCATGACTGCTACAAAGCCGTCTTCAACGGTATAGATGTTGTTGTATCGCCGGGAATACTCTCCCGTATCGTGATCGAAGAGTATTTCACCAGATTCTTTCAAACCTACAGGAGGTGATACACAACTATGAATTTCATCTCGAACCCGCCAACAACCTGCCCGAAATGTGGACAATCAACGCTCTACAGGACAACCCGGTCCAACCCGGATGGGTCATACAAAACATGGTGCGCCGCGTGCAGCAAAGTTACAGTACGGACTGGGACACTCTCCATGACAACTGTCCGACACGTCCCAGTTTCCGACGCGATCTTGACGGAGATCAAATCCGCCATTGTCGCCGATCTGGCGGCGGTCGGGTTTACTGGCGTGCGGTTTACATCGTCGGTATCGGGTTACAATACGCCTATCCTGAAGATTTTCGGACGTCATATAAACGTTGCTATCAATGTTGCTATCATGCAACGGAATCAGGCACTGTATGATTACGTGTTCCGCGCTGGTGAACTGACTCGGGAACCCCAAATATCGATGTTCGGCGCCAGGACCACGATCAACCAGTTGACCAGCATGTATTCATCTGCTCATCGTGACTCGGTGGTGTATCGGTCGCCAACGCATGTGCAGGACGCGCGTCGCGTTCGACGGAAAGAGATGGAACAAGCGATGCGGAAGGAGTCGGACACAATTCGGAATATGTATAACAACATACTATCAGGTATACGGCGGGTGGAGACCCAACGAGAGGCGTTCCGCAACAAGTACGGGATCGACGTGCCAAGTACCGCAACCACCACGATCACCATCCCGGTTATTTCTGAACACGTATAATGGCGATATTCCATGCAAGCGACACCCAGTAACCCGGACGATATCGTCTGCAACCACGATCTGTTCACCGAACATCTTGCCAACGTGGTGAACACCGTGCTATTCGATATGCATCGTGATACGTCAGATGATATCACCAAGTGTCTCACGACCATCGCACGAAACCAGGAGATCATCGAGATGTGTCGCACGTTCATTCGTGACGCGGTTGATCTCATGGATGATGAAAACCGAGAGTATTATTGTAACAAGATTCACGAAAAGACAACGATGATGCGGAAGAAGACGATGCAGAACGAGAAAGCCGAACAGAATCTGGTGAAGATGCAACGGATGTACACTCTGGTCTGTCGGGAGTTGCAGCACCGGGGGATGGAGATGCCGGAACCCGGAGGGATTGTATGATGAACGTTACCGTGAATGGGGTTTCGTTCGATCTCGCGACGCGTGCAGATGTGAACGAACATTGCATTGTTAAGACGCTTACGCTCCCGGGATACCCATGGGGCGCAGTGCTCGATGGGAAGCGGCGAGATACGCTGTATCGGGCCGCCGGATACGACGTGAACAAGATCGATTTTGCGGTGCCGGTCGATTGGCAGCGATCGCCCAATGTTATGGAACGACTGACAAATTTGGATCGTCCGGCATGGACCTACGAAGACGGGTCGATGTGTGGGTCGCCGATCTGGGATTCGGAGATGTATGCCCGGTTGCGTGACCGGATCGTAGCGGAACTGAGGGGTTATGCCGGATAACCTGCTCGTGCTAACCGCCGCCCTGGGGTTGAGCGTGTTGGGATTGTTTCTGGTCATACGCATGCTTTTTTAAGAAAGGTGAACCAACACGAGTGGAGAGATGTGACATGTCAAACATGGGCGCCGCGATCGCCATTGTAGGTATCTGGGTAAGCGTTGGTATGGTTGCCATGAGCGGGCAAGAACTCGGGCTGCTGTCCATTGCAGCGATGTTTGCAACGTTGGTTGTATTACTCTACTTGAGGGATTAGAACATGGAACCTGTAAAAACGTTTATTCGTGACGAACATTTCAAGAACGGCATTTTTGTGCCGGAACAAGAGATGCGGATTTTCTATGATGAAGATGTCGTATCGCCCCGATCACCACACGAGTTCAGTAACATGACCCACATGGTCTGTTTCCACGGCCGGATGGAGTTGGGGGATCAGGATCACGGCCTCACGTCAGACCGGTTCGGATCCTGGACCGATCTTGAGACGTATCTCATCGAAGAAGAGGATGCCTACCTGATCTACCCGCTCTCAATCTACGACCACGGCGGGGTGACGATCTTCATCGGGCAGCCGACCGATCCCTGGGACAGTGGACAGGTCGGGTTTGTCTATGTGACGAAAGCAGATATCCTGCATGAATACGGCAAACTTACGCCGGAGACCGAAGCACTCGCCAAACGGGTGATTGATAGTGAAGTGGAAACGTATGACCGGTACCTCCAGGGCACCGTGTACGGGTATAAGATCTACGAGAACGGCGTGTTCGTCGACTCGTGCTGGGGGTTCTACTGCGACCCCGAAGAGATTGCCGAAGATGTGTGGGGCAGGGGGACGTTCCATGAAGGTAACTGCTGAAGAGGTAATAACGTTTTTAAACACGCCGGTTGCCAAATTGGCACTTCTCGATCTGCTGAAAGAGCGTTGTGATGCCCTGAAAATAACAGAGACACAGTATGATTCGGCGCTTACAGAGATTGCTCGTGGCGCAGACGAGATCACTTGCGACGTAGACAGCGATTGCGTGGAGTGTTATGCCGAACGTCGCGCAGCGCAAAAAACATTAGATGCGTATCATGAACTCTTCGTCCGGGTGTTTACCAACACGTTTGACAATGAGTATGCTCTGGCTTCGTATACCTATTGTCGTGCTGCATATACCGAAGTACAGCAAACGCTTGAACGGTTGAATAATCTCGCACGCCTTGTCGAGCGAGAGGAATTGATTCAGAAAGGTCTGTGTCAAATCGAGTCTACCATTCGGGAGATTACCAGCCGGTGATGGTGTGGACAAATCGTATGTGACCCTGACTGTCTGCCCGATCTGCAGACAGGAGACTGGCGACCTGCTGCTCGACATGCAGTTGGAGGACCGGTTCGATCGGCACACCATGACCCTGGAACCCTGTCAGGCATGCCGGGAGAAGTATCTCACCCACGGGGTGCTGCTGATTGCGCACAAGACGAACCGGATCGTGGTGATCACCGACGATGCGTTCGCCAGGATGTTCGACATGGACCTGCCGCCGAAGAAGATCGCGTTCTGTGAGGAGGGTGTGATGGATCTGATTCTGACACCTCCCCAGGAGCCGGAGGAAGCATCGTGAAAGTGCGAACCGGGTTTGTCTCGAACAGTTCGAGCACGGCGTTCCTGATCTTCATCCAGACGGCGTTGTTGCCGACCTCGGTTGACGACGTGATGAACGATATCGTTGGAGTTACGGCTGACACGGTTTGTACTTACCCGTATATGCGTCACCATGTGTATACGTATCGAGATGTTGCCGAGGCAATCTTTGATGACATGCAATCTGGCGATATTACAGATGATGTAAAAGCGCAACGGGCGTTCTTTCACGATTTACCGCAAATGATGGACATCGTCCAGCACACTTATCATGTCGCTGTGCTCCCGGACACGGAACAGGAGCGGTTTGAGACTCGGATCGACCACATCAACCGGGTTTATCGTCGCAAAGTGCTTACCGAACTGTTTAAACGCGTCGAGGCGGGGGAATTCCGGGTGTATCGATTTGAGTATGGCGACGAGTCCGGGCGGTTCTATGCGATGATGGAAGGCGGCGACCACTGGGATCGGCTGCCATGGGCCGTCGTGCGATTCAGCCACCATTGAGAGGAGTGAACATGGTATCGGAAGAAGAAAAACGATTTTTGACCGTGTTGGCAGAGATGGTGTTTCCCACCGGCCGATTCGGGTCGTGTGTGATCGAGCAGCGGTTAGGCACCTGCACCGGGTGTTGGTTCGAATACGTTGCCGATTGCCACCTGTGTTGTAAACTCATGGCGTATCGGGAGGAGACGGCAAAGGACAAACGCCGGATCCGGACCGTCGTGCCGCATACTTGTAACTGTAATGGAACATGTGACCATTGTACGTGTGAAAAATGAAGACGATTACCGTAGGCGGGCAGACCGCCACAATTGAAGAGACGCAGAACGTCAAGATGGTAACGAGCAGCGACTACAACTACCTGTTTTTCAAGAAGGACGGATTTTTTGTCCGGCACAAATGGACGTGTGACGACGATCCGGAGTTCTCCCCCTTTGGCATGGAGATCGCCGATATCGAGATCTCGACGGTCTGCAGCAATGCATGTCCGTTCTGCTACAAGTCGAACACCCGGAACGGCAAGAACATGTCGCTTGCGACGTTCGAGACGATCTTTGCCAAGTTCCCACCAATTCTGACACAGATCGCGTTCGGGATCGGGGATATCGATGCCAACCCCGACTTGCGGCCGATCTTCCAGCATTGTCGGGACCATGGGATTGTGCCGAACGTCACGATCAACGGGAGCCGGATGACCCCGGCATGGTACGATTTCCTGGCCACCACGTGTGGTGCAGTCGCCGTCAGCCTCTACGATTACGAGACGTGTGTGACGGCGGTCGAAGAACTAGGGAGACGCGGTCTCAAACAGGTGAACATTCATTGCCTGCTGTCGGAAGAGACGTATGTGACCTGTCTCGGCATTCTGGCGAAGGCGACCCAGGATCCCCGACTGGTCCGGTATTTGAATGCCATTGTCTTCCTCTGGCTCAAGCCGAAGGGGGACCGGAACACCTACCATCCGATCCGCGATCTGGATAAACTCAAACACCTCTTCGAGACCGCGGAACGCAACAAGGTCAGGATCGGGTTCGACAGTTGTTCCGCCAGCAACTTTACCCGGGCGGTTGGCACGAAATACAACGATTCTGTGGAGTCGTGTGAGAGCACGCTCTTCTCGGTCTACATCGACGTGACCGGGAAAGCCTACCCCTGTTCGTTCAGTGAGGGGGTCGGGTATCATGGCGTCGATGTGGTGGCGTGTGACGATTTCCTTATCGACGTCTGGTATAGCGATGAGTTCAAACGGTTCCGGGCGGCCGTGATCGAAGGGAAGGATGAGAACGGGTGCCGGCGGTGCCCGTTGTATGATCTCGGGTGTTTCAAAACGGAAGGAAAATCATGAGTGATAAGCAGGTAATGACGTCTGTCGAGTTCAAGGCCGAGATATCCCGGCTCGAAGGGTGTGTGGTGGACCGCATCTCTATCGACGAACAGGATCGCGGGGTGGTCTGCATCGTCATCAGCGACGGGGTTGACCTGTATAAGTTCTGGACCCCGGTGTTGGACGATGGTGTGCATGGCACCCTGCCGCTCGGTGTGGAACGGTTTGTGGACAGCGATGAAGAGGTAGATCCGGTCGAACTGGTCATCGATGAGGGCATTCCACAGAGGTGACAATGACATCATTAGAGGTAACGTTTCCCTGGTTATATGACGTTGAAGCAAATATCACCTGCACGTTCCGGCAGATTCACGCAGGGAGTGAGGGTGGATGCAATACAGAGATCGGCGTCTTCATCGCGAAGAATCATGCACGGATCTTCAAGAACGTAAACTATCTGGAGACAGGATTATTATGAAAGATGGAGAACATACTACCGATTTTACGGTCTGTGGCGACTGTAGCCACGGGTCAACCATTGTCTGCGGCATTGTCTGTGACATCTTGCCGGACGTCACCCCGACGAACGGCGAACTCACGCCCGACTCACCATGCCTCATCAAACGCCTCGGCCACCGAGATCTAAGTCGAGCGATCAGTATAATAATTCGGGAGACCAATCATCATATAGAAATGATTGCAACTTGTCATGCACGACAATATATCCTGGAGACCTACCGGCGGAATGCAGTACCCACCCCCTTGCTCCCGGACAATCGAGCACACGATCATTTCGAGGTCGGCGATCCCATTATGTTCTATGATAGTTCTGGAGACCAGTGGCGATCGACGGCTGTCATACAGGTCAACCGGGGCACCATCGCGTTTGCCTACCGACAAGACCGGAACTATGGCGGTGGGATTGGCACGCCCACGGTGTTGCGGAACGACGAGTTTGACTACTTCCATGCCCATCCCGACGAGTTTAAGGAGTGGCTTACGTTAACGGATCGGCCGTATAATGGGGAACGGTTACCGATCGATGCCATGTATCAGGCGTTGCTCGATTACCGGGAGGAAGGATGATTCGCACCGGGTTTGTTAGTAATTCCAGTAGCACCTCGTTCATTGTGATCCTGGGTCGTCCGATCCCGACGACCTTTGACGAGTTCAAACTCCAGATTACGTTGCTGGACAGTCAGTTCGACGACATCTGGGCCAAATCAACCCAATATCCCTACACCTATCGGCAACTGTATAGAAAACTCATGACCGATGCACAGCGACAACCAGTCAACGATTTTGTCAAGATTCGGCGCCTGTTTCAATGGGACCGAGACGGGTTGCCGTCAGCGGTATACACCGGAGAACTGTCCTGGCATCTGGGATGCGAACACCGGACCCAGTTTGACCATGATGTGCGTGCATTAAATGCGAAGTATACCGAACTCGTCATCCAGCGCCTCTGGGAGTGGGTGCGTGACGGATTGTCATACACGTATGTCTTCGAATATGGCAACCATACCGGTCCACTCGAAGAGATCATGGAACAGAGCGATATCTGGGATTTCTTGTTAGGAACCGTGATTCCAATCTCACATCGGTGATCTACGATGCCTTACATTACAATGTGCCCGCGATGCACCAACTGCACCATCACGCCGATCTACTTCGGCGACCGGAACCCGGTGGGATACCGGTGTACTCATTGTGGCGCGTATATTACGATTGATGGAAAAGTGACCGGGATCTCGTTCCAGTATCCCACCCACTAAAACCACAGCCACGATAGGGGGAGGCGTGGTGCGGTTCGATCCGCACTGTGGTCTGTGCCCCATAGCCTCGTGCTATGTCGGCACATCAAGGAGTTGAACCGAATGGACGAAACAACCTTTTCTACCGCCACGGCTACCTACACGGTCACCGTCGCCGGCGGCATGAGCACCGCAACTGAGTACGTCGAGAACGAGGTCACGATTGCCACGATCAAACAGATCGCGGCCAAATACGGCATCAAGGAGTTCAAGGTCTCG
>Ga0172381_10004915_pt1 | contig 13695 bp, 15 predicted proteins | sample Leawel6488metaG_FD_119754 | JGI IMG/M metagenome (GOLD analysis project Ga0172381, IMG submission 119754) | Leachate microbial communities from a municipal landfill in Southern Ontario, Canada - Leachate well 64-88 metaG | ecosystem: Engineered > Solid waste > Landfill > Unclassified | place... | reverse complement strand
CGTGATCCCTTGCCCAGAATCCCTATACCCAGGAGCAATACTTAACGTAAGTGCGTTAAACGCTCCAAATGGATAAGAGATATGTTCAGGTGGGCATAATCCTGCTGCTAGGAAGCCTGCATCAACCGAATCAAAATTACTAATTAACTCCTCTTCAGTTAACGAAGATAAATAACTGTGTATTAATGTGTGGTCTTCTACACCATAATTTCTATCTTTAAGATTTATTATTTCTTCCCACGTCATATAAGGTTCTGTGCCTGTAGTGCCTACCAACCCTGCAGAGATGTAAGATGTTAATGGCACATTATAGTTATCTGCAATACGTACTGAATTGTCATAATCAGAGTATTTCCCGTCATCCAATGTAATTACTATACAAGGTTCAACTGCACTTAATATTTCAATACCTCTTTCTTCCAGTTCCTCCTTAATCAAATTCTGAGTGTATGTAATTTCAGATTTTGACATAGACCGATTATAAATTGCAATATACCCAACTGAACCTGTAAGCTGCCACCCACTTGTATAAGCTACTCTACCAATGTAAAACTCTCTATCGTTATCAACCATGCAAGAGGGTACGTCTACTTTGTCATAATCTAAACATGTAGAGTGCATACCTGTTATTATGCCAAGTGTGCCTTCAGTTCCGTTGAACACTGTAGATACAACATCCCACCCAGTATTCTCTTTGATTGTCTGTGCTTTTGAATAATACGAAGGTGCAACATTGTGATAAAATTCTGCCTTGTACTCATCGTTTGTGTTTGATCTTGCGATTGAAAAACCACTACCATTTGCAACCGTTGTAGAACCAGCGTTAGATAGAATGGCTTGAAACGTGTTTGCGTCTGCCCTTGAAGCAGTAAATATTGTAAAACCTGTGGAGAAATTACCTAAATCTCCAAGGGTAACATAATCGCCAGACCCATCGAAAATTAATCCCTCTGCTGTCCAGTTTGTATTACCAAATAATGTGCCGTTATTCCCATTTCCTGAAATATCGTAAAGAACAGCAGGATCAACACCCTCCTGAAAGTCATACGCTGCTATAAGTCCATCCTGAATTAGTGCCGCACTTGCTGTATTTGCAAATGCCATAAACATTATAGCAATAAACAATATATTTCTTATTTTCATACTAACCCCTTCCCACGTATAGGAACTATTCTCAAAATCCCGTCACCGCAAGGACATAAAGCGAATTGCTCGTCCCTCTTCCACTTCATCTCCTGAACATATACTTTAGGGATTGATATAATAAATGAATCCCTACTCATCGTTTGTAGCTTTACGATTCTAACACCCCTTTAGTACAATTTCTGTATATACCATTATAGTATATACACGCTCAAACTATTTAAAGTTTTTATTCAGGGTGTTAGTAAACAGAATTAAAAAAAAGAAAGTGGGTATTAGCCACTTAAAATCAATCTTCTTTCATAAAGTCCTCATTCCAGACGCTTAAACCACGTTTGGACATTACTTCATGAATAATTTTTAACTCATATTCCACAAGTTTAATGTGTTCGTCTAAATGTTCTATCAAATGCCTCCTGTGTGCAACTCCTGATAATGACCATTCTCTAATAAGCTTGTCTCGTTTTATAGACCTACTGCACTCTCTTACTATAATCTGTGTGTCATCCATTGCTTCAATAGTTGCACAGATTCTTTTTTTAGTCCTACAATCATATTTATTTGTTTCAGGGGTTTTTACCACTTTATCACCACTTATCGTCATATAGGCGACATGTGGCATAACAACTTTTAAAGTATTTAAAGATTTTTAATTTGATCTGTCCTGGCTCACTCTCAACGCTTCGTAAAACTCTCGCAGTGTATCCAGGACACAAGATTCAGGAAAGTCCAGCTCAATACTTAACTGAATGTTTTCCCCTGTGACTGCACAAAAAGGTAGTCCTGCACGATGAGTTCTACAGGGACAGGATTTACAAGACGCAATTACGAGTATTCTCTCTTTCTGCTTTCCTGTATCAACTGCTTTTATTACATTGTTTTTTATTTCATACTTTTTTACCATTTTTTAGCTCCTGTTTTTACGTGACAGTGCAAGCGCACTGCGATATTATATTATGTGCTATTTATATAAAAGTCTTTCTGTTAAATTATATCAGGTGAAACAGTGCTACAATTGCAAACACCACAATAAAGCTAATCATTGCAATTGTTGCAATAAACATTTCAAATGTGTACATAAAACCACCCCCATGCTAGTTACTGCAAGGATTGCCAAAAATATAAGTGCAGCAACAAGCCCAAACATTCCAGAGATTATTATCATTTCTTTTATCATCTGTCATACCTCTTTGTCTTAGAAATTACTACGGTTCAAACCTATATAAATGTTTCTACTGCTAGACTTCAGGCTGTTTCAAACATTCACAGAAAATTATATAAGCTTTGAGCACGTACTTTATAGTAGGTGATAACAATGACAGAGATTAAAACAGATAAAAGATTTTACAGGCATCCTGCCAATATAGAAATATTCCTGAAAGTAAAAAAAGCTCTTAGAGACTTTCCAGAAATAAAAAATATTACTCTGACGGCTTGCAAAGGACTGACTGTGAAAAGCCTGTGTATACCAATGCGGAACAATACAATATCGTTTAATGTAAGGGCAATTCCAACAAATCAAACGATATACAGAGAGTTGCATAGAATTAGTACAAAAAAGTAGGGTGTTAAATAACACCTTACCTTCTCGCTGCCACTACTTTTCTTTTTACTCTTCGTCTTTTTACAGGTGTAGCAGTTGATTGTCTTTTGCCTGTTGCAGTAGGTTGTTTTGTTTTAGGTTTTTTCTTAGTAACAACCGTTTTTGATTTTGTTACTTTTGGTTTTGCTACAACACGCTTCTTTGCTGTAGTAATTTTCCTCTTACCGTTTCCCGACCCGTCATGTCTTTCAGCCCAACTCCCTATATCATCTGTGAGCTTGTCAGCAGCAACAGCAACTTTTACACTTGTTTTATAAGCTATCTTACCTGTTTTAACTGCACCCTTAGCAACCTTCTTACCGCCTTCTATAGTTTTGGCAGTGGCTAGAGCACCTTTATAAAACAGTATCTTTGCTTTAATTTTTGCCCTCTCACGTTCTTTTGCTTTCCGCTCCTTAGCTTCCTTAGCTGCTTTATCTCTAGCAGCCTGCACAGCAGGAGAGTATTCTGGTTTTTTCTTTCGCAAAAAATCAAACATAAATTAACACCATAAATATATAGGAGATGAAAGTATATAAGACTGTTTGTTACTTAGACAGAAAGACACTTATACACGCTGTAATAAGCAATACACAATACAAAAAAAAGCAAATGCAGCAGCCACAAAAGCAGCAATTAAAAGAGCTATAAGAATATCTAGCATTTTAAAACCTCATTTTCAGAACAGATATATCAACTGCAAAGTAAACATACAGCACAAAAACAACCATACCTGTTAGCATACCTACAATAAGATAATCTACTTCTCCGTCCATGTGTTCACCACAATCAACCTTAGCACTATAGCTAAGTTTTTATTATGTTCCTGACTAATTCTATCAACCTATTTTAAAACAGCTTAAACAGCTTTAGAATGGGAGCTGTCGGAGTTGAACCGACTAACCTCTACAGGACTTGATTTTAAGTCAAGCGCATTTTCCAATCTGCCAAACTCCCAAAAGCTATACTCCTGCCTGGATTTGAACCAGGGTCGAAGGGTCCAAAGCCCTCAGTGATTGACCACTACACTACAGGAGTAAACAAACTATAATACAAACGCCACAGACAGGATTTGAACCTGTGCGTCTCAAAGAGACAGCTGCTTTCAAGGCAGCCGCTATACCACTTAGCTACTGAGGCACTATATAATAAATTACTGTGAAATGCAAGCAGGGCATTTAATGACTGCGCCCGCAACAGCCGACCTAGGTTTTTGAAGAAGTCTGCCATGGTCCTTAGACTTCACAATGCCCATTAAAGTGGGGTAGCGTAGGAGATTAACAAAGCTGCCCCTACTGCATCAGCTATCTCACTTTCTTTAAGTCTTAGTGAGATCGAAAGACTATCGTTTATACTCGGATTAAAGAGTCGGCTAGTTTATACTCAGTGCCATAGAGTACCTACGCAGGATATTAAATACTGGCTTCACAGGAGTCCGGCAGAAGGCTTTCGGACTACACGTTGATTATTCTCTACACGTTTTTAATTTATAAAGATTATTGCACAGAGCCCTTAGTAAGAGTCTGTGACAACAGGCTTAAGTTGCTTTGCCTGCAATATACTATACGCGCTTATTGTTTAAATAGCTTTCTATTGGTTGTTCTACTGCTTAAAATTTAACTTTAAACTGTCAAAGCCCTTGAAGCTCTAACTGAAGAAACCTTCTATACTCAGATCTTCTTAATTTTGATAAACTACCATTTACCTGAGTTGTGTTTCTCCAGATTACTTTATACGGATGCCAAACTTGTTTCCACCCTGTAGGACCGCACCACTCATATAAACCACTATTAGGATAATTGTAAAAACGTTTAGTCCTTGACATGTTAAATACTATGCTGTTAATATACTTAAATGTTTGCTACTGTACTAAAATTTAACTTTAACCTGTTAAGATCAGCCTAAACAATAACTAGGTGTTTCAGCACTCAAATCTTGCACCAGACTTACAGAGAGGCGCAAGGTTGAGAGAATAATTAAAGTTAAGGTGTTTGTGTGTTGGAGTCAAGGAACTCCTTAGAATTGTCCTGTGTTAGTTCTTCTTTATTATTCTCTAGCCTAAACTTAGTAGCGTTCATAGCTAGTTGTAACTGTTCAGAATGCCAGTTGTACCAATCTGTAATATCTTCTTTTCTTTTCTCATAATACTTCAAATCAAGTTCTAGCTTTGTTTTTACTTCATCTTCTAAAGGTGCTACTTCACACCTATAATAATTATGCTGCTCACAGTTTATTGAACCATGAACTATTCCATAATTACCCATTACATCAATTGCAGATTCAATACTTTTAGACTCTCCATACTTACTACAGTAGACATATCCTATAATTCCACGACTTGTAATAGCCTTTTTAATTATCTCTAGTCTAGTTTTTAGACTACTTCCATCATACATAGAAAAAATTGCATGAATACCACCAAATGAATGACATCCCCATTTCATTTATACCACCTACACGCTAATAATATGAATAAAGAAGGCAAATTAATGCCTCCAATAGTTATCAATTGTTACTTCAGGCACACAAGGAAGAAAAGAAAGTTAAATTACTTTAAGAGTGCATCACCATGCCAGGGCAGATCACCTGCAACATCATCAACACAATTACTATCAACACTACCACCAAGCATATTAATAGCTGATCTAACTTCGCGCTCAAGGTAATTTGTACTAAATTCTATATTTCTAAACAAGAAACCTCTGTACTGTGCACTTGTTTCAGGATCTTCAAGGATTTTAAGATCTCCTCTAATAACCATTGTATAGTTAAGCAGATCAGTGAGCTTTTCAACTGTAGAATCTACACTGCTTAACTCATCTGTGTGTTCTTCAACTTTCTGAATAATTACATTCACAGTGTCGCCAGGGTATATGCCGTGCTTCTCTGCAATGTCATTAATCGTTACTCTGCATTTTGTCTGTACTGTGCGTTCTCCGCATTTTATTATTTCTCCCATAGTACCTAATAGTACCCGAAAGTATAAATAACTATCTAATGTTATGAAATCTGTGCAAGACAGTTTGAAGTAAAACTTTTAGCCTGTCAAAGATCAAACTACAGGTTTACCTCTCAAACACTGCACCAGACTTACACAGAAGCACGTAGTAAAGAAAATAATTAAATTTGGTATGTTTGTGTGTTTAACCTAATAAACTCCTTAGAGTTGTCCTGAAGTACATAGTAGTTTCTTACTGGCGTTCCTTCTAACCAAAAATGATAATACCCTTGAGTTTTCCAACCTGCAAGCAGATAATCAGTTTTATATAATCCGTCATGGATTTGAAGGATATTTTCACTAACAACTTTATAATTAACCATGTGAGAATACCCTGTAGAAGATCTAAATAGTTGATTATCTGAAATTGTTACAATACCAAAGTCAGGATTATTCTTTGCAAAATCAACTGAGTAGTCATAGCAAGTCCACTTATCTTCTGTTTTAGGTATAATCTGCACAGCTTGTACAGGACTCATAAGCAATACCAATGCAATACATATCAAGATTATTCTTTTAGTTACCACTTTAACACCCCGATAAAATAAAGGGTGTTTAAAATATTTAAATGTTTGTGACAGACTAAAAATTTAGATTAAAAGAGTTGATATAATTGAGAATTAAACAGGCTTAAAATTAATAATCTGCTCAACTGTAATATCAGCTTCTCTTAACATTCTAACGCCTGCCTCGTCAGGATAAGGAATCGAAAACACAACTCTAACAATTCCAGCGTTAATAATCATTTTTTGCACACAGAATACAAGGCTGATGTGTGCAATAGAGGGTACCACCTGCAATACTAGTGCCATGGACAGCAGCTTGGACGATTGCGTTTTGTTCCGCGTGAGCTGATCGGCATTTTTCATGCTGAGTTCCTGAAGGTATATTTTCTCTCTCCCGCATGCAACCTATGTCCAGGCAATGAGGCAGCCCTTTAGGCGCGCCATTATAGCCCGTGGTTAATAGCTCTTTATCTTTTGCAATCACCGCACCTACATTATGGCGAAGGCAAGTTGAGCGTTCGGCTGCAACAAAGGCAAACTTTAAGAAGTAATTGTCTATTGAGATTCTCACAGGATTTCGAGTTGTAAAATAATCCTTGTCCACTTATACCACCATTTTATTTAACAGGCTCGTTAATGTGAGCCTGTTATATTTGGAGTTATTGGTTATATAGTTATCTGTCGTTATGTGCCTTGCGATCCAAAAGCATCCTTTTAAAAGCAGCTTCCTTCTCAAATTGCACTGCAGGCTTATTTGCACTGCCAAACACAGCTTTAGACTTTTTTATACTCATGTTCCTTGTCACAAAGCCTCTTTCTATAGATATATACTGTTTTAGCAATGCAAATTTTTTAAGCCATACACCAACACTGCAAATATTCTCTACTGCACCTTTACAAGCTTTAAGCATAATTTCTTTGCACAAATCATCTATTATTTCCCTGTTTCCTTCTGTAGCACCTACATATTTACACTTTGCAATGTCTCTGTTCCATGGAATACCTGTTTTACACATATTATCTTGAAAAACTTTAAGCATAAACCTGTATTCAGTATTTCTTCTTTCATCGTGCCCTATTCTTCGCTTTAGTGCCTTTGCATTAACAGGAAAAATACACTGTGGCAAGTCCTCAATACTACACTTATCATCAAACCAGTGTGCAAAACCCCTAGGATCAGTTGCATATTGTGTAAATGCAAATATTATGTTAGGACTTTTCTGGCTGTAATTAATTATAGCCTGAACTGTTTCGTCAACTTCATCCACTGCGTCAAGCTCATCCAGTGGAATTACTACACAGTCAGAAACCGCAAATGCATGAATACAGCTTTTAACCTTCTCAATCACTGGAGGGGTATCAAAAATTATATAATCAAAGTGCTGTCTGTATTTCTCTATAATTTCAATAAACAGCTCCTGAACTCTTTCTTCACCATCCAGAGCCCTTTCAGCATTTTCAACAGCGTTCTTAAGATCGTGATCCCCAAGGATAATTGCTACTTTGTCCTCACACAGAAACAAAGGAACATTCATAGCAATATTATTTTCTTCTGCTTCTTTTAATCTCATATACATTCTTGAGAGTGTAAAGTTTTTGTACTGGGCTTCATTCCCATAAACATTAAACTGTTTTCCCAGGCTACCCTGCTGATCCATATCTACTAATAAAACACTGTGCCCCTGCTCATAAATGTTTGCTGCAAGTGAAAAGCAAAGCGCTGTCTTACCACAACCTCCTTTATGATTGCTGACAGTTATTACTTTTCCCTTAACTCCATCATTCTTAACTTGTATTTCAACTGTTTTCATTTATACCACCTACTGACTAAATTATTTACCACTGTTATAGACATACTTAAAGTATTTAAATATTTAGGCTGATTCTTTTACAAACTTTCCTCTGTGTACAAGTCTTCTATATTCCAGTACACCATCCCATGTCTTCCCCATAGATCGCTTTTATGATCTTCTACATTCTCTAAATCAAATATATAATTCCAGTATATACCTGCAGGAGATTTTTCAGAATCTTTTGCTGCTTCCCCATCATGTAAGAAACACAGTATTACCTGACTGTTTGTATCTATAGAGAATTTTTTATACTGCTCGTAAGAGCTTAAGTCTATACCCGTTTGCCAAGAACCACACACACCATACCTATTTTTATTTCTGTACCATGTAAATCCATGTTTATGCTTAGCCTCAACACACAAAACACCTGATTTTGAGAATGCCATAAAATCAGGAAGAACTATACCAGCTTCTCCGTTCTGCAACCTTGGACCTTTGCCAGGGCTTGAGGGAAGATTGCATGTAGGTATAAGACTAAACCCGTGCTGTATTAAGACAGAAGAGAGTGTTTGCTCTCCTTTCTGCCCATACTCTAAAGCCTTTTTGAAATTCACAATCTTGCACCCCAACCAAACTGCTTAAACTTCTCTATGAATAGTTCTGGGTTCTTTCCCATGTAAACAACTGCTTGCCCCTGTAAAGGTGCTGCAATTTTCCCATCTGGAGAGTAAAATTTAACTCTGCTGCAAGGGAACACTACTGCACTTGCAGCTTTAACAAGCATGTTAAACCATGCTGTTTCTGTTGCATTGTTCACAAGAACTATTGCTTCTGTGACTTCTTTTGCTTCATAGTGCTTTGTTATCTTTTCGCTAAACTGAGAAATAAATTCACCTGCGTAAGGTGGATTCATCCAAACTTTTCCAGCCCATGCTTTTGTTAATCCGTCATCTTCCGCGCTGTAGTATGTTTTTGCACAGACTACCTTATTAGCTATTATGCTACTTGCAGGATCTAAATCTATACCGCCCATTACATCATTTGCAGCTTTGATATACGACTCTGGAGTGTACCATTCATTATTTCCACTGTTAAAGGAAGCTGCAGGTCTTGCTTTTGCCTCTGCTATTCTAAACTCTTCTTCTGCCTTGTCTCTTTCTTCCTTAAGTTTTGCTATCTGTTCTTTTTCAATCCTTGCCTGTTCCAGCTTAAACTGTACTAGTTTCTCCTGTTCTATGCGCTCTTGTTCTGCTTTAAGCTGTTCAAATTTAAGCTGTTCTGCCTTTTCTTTCTCAAGACGTTCTTTCTCAAGACGTTCATTTTCTATTCTTTCTTTTTCAAGCTGTTCTTTTCTCTTTTTCTCAGCTTCTAGCTGTTCAAGTCTCAAGCGCTCGTTTTCCACTCTTTCTTTTTCCACTCTTTCTTTTTCTTTAATCTCATGTTCTATTCTTTCTTTTTCAAGGCGCTCAACTTCAAGCCTGTGCTTTTCAGCTTTAACCTGTTCTTCAGCTTCTCTTCTTATTCTCTCTTTCTCAAGGCGTGCCTGCTCTAACAGAATACGCTCTTTTTCTGCTTCAGCTCTTTTAACAGCAAGTTCTTTTGCAAGAAGTTCTCTTTCTGCTCTTTCTTTCTCCATGCGCTCTTTCTTCTGCTTCTCTAGTTCTATGCGTTCAAGTTCTAAGCGCTCTTTTTCTATTCTTAGTTTTTCTCTGTGCTCAACTGCAAGTTTCTCTCTTTCAATACGTTCTGATTCCTCACGCACCTGCTTTAAGTGCTCACGTTCTGCTTTATCTTTTTCGTACTGTTCTCTCTTTATACGCTCCTGTTCAAGTCTTACTAATCTTATTTGTTCCTGTTCTGCACGTGCCTTTGCTTGGCGTTCTTTTTCTATTGCATCCCTTTCTTCACGAGCTTTCTTTATGCGTTCACGCTCAAGAGCTTCTTTCTCTTCCCTTTCTTTCTTAGCCTGTGCTTTTGCAATCTTTTCTTTTTCTGCAATCTCCTGAAGAAGTTTAGCATGATCTTCTCTTCTAATGAGATTACTTGCAGCTTCTATATCTGCTGCAGTTTTTTCAATGATTGCTGTGATTATTCTTTTTAATGTTGCCTCTTCTACACATGAGAGCTTTTTAATTTCTTCGAAAGTTCCCTTTATAACATCATCCAGCAGATCATTTACCTTACAGCCTGTGACGCTTACGATTTTGTCAACTGCGAGGGTGAATTCGGCGGCTCGCTCTACAGTTGAGTGATTAATGCTTAACTGACTTGCAATTCTATCAGAAACACCGTGTTTTCCCATCTCCGCATTTTGCGGAGATGGTGAGTTTACCCTTTCGAAGCTTCCCCACTCTCCCTTTTCCACCAAATACCTTCTCCCAATAACGTAAGTCCTCTTTTTCTTGTTAGGACTCCTCCGGTTAAGCTGAAGATCTAACATCCATTTAATAACATCATAACGAGATTCAAATTCTCGCTCAAGCGTCACAACTTCAATATTATGCTTCATTGAAATTTCGTAACGGTTGTGCCCATCAACTATGATATTGTGGTTTTTCCAGAGAATTATGGGCTGTGTTTCGTCAAACCCGTTTGATATAAGGCTTTCTTCAAGTCCTTTGTACTCTTCCTCAGTCAAAGGAGGAATCAGATCTCTAAACTCATTATCTATTTTTAGTTCTATCATTTATACCACCTTAACTTATATAAAAAACGGGTTCATTTCCAAATCTTCTAATAGTGCAAGTAAACACTCATCACACTTTTTATCGCAGTCACAGTATTCAGGCTCATGCCAACGCATCTGTATTGCACACTTTCTAACAGCATACTTGTTGTCTGTCAATGTAGCCTTTGCCTTTTGTGCTTTTTCAATAAATTCTGATATTATACCACTTGAAAACTCATTAGGTGTTTCAATATCAAATAATTCACATTCATCTTTTTTTAAACTGCTGAAGACTGTGTCAATAGACTCATCATCATCATAAACGTAGTCACCAACCCTGCCTTCTAACAAATCTTTATAGTTTTGAGGATAGTTTTTATCATATTTCATTGTTATACCACCTTACACAGAATAATATGCTGTTCTTGTATTTAAACATTGTTACTTACTATTGATACAGCCTGAAAATATTACTTTAGCCTGTCAAATATCAAACTACAGATTTACCTCTCTAAAGTTGCATGAGGCTTACAGAGAAGCCCACCACAAAGAAAATAAACAAAGTTGGTATGTTTGTATGCATCACACAATCCTTGCGTACAGCGTACCATACATAGCCATTTCAATTATATACACTCCAAGAAGGACTGCTGCCATTGTTTTAAAGTTCTCTGTCATGTTTATTACCTCTTATGTATTTACAAACTTAACTTACTCTATCTGTTTTTCATTGTTATACCGCCTTACACAGAATAATAGGCTGTTCTTGTATTTAAACATTGTTACTTACTATTGATACGTTTTAAAAATCTTATTTTAGCCTGTCAAATACCCACAAAGTAGAACTTCAAGACTACCTTTTCATGTAGAACCTAGTAGAACCTCAGTAGAACCTCAAAATTTCACAGAATACGCACCAGTAGGCTTTTTAGCCAGTAGAGGTAAAACCTAGTAGAACCTATGGTTCTACCTATACTTTTTCCTAATTAGGATAATTCTCACAAAAATTACTCAAAAACTGTCCTAAAGCATTTCTTCAAAATTTACCGCAAAAACAGTATGCATAGAGACATTTTCTATATTCTTCTTCTTCTTCTTCTTCTTCTTCTTCTTCTTCTTCTATCTAATCTAACTAACTAATAATAATAATAATAAGCAGTAGAACTACTGTGGATGTTGGTAGAACCGGTAGAACCTCGGTAGAACCTATGTAGAACCTATGAAACAGCATCAGTAGGAATATTTTCTTTATGGTAGAACCTGTAGAACCTAACACATACATAATGTATAGAAAAAATATTTTTGTAATAGACGTGAAATTTCTGTTTGAAACAGCCTTACTTTTTTTAGACAGTTTCTTCTCTAAAAAATTTAGGAAGTAAAAATCAGAATTTTTGTCAAAATATTTTTTTTCATAGTCATGATAAAATTCAGGTTCTACAGGTTCTACAGGTTCTACCGATATGCCTTGACACTGTCCAGGTTCTACCCAGGTTCTACCAGGGTTCTACCGGTAGAACCTGAGAGGTAAATTCAGCTAATTTCTGCTAAATTCACACTAAAAAATTTTGCTGATTTAGGCACACCTAAAAATTTCTGCTAGTTTAATGTACTCGTCAATTTTAGACTGACTTAAATTATTTAAGAAGTAAAGCGTATATTCTGAGCTAACAGTTATAAAAAGTTTAGCCTGTTAGCTCAGAATTTGCAGTAAACTTGAAGAGAATTACCTTGTAAAATCAGTGGATTTGGTAGAACTTTGTAGAACCTGAGTTTTACCTTAAAAATTTAAAGTTAAAAAAAAGTAAGATTTTAGCTTATTTCTCCCAGGCATCAGATATTGTGACTTCTGAGATACATGGCATATCTGTGAGATATTTTTTACCTGCTTTTTCCATCTCTCCCTTTAATATTTCTGCTACAAAGTCAGCCATACTTTCTTCACATTCTAATACAATTTCATCGTGTATAGTGTTTATAAACTTTACTCCTAGCGGCTCTAGCTCTCTAAATATTGCAGCTATTGCAGTCTTTAACATGTCGGCACAAAGACTTTGAATAGGTAGATTTTTAGACTCTCTTCCTATACTTCCTTTTTCTTTCTCATCTGCAGGAACATTGAATTTCATAAGCCTACCTGCAATATTTCTAATCTCCAGGTTCTTTATTCCTTCATTGCTCGCTTCCTGCAGATATTTAGTAACCATGGGGTAAGACCTGTAATATCCTTTAATAATCTGCGCTGCTTCGTCTTCTGTGGTTTCTATTCCCGCAGCCTGCAGCTTTCTTTGAAGCCCACCGCTTCCCATTCCGTACGCAATTCCGAAATTTACAGTCTTTGCTATAGATCTTTGGCTTTTTTGTACTTCCTCTGGAGGCAACTTAAAAACCTTTGAAGCTGTAAGTTTATGCAGATCCATGCCCGATTTATAAGCGTTTATGTACTCATCTTCTCCGGCTACCTGCCCTAGTATCCTAAGCTCTATTTGTGAGTAGTCAGCAGTCACAATTTTATTACCCTCCTCAGCAGTGTAAATAGTTCTCCATTCTGTGAATTTTGAAGGTTGCTGTTGTAGGTTAGGGTTAGAGCTTGTAAACCTTCCAGATTTTGCACCATACTGATTAAAGTTTGAGTGTATTCTGTGAGACACTGGATTTATGTATCCAGGTATTTTGTTTACAAACGTATTGAGTAGCTTTTCTGTACCTTTGTACGTCTTAAGAGTCTCAAGCACAGGATGATTATACTTTGAGATTTCACTTTCTCCTGTAGATTTCACAGGAATACCGAGTTTGTTTAGTGCTTTTACAAGCTGCTGAGTACTGTTTAAGTTTATTGCCCCAACTGCTACAGTACCATCTAGGCTTAATTGTGTACCAGGTGCAAAAGCTTTGTAGAGTTCAGCCTGGGCAGTTGCCTTCTGTGCCTCAAGTTCTACTCTTATCTTCTCGGCTTTTTCTGTGTCTATGTGCATACCTGAGAGCTCAAGCCATACAACTGCAGG
>Ga0172381_10004913_pt1 | contig 13699 bp, 13 predicted proteins | sample Leawel6488metaG_FD_119754 | JGI IMG/M metagenome (GOLD analysis project Ga0172381, IMG submission 119754) | Leachate microbial communities from a municipal landfill in Southern Ontario, Canada - Leachate well 64-88 metaG | ecosystem: Engineered > Solid waste > Landfill > Unclassified | place... | reverse complement strand
TTTTAAAAAATGATATAATTTTATCTCTAAAATTTAAATCAACATTATCACAATCAATTTTAGAAACTCTCGCATATTCATTACCCATACAACTAATAAGACCTGTAACCATAACAACTTTAGGATCAACAGAAGAAGATTTTTCCTTACCTAAAATTTTATAACCTACATTATATAAAAATAATTCAGAGGCATCTTTATTATAATTATCATCCATAAAAATTCCAATCTTTAATTATTAGAAAATAAATCTATATATAATATAACAAAAAAGGCAAGAAAAAATCCTGCCTTAAAATTTAAAAAGAAATTATATTATTTCTTTTTAGGTGATCTAACCCATTTCTTATTTTTATCTTCATCTTCACTACTATTATCACAATTATCTAATTCTTTTGTGATTTCAGTATTATTCATAGAAGACTGATTACTTTTACCATAATCTTTACCATTTAAATTTAATGGTTTACCATTAGATCCTTTTTTTCTACTTCTATGGGTTACAATTCTTTTTGGAACTTTAACTATCTCAGTAGGTATACCACTATCTGTTTCAACAATAATTCTTTCTCTTGCATCTCCATCTTGAACAGAAGCTATTTCTTTTTGTTCAGACATAACTATATCCTCTTTAATTATATTTTCAGAATCATTCAACACATCATTATTAATTACCATAACAATTTTATAACATTCACCTTTAAAAGTATCTTCATTTTCTTGTAATGTTGCTATCCATTTTATATCTTGATCTTTTAACCATTTTTCAGCTTTATTTTGATCCCAACCTTTTTTAGTATCAAAAATATAAGCTTGGACAACAACAGTATCATTACTTTTTAATCTTGCTAATCTAACAGAGACACCTTTAGTATTAGTATCTCTTATAAACCAACCATCTTTTTTCATAATAGCTGCATCTCTAATTGGAAATATCCATTTACCTGTTTTTGTTTTTTCTGGCATATATAACCGATCCTTTAAATTTAACAAAATTTGACTTTTGTATTATTTTTGCATCTAAAAAGCCTAAAAAATTAAGCCGTTTTAGATTCTTCTTTTACTTTTTCTAATTTATCCATAGCTTGTTTTCTTAATTCAGTAGTAGTAATACTATTTGTAATAGGTTTAATCTGATTAACCCTAGCTAAAGCATTTCTTAAATGTGGTAAATCTATTTTACCTTCATTATCTCTATAAGGTAAATGACGACATCTTTTATCTGTTGTTTCACCTTTAATATAAGCTGGTTCTATAACAGCAAATGATGAATCTGGTAAAGTATTTATATATTTTACAGTCCATTTTTTAAAAGAATGCATTGCAAAATCAAAAGAAGTTGTTTCAGTAATATGAACATTAACTATTTCTGACAATTTCATAATAAACCTCCATAATATATAAAATATTTTTTAAAAACAATATACTATATTTTAATTTATTTTTTTTATAAAAAAATCGATATTATAATATGGAATTACCATTTTTATTTTCTAAAAAATATTTTTTATTACCATATTTATCTATATATTCTACAACAATACCATCTGTAGATTTAAATTTACCTAACAATATTATAGAATCTTCACCTTTTATAGTATGAATTCCATTTTTAGCTTCTGGTATATATATCTTTGAATGATGATTTGGACATAAATAAATTCTATTAAAATCTTTATCAGAACCACCTATTTCTACAGGTTTTATATGATGATAATTTATTTGACTTCTAATATTTGCAAAGTATAAACATTTTGGAAATTGACAATAATAAAACAAGTACAAATCCTTTTTAAAAATAAATATTTATTTAAAATAATTTATTTTTAAAACAAAAACATCGAATTAAATTATTTAATATTATGCTTATCTTTCCATTCTTTTCTATATTGAATAGAAAAATTATTAATCCATTCAGTACAAATTTCATTATAAGATCTATCTAAAAGAGGATCATGATGAAGTTGCACACCTAAACACCATTTATATTTTTCAATTTCTTTACATTGATCTTTCATAAAATCTTTTAAATCTTTGGGAGTCATTTTATCTTTAGACATAATATTCTCCACATTACAAGAATCAAAAAGACATTAAATTTTGTATATTATTTTAATTAATTTACTATATAAAATAATATATCGAATATTGTTATTACAAATACTGTTATATATTCATTGTAAATATTTTTGTAAAACTGTTCTACTTAAACCCATTTTCAAAGGATTTTCTAATATTTTTCTTATCCCTATACGAGCAGCTTCAAAAAAATAATTTCTTGCTGATGATGTTAAAAAATATCTTTTAATATCATCAGAAATATTATTATCATAATCTATATTAGTTTGTTTTTTAATAATATTTTTAATAATATCTGTAATATTATTACCAACATCTCTTTGAAAAGCTTCAAAAGCATTTATAAAATTTGTTTTTGCTACAGCATTAAGAAACTGAGAATCTATTTGTGTTTCTCTTTCAGATGCACGATTATTTATCATATTAGCATAATCATTAGTATACTGATCTGCTGCTAATCTTAAAAAATCTTTGATATTTAAATTAGTAATTTCTTCTAATTTTCTTAATCTTTTTTTTCTTTCTCTACCAGTACCATAACTCATATCTCATACCCTCTTATTTTTTCTTTTTTTTTATAATATTAGGATCTAATACTTCCATAGAAGTAGTCATCAAAACATCTTCTATATTACCTTCTTTATATGGTGTAGAAACAACAGTTTCTTTTGTTTCATTTAAAATTACTGTTAATTCAAAATTACCAGTTTCTTTTAATGCTTTATTTATTAATGAATATGCTGCAGTTTTAGCTCTATCAAATTTTGTTAAAATCTCTTTAGATTCTCTTACTACTTTTAATTCATCTTCATCTTCTATTATTTTTTTTTCTTTACCGTTTTTAGGATTAGTAGTATTAGGCTCTATTTCTTTAGGTGGTAAATCATCATTCTCTTGAGGATTAATATTTTTAGAATCTTTTTCATTAGGAATAGGTTTGTTATTAATCTCATTAGAATCATCTTTAATAGATATTTTTTTACTTCTATCTTTCTTTTTAGCACCCATTTTAAAATTAGTACCATTTGTATCTCGAATTATTACTGAAAATTTATTTTTTTCTAATAATTCACTTTCTTTAATTTCAGCTATATTAGGATTTTCTTCAATAATATTAATATCAGAAGATATACAACTCCAACATAAGCCTAATTTTATTTCCTCAAAATCTGATAATTCTACAGTTTTACATCTATTACATTTTTTCATATTATGCCTCTTCACTATCTAACAAGTCTCTTTTAGCTGCAATTAAACAACCTCTTGCAACAGCATCTAATGTATTACTTGCTTGAACAATATCTCCAATAGATATATTTAATGGTTTATCTGCAATTTTCTTTTTAAATAATTCTATAAAACCTTTAGGTTTTGATGTTCCGCCAGATAAAACTACTTTTAAAGGTTCTTTAAGCTTAATTTTTCTAGAATGTAATTCTAAATTTTTTCTAATATGATTAATAACATAATCTAAGTGTGCATTATAAAAAATTCTAATAGCATCTTCAATTATATCTTTAGGATTTAACAAATTAAAATTTTCATCTTCTTTTGTTGCTGTAGCATCAGACAAAGATATTTGTCTATTTTGTGCAACTTCATTATCAATCCAATCTCCACCTCTTGCAACAGAAAATGAAAAAATTTCAAGACCACGATATGACATTGCTACATTTGTCATACCTGCTCCAAAAGAAATTGCCAATCCTGTAAACATTTTATCTGCTAATTCAGCATTTACTATAGCCATAGCCTCATTTAAAGTATTGATATTTTTTAATCCTAACTCTTCAAAAAATGTTTTAAATTTAGCTTCATGATAAATAATATCAAAATTAGAATCTACAGGATTTGCAGGTACAGAATAATATAAAATATCATTACTATCACACTTACCTACTACTTGCTTTAATATTTCTTTTAAAATAATTTCAGACTCTTTTTCTGTAGCAGATAAAACCCCATCTTTTAATGGTCTTCTTAGTGTTTGTTCAAAAAGTACAGCCATATCAAATGCTTCATTACCTACAACATACAAATAATCATCCATTTTAATATAATTAACGCCAGAAGAATCTAACATGTTTTTTTTCTGTTTAGATGTCTCTAATTTAAAAAAACCATCTCTAACAGATTTTGTAACTATTTCATCATTTTGATTATATAAACCAGAAACTATAAAGGCAGTACCAATATCTACACCTATAGCTTTTTTAGAAATACTTAATTCTTCACTCATATTAGTAACCTCCTTAACATTAATTCTATCATTCTTAAATAATTTGTTTTCACCTGATACTTTAACTGAATTAGTAGGTTGAATACTATGTTTATAACCATTTCCTAAATCTATAGATAAGCCAACATTGTTATATTTTTTAGAAGATTTATTCTCATTCATTTCTGTTGTTTTACCCTCTAACATAGGCTTACATTTACTCATTCCACAAGGATAAGTATTACAAAGATTACCTTTTTTATAAATATTATAAACGCATGTTTTACAAAATTTACCAGGTTCTATATAATTACTTTTATTATCCACATTTTATTCACTTTTATTCTTGTTTTTTAAATCTCGCATTAGTTTAACAGCATCTAAAGATGCTGATCCATCTACTACTTTTTTATCTCCTAATCCATCCATGTTAGTTTCAACTGTCTTTGTTTTAGCCCATTTACTATCTAAATCTTCAATTTTTATATCATTAGAATCACAATTATTATTTGATTTATTATTAGTACTTTTTTTAATATCTTTATCTATTCTTTCTTCAGTTGTATTAATTATATTAATATTAGAATTTTTAAGATAATCAGCTATTTTAATAAGAATTAATAAAGATAAAAACAATAATAAAACTATTAAATAAAGTAATTGAGAACCAATGTTAACTTCAGTAAGCATTTTTCAAACTTTCATTTTCTACTTCTTTTAGGTCTATTAGTACTTGATTTCTTAGAAACAAGAATACTATCTATTTTATTATAAACATCATCTGTACTAATGTTTTTAAATTTAGATCTAATTAATGATGCCAAACCAACAGCAATTGGTATAGAAAAATTGATCTCATCAGTACTTTTATACCAATTATCTATCCAACATGATTCATGCAACTCATTAACTTCATATTGAGTAAAATCAAAATCTTTATTCTTTCTCCCATTTATAAAAACAGGAACTCCATCTTGTTCTAATGTTTTTATAGCATTTTTAACAGGCAAAGTTATAGGATTATTAAAATCTAAATCTATTAATACAACATTAGCTAAATTATCTCTAGCCCACAATAGTGCTGTTTCTATTGTTCTATAATCTGTAAAATTCTTATTTTTTTCTATTACTTTAATAACGCCTAATTCAGCTTTAGGAGCAATTCCTTTAACATAATGAGTGCCATTTCCAGCTATAATTCCTGATATAAAAGTTGTATGACCAATAAAGTCATCTGTACGATATGGATCACTATTAGATAAATTATATCCAAAAGTTTTTGTTAAATCAATATGATTATCTAATCCACTACCTATAACTAATATTCTAGATCCTTCACCTTCGCCAAACTGATCTAATTTATAAGTTATCTCTGTACGCCAATCAATAATTTTGCTAAAACTCTGAAACATTCTACCTTTTAAATTATTAGGTAAACTAACATCATTCTTAATCATAATAATTCCCTTTCTTATTTATTATCATCTAAATTTACATCTTTTAATTTATTATCGTTATCTTTCTTTTCTAATTCTTTAAAATAATCTTTATTATCAGCTTCACCTAATTTTCTCATAATAGAAAGAAAATCTTCACTTCTTCTTTTTATTGCTGAAAAACTACGAACATATTTTTCAGCAGCGTTTTCTGCTCTTATAATCCAACCTGAACCACCCATAGGACTTTCATTTATCCATAAATCATAATGATGACCAAGTTCATGAATAATTGTATCACCTAATATTTCATAAAAAAATCTTTCAGATTTTAAAAACATTGGTCCAGGCACGTTAGATGGATAAATAATATATCTAATTTCTCCGTCTGTAGTTTTTATAGATTGCGCCCATATAGTAATACGATTATCAATATATTTGTCCCCTTTTTTTCTAATATTATATGTTCCAAAAGCCCATTTATCTGTAGGAATTTCATCTGTTATAACAATTTCTTTTAAACCTTTAAAATGTTCTTTTGGGATACCAAAAAACTTATAAGATTCTTTTATGTTATCTATTGTAATTGGATTTCGAATATTTTCATTTCCAATAGTCATTTTAATAATTGGAACACCATATATTTTATCTTTTTCTTGAACTTTCCCTTTTTTAGAAGGTGGTACTTCTGTATCTATTTCTTCTCCAATATTTTCTTTTTCAAACTCAGATATTATAGGAATACATTTAATAATAGGAAAACCTAATTTTTCTGTCCATATAGAAGTATTAAAATCATCTATAAAACCTTTTTTTTGAACACCTTTTTTACTAATTTGAATATTATCTTCTTTTTGCAGTTTTCTATAATCATCTACAATTGACATTTTTACCTCTTATATTATTTTTGAATAAATTTCTAAAGTTCTATTATTAAAATTTGTCCAAGAATTTATCAAAGAAAAATTATTTTGATTTAAAACTATTTTCGAAGTTAAGTTAGAATCAAAATAGAGTTTCTTAATAGCTTCTGCTATATAATTAGCGTTAGGTTCTTTTATAGAATAAGTAATATTACTTAAATCAGAAAAGAAACTACAATTAGTAGTTATTAAAGGTTTCTGTACTCTCATAGAAAAACGACTAGCTATAGAAACACCATAATATTCAACATTATTAATATTATAATTTGAATATGGTAAAACTATAATATTAGTATTATACAAAAACTGTAAAACTCTTTCTTCAGTTAAATAATTAGAAAATCTTTTAACATTATCATTAAGACCTAATTTTAATATTGTAGAATCTATAGACTTGCTATATTCAATTTCATTTTTATTAACAGAAATTAATAAATACAATATATTAGGTATATCATTTTTTAATAAACTTATAGCTTTAATAACCTCTTTAAAATTTTTATGAGGATGTAAAAAACCAAAAGAAGAAACAACAAATTTATTATTAAACAGTTGAAATTCATTTTTATTATCGCTATTAAATATATAAGGCTCATCAAAACCCATTATGATAACATTAATTTTATTTTTATCTAATCCATCTGAAACCATTTTATTTTTTATAAAATTACTATGTACAATAATACTATCACAATATTTAAAAGATTCATTACACAAACTATTTGTAGCATAATCATGTACTGTAATTATAACTTTACAATTAATTTTATGTAAATCTTCGATTATCTCTATAATTTTTTTATTATTATAAAATGAATAATGATGTTGTATATGAACTATTTTAATATTATTCTTTTTAACTATATCTATAAGATTGAAAATATTTTTAACTATTATAACATTTTTATCATTTTTTAATTTTTCAACCACTCTTTTAGTATAATCAGCTACGCCACAATTTTCACCCCAAGTTGGTATAACCATAACTATATCATAAAGTTTTATATTATTATTAACATTAATATGAAGTAAATCCTCTTCTGACTTACAAACTACGTTAGGAGATTTTAATACTAATTCTTCAAAATTATCTGTTACAATACTTGTTTTATTTCTGTTATAATATATATTTAAATCTTTTAATCTATTATATATTTTTAATATTGATTGTTCTACCGTAAAATTATCTTCTATTGTTTTTCTAGCTAATAAACCCTTTTCTTTAATTTCTTCTCTATTATTATAAGCATATCTCATAATTTTTCTTAAATGGCTTATATCTATAATTGGTGATTCTGAATCTCTATATAATACACTTGCTTTATGCAATTGATTATATTTTTCAAAACCATTAACATTTATTAAATAACCATTATTATTATTTACAAAATCCAAATAAGAAGAATTATTAGGTAAAATACAAGGTAGACCAGATGCCATAGCTTCAGCCATAGGTAAACCAAAACCTTCACCTCTTGTCGTTAAAATAAAGCAATCTGCAGATGTATAGAGAGAAGATATTCTATTGTTACTTAATATATCACCTATAAACAAAATATTAGGATATAACAAATTAGGAGATTCTGAACGATATTTTATTATATCTTCTTTAATAATTCTTTTTGATTCTTCTACTCTTTTATTGCCAGTATATGTTTTAATTATTAAAGTTACTTTATCATTTCTATTAAATTCTGCAAGATAAGCTGGTATTAATAAATCCCAACCTTTTCTTGTTGTATATTCTCCAACTGCTATAAATCTAAAATTATCATCACTTCTATCTATTAATGGCTCTTGATTTACACTAAAATCTTTAATATCTATTCCTGGTTGCATAACAAAAACATTATTAATTCCATTATCAATAAAAGTATTGTAATTATATTGACTTGGAACCCATACTTCATCCATAGCATTACAATTTTTAATCCAATCATATTTTCCAAAATTAGGCAAATTAGTAAATTCAAACATAGTATAACCAATTTTATAACCTTGATACTCTTTATCAAACCAAGGGGCTATACCAATATTTAATTTTATAGGCATAAAATTTTTGGGAAAAACAGTTGTTTCTAACTCATTTAATTTCTTTTCTTCATGAGGTTTAAGAACTGTTTCATTAGGTTCCCATAATTTATTAGGCTCTAATTTAATCTTAATACCTAATTTATCTAAACCTAATATAATATTCCTAGATAATTTTGCATAACCTGAAGGTCCATATACAGGAGCAAAAACTTTTATACATATATCTTTAATCATTATTTCCCCTTATAATAACTGATTCCATTCTACAATAACTTTAGAATTTATAGGAGTAGAATCTATAAATGTAATTATATTACTATCTAAAGACCAATCAACATTAGAACGTAATCTTAAACCATTAACAAAAATTCTTAAATCACTAGCTTTAACTGTAACATATTCTAATGGTAAAATCCAATGATTATCATCAATATGATTTGGTGTACCTTCATGATAAAGTTTAATATTATTTTCTAACTCTTCTAATTTTTGCTGATGTGTTCTTATTTCACTTTCTACATATTCAAGTCTTGATTCTATATTAACAAATGGAAGCTGCCATCTTAATTCTATAAAAGTATCTATCATTGGTGCTTTTTCCATTATTAAATCACCTGTAGAACGAATCCATTTAACTTCACCATTACCTAAAGTTCTAACTTGACTATAAACCTGTGTAGCTTGATTATAATTAATCCATATAGTTCCATCTGATCTTTCAGTAATAGAAACTTCATGACCCCAGTTTAATTCTACTGGTGGAGTCAAATTAATAACACTATTAGAACTTAATTCATAATCTAATAAAACATAATGAACTTTAAAACTACCACCTATTAATACACTATAAACTAACCAAATATTACCATCAGCACTATAATGTAATTCCATTTTAGAATCATTATTAAAATTAGATAATAAATCTGTTCCACCTATAGGTATATAATTAGAAGCAACTACTGTATTAGTATTAATATCTAATATTGTTATTTTAGGCTGTTTTCTATTGTCATAAATTGAATTATCTTCTCCCCAAGCTATCCAAACTTTACCATTTGAACCTGCTTCTTGAGTTATTGTTGGAAAATAACAGTTTTTATCATTAGCACTTAATTTAATTTCTGAACCTATTGTTCCATATACAGTACCACCACCATAAGGATTATTAGTATGAAATCTTTGTAAAAATATACTGTTATATCCATTATCTTCTTTTACATATACTAACCATATTTCATCAGCAATACCACCTCTGTTTATATATAATCCTTTTGCTGAATAAATATCTTCAGTTATATTATAAAATAATTCTGGATCTGTATAATTTGTTTGACCGTGAGTAACATAACTTCTATAAATATTATGATTGTCACTAAACAACCATAATAAATCTTCATCTAATGATGGATTCTGTTGTGGTAATAAAACTATAGATGGTCTACAATCAGAATCTACTGAAAAACCTGTATTAATAGAAGGCGACCAAACATCTTCAGTTACTTTTCTTGTTGCCCACCATAAAGTATGTGTAGAACCTAAATCCATTGTATCTACCCATAAACTCCAAACTTCATCATCTTCTTGAACAGCAGATACAACTAAACCTAAATTATTTCCACCAAAACTTACTTTTTGTGGTTCAGACCAAGGATTAATTCCACCTTCTGTAAAATCATTAACTAAATATAAACCACCTATTTCTATACAATCGCCTATGTTTTCATTTGTATTTTCTACTGTTATTCTATGATCAGTATTTGAAATAATATTAAAAGTATGCCAAACATTAGAATTATCTAATACCTGAACATTACCTCCAACCCATCTATCATCTATTGGAAAATCAACATTAATATCTTCTATATAATTATTACCTTTAGCTGTTATAACTTTAGGATTAATTATATATTTTTCATCTATAACACTATCAGTAATTATTTCATTAAGTGTAATAGTATTATTTGTATTACTTGAAATAGTATAAGTATTTAATCCAATTCGAATATTACCACTTAAGCTGTTAGGAAAATTAGCATATGTATCTTCAATAGTATTACTAACTCTATTATCTACTATACCTGTTATGTTTAAAGGATCTCTTAATATTTTTAAAATAACTGGATTATTAATAGAATCACCTGTTAAATCTGCTCTTACACCAACTAATTTAACAGTCTCATCCTGCATTAAAACACTATCTACTAAAAACTGATCTTTTAAACCATCTACCTCTTCTTCTATTTTTTCCATTATTAATCTAGTAGTTTTATTAAAAACTCCTAAATTATCTTCTATTTTTACTAATTGATCTTGTAATTCTTGAACTTCAGAAATTTGGTGTTCATGACCTAATTTAGAATAAGTATCATCATGTTCATGATCTATTGGAGAATAATTTTCTTCTATTTCAGATTTTCTAAAATATCTGTTATCATGTGAAGTAATAGGTTCAGTACCATCTTCTACTGTTGGTACTGAACCATCATCAGCAGTTAAATGTATTGCCATTTCATTATTATTAATATATAATGGATGAGCATTTATATCATTTCTATGAGCTTCATGTTTTGCATTTTCTGTATATAAAGTATGAGCATCATGATAAAAATCTACAGTTAATCTTTGACCTATATCAGGAGCAGTATCAAAAGTTATTTTACCAAGTTCTTTAGTAATTTCTTCTCCATCTTTATTATAAGTTCTTTCAATAACATCTGTTATAATATATAATGAAGAATCAACTTCTGCACTATCTAAATATACTTTTATTTCTTCATTTGTAGCAATTGGTAAAATCCAAAATTCTTTACCATTAGGGTTATAATCTGGTGTAGTATTATCACTAATACCACCTACACCTGGTGTAAATTCATCATTTAAACCATAAGGAATATAATCTTTAAAAAAATTAGTTTTATGTTCTGCTAATTCATTAACAGCTTGAAAAGCAGAAGATATAATTGTAGGTAAATCTTCCATTATATATCTTGTATCAGTTACATCTATAACAGTATGTGGCATATACCATATACGTTCTTGAGAAAATTGACTTACATCTGAATGAACTATTAATACATTCTGTGTATATGGAACATAATAAACTCCAGCTATTAAAGTTGTGCTTTGAGAATTACTATTAAGATCATCCCATTGGGCTTGTGTAATAGTTGAAGGAATTTTAGATACAATAATACCATTATAAAAATATTCTATTTTATTTACATTAAGAATTCTATAATTGGATTCAAATTTAACCCAATTAATACCTTCATCGTTATCTCCATCCAACTGATTTAAACTAATTTCAGGTTGTTCTTTTAAAATTTTAGGTATAAATATTCTTGCTAATTCAATATATAACATGCTACCATTTTCATCTGTATCAATAGGTAAATCTTCTACTAATCTTAATGTATAACCTGCTTCATATCTATCAGAAGTATGTTGACCATCAGCTATAGCAAAACCAGGTTCACCAATAGCTGATGGTTCAAAATATTTAGCATTACGCTCTAAAATTAAATGAAGTGTTGTATCAAAATGATATATATCATTATCAGGGATTTCTATATAATCATTTAATGGTAAAATTACTAATTTACCACCAACATATGCTTTGCCCTTACTGATTTTTAATTCATAATTACTAGAAGGACTTAAAATTTCAGCTTCTTGAATAGATACTTCTAATCCTGCAGTTAATTCTTCAGTTTCAGTATCATATTCTGTTCTATAAATACCATTTAATTGTCCTCTTGTAGCAAACAAAAAGTTATCAAAATCTCTTATAACAGAGTCTTGAAAATCTATAAGATCAATAGGACTCACCTTCAATCCAGATTTAAAAATAACTTTTTCAAATGTTTTATTAGCTACAGGAACTCCATTATTCGTATATAATGAATATATATCTGCCATTTTATCCCCTTAAAGTATTATTCTTTATCTTTAATTAAAGTGAAAAGAATTTCATATTTTTCTTGTTCTATATCATTAGGTATTACATCATTTTCAATCTTATAGAGATTTACTTCAATTTCTTCTTGTAAATATACATTGTTAAATCTTTTTTCTTCTTCAAATTTTGCTTTTAAAGTTTCATTATGTTTTTCAGCCAATTCTCTCATTTTAATATTAAATTCATCCAACTTATCTTCTTGTATTTTTACAGAATTTCTATCTTGTAAAACTATATTATTTGATTCATCTCTCATTGCATAATTACTAATAATTTCTATTCTTTCTTTTTCATAATCTGCAAATTTTTCAACTTTGGTCTTTGACTCCTCCTGAATATTCTCATAAATTTTAGTTAAAGAATCTTTATTACGCTTAATAGCATATTTTAATTTATTATTATAAGATCCTTTCATAGATGATAACACATTAACAATATTAATAATTTCAATACGTTTAATTTTAACAGTATCCGACATAGAAACTCCTTTGCTAAAAAAAATTTAAAACATAAAATAATAATAGCTAACTATATTATAAGATAATTCTATCAATATATAAGTGGATATATTATTTCGTAATCATCCTGAGATAAATTGTTTGGAATATCTTCATTAGAAATTTTTAAAATATCTATTTCAATTTCTTGTGATAAAAATTTATTCAAATTATTTAGCTCTTTTTCTCTTTCCTTAAGAGCATCTTCATATTCTATATTCAATTTTTTAATATAGAAATTAAATTCATTTAATTTATCTTCTTCTATCTCTATACTTTTACCATCTTTTGTCAAAGATATTTTACCATTTTCTTTTTTTGCACATTCCTGTATCTTCTTAATTCTTTTTTCTTCATACTCTTTAAATCTATTTGAGTTAGATTCAAATAATAACTTTAAAATTTCATTTTCATTATCTAAATTTTTTTTATTTTTTTTTATAAAATATTTCATTTCAATAGAATTTTCTGATTTATCTAATCTATCTAATAAATTAAAAATTTCTATTACTTTATTTTTATTTATTTTAATTCTTTCTATCATTAAACAATCC
>Ga0172381_10004912_pt1 | contig 13701 bp, 23 predicted proteins | sample Leawel6488metaG_FD_119754 | JGI IMG/M metagenome (GOLD analysis project Ga0172381, IMG submission 119754) | Leachate microbial communities from a municipal landfill in Southern Ontario, Canada - Leachate well 64-88 metaG | ecosystem: Engineered > Solid waste > Landfill > Unclassified | place... | reverse complement strand
GAATCGCGCGGCAGCTGGCCCGATATTTCGGACGGTCATGCGCAGAGGAACGCTCGTGTTGATCGTACCAATGTCCATCAGCCCCACATTGGAAACTTCGCTATAATTTTCGCAGGGGATGGGAGTGCCATCCATATAGCTTCGGTCAGCAAGCACCAGTGAGACGATCTCCCAGTCGGCAGCAATGCTACCGGGGACGCGCAACTCGGTGGGCTTGAAGGGAGTCACCGGTTGAATGACGAGATCCGCAGTAGCCCCGACAGCTACCAGAGCGCCGCCAAATGCGGCAGACTGAAAGCCGAAATCGATATCATAGCCCTTGGTATATTCTTGCTGGGGATTGTACTGAACCGGTTGCTGACCGGTCCCACCAGCCTGGGCAGGGCGACCAATTTCCACATCTCCGACGTTGTTCAGGACGGCGTCCATCACGGACCGATTGCGAGGAGGCATAACACTTTACCTTTTTTCAAGAGAACTTTAGGGAGGCGAGATGAGTGATTGGTTAGCGTTCAGTCTTCCGCCGGAGCGGACTTGTCTCGAACGAGATTGCCCAGGCCGTAAGAAGCTGCGCCCAGGCCGAAGTTGACCACCAACTGAGATCCGGGGAGCACTTCCGCGAACCCCGCGGCAGCAACGATCAGACCGGCGCCTAGCGCAGTCGGAACGCCCCACAGCTCGTGAGTTTCACCGTCTCCCAAACGCCCATCCAACAGACCACCAGCGGCGCCTCCGGCGAGCTGCATGCCCGCGCCTAGCACCTGCTGCGATGATATTTTTTGCTTCGCGCGATAATTCGCCAACTGGCTTTTCATCGCCCGCGCTCTCTCAACCAATGCCGTGACAGCAGACATGAGCCCAAGAATACGCAAATCGCGGCCGAGTTCGACAATTCCCGCGAATCGCCTTTGACTCCTGCAATGTTGATATATTATACTTTTTGACGATGAAGCATCATTTCCCCTATTCGATGAAGGAGACGATGCGTCTCCTCGGATGGTTCGGGCCTCCGAAGGTGATGTACAGGGGCCGCGTCATTGATGGACGCGAACGCGCCGCAGTTGCTGACGAGCTAGGACTCTCGACAACCGCGCACACAACGACAGCCCGCAACAACCGACAAGCGGCTAGGCTACTCATCGCGGCTGGGCACTACGACAGAGCAGCTCAGCTCGGCCTCTTCCCCTTCGATTCTTCGGACTCGAAGACCTGCCTACAGTGGGCAGGACTTGACAAGCCGGCAAAGGCTATCGTCGCCAGAAGGATTCACGAGCCGCGCGTTCGTGCGCAGGCTATCGAGAGAATGAAGTCTACCATCGCGCGAGCGAAAGCCCGCGGCGATGAAACGATTCCGATCTACGACGTGCAGGACATACTAGCGAGGTGGCTATGAAATTCGTCCGATTGCGTACCCGCGAAGAAAAGGCGAAGGGAATCGCGCTTTACAAATTCGAGGTAAAGGTTCCGCAAGAGCTCGGCCGCAAACTTCGAGAGATTGCGGCCGAGGAAGGTTTACCTCTGTCAGGCTTAGTTCGCAGACAGATGCAACGGTGGCTAAAGTCTAGAGAAGCAGAAAATCAGGAGGGACCGACCCATCCAGCATCATGTACCCCTTGCCGGCGGCAATAGATCCGTGCCTAAGCGGCACAGAATGAAGGACTGAGCGCACGTTCATTGCGGCAAGTCTGGCGCAGAAGTACAGGTCTTCTGATAGCCACTTTCCACGAGAGTCGGGGCCTACTCGATAGGGAGCAGTGGTTGACGCCCCACCGCCAAAGGTGACCATTGGCTCGTCGGCAAACGGTACCGTGTGAAGGTATTCGAAAACCTCCTTGCGCATGGCTACGCACCCCAAACCACCATGCACATGCTCTCCGTCGATATAGTGAGCGAGCCGTTGATCGCGATACTCGAACCCGCGCGGCTGTCGGATTGGATAGGTTGCAAAGACGACAGTCGGGCGAATATACGACCACGCATGCTGGACGATCGACAGCATTTCCAGAGACGACAACCAAACATCATCATCGAGCATCACAACGACGTCGACCGGAGGCATATGCACGATAGCAGCTGCCGCAAGACGAGCCCGCGCGCTTGCTACGCACGAGTATCCCACGAGAGAGCACACAGGCGGGTCAGTCAGTTCCACATTGGAGGGAGCGGACATAGACCCATTCACAGTGACCGCTGACGCTTCTCCCGGCGAACCCGAACCGTACGGCCATGCCGAACGGATCGTTTTCATTGCCCGCGCAAGAGATTCCTCGTTGCGCGAAGGGACTAAAAACGCAACCGACGGAACACAAGAGATTGCCGAACCTGTCTTGATGTACATTCTAACCGACTCCTGTCCTGGCCACTTGCCTATAGTCACTCCAAACCGTCACGGGCGGAAGGCCAATCATCGCCGCCTGTTTCGGCCGACCTCTCCTAATCAGGTCGTGTTTTATAAATTCTTCTCTCTCCCATTGCTCTTGTTCAACCGTGCGAGCGTGAGAGCCTTGCTCGCTTGATGCCTCGGCCACCTTATGCAGTCCGAGCACCATGGGTATTCCGTTGTAGTAGGTTCTTCGGAGCAGAGTTCCAGTAACGTCGGGGTTCTTCTTTCGCTTTGGCAAGAACCTAACCCCCGAGCGAAGCCGGCGGAACCGCAGGGGGGCGTTCGTTGGAAGCTGGCACAGCTTAGTCACCTCCCCGATTGTTGCGTCTTGTTCTCCGGACAGCTTGATGACGTACGAGGCCAACTTGCTTGCATCCCGCGCCGCTTCGGCAGTCGAGATAAGCCCGAAGCCGGATCTCGTTGTGACGTCTGCCAGCTGTCGGCAGACGAGCACGGAGTCTCTCTGCGACATCCCCTCCGCCAGCCGGGCCCGAGTCTGCTCACGCAACCAGTCAGCAAGCTGCGGATGCCAAATCATAAAGTTCATATGAGGCCATCCGCTCCTATGTGCTTCGGTAGTTGAGATCCACTGATTCGCTAGAGGCTCCCATCCCATCGACTTGAACCACCGCCGAAGGTTCCTCATATAGGCTTGAGACAACTGCTGTAGGTCCTTGAAAGCATCTTTCGGGCGGCTCCACGGCTTTTTCTTCGAATACGTCCCGAACCTGTCCAGAGTATTGACTAGGAAGCACCACCCATCCGGAGCGAGAGGAGCCGCCGCTTCTGTGATTCGCGCGTACTGAACGTGAGCTTCCTGGACTCGACAGACCGGGCACCTCCACGATCCGCATCGGTAAGGGGTTCGCGAGGAAGCCCCCTTGCGGTCGACGCAACCAGCCTTCTTCCAGCTCCAGATCCACCAGTCGCGAGCTCCAAGCTCGTAGCAGTGCCGGCAAGCCTTGCTTGCAACGGCTGGAAGGTCTGCCACCGAATAGTAACGACCCTTCCTCGCGTTCCACCGACGGTCCCCCTCGTGAGGATCCTTTCCGGAGAGCTGCTCAGCTCCGGAGAGCTGCTCAGCTCCGGAGAGCTGCTCAGGAGTACTAGCAATCTGGTCCGCGAAGCTACCGCAAGGCTGCAAAACCTGGGCACGAGGGGAGAGCGGCCCGCTCTCCCCTCGACCCCTCTTCCGGGGTACGCCGGTCGTTGCCCGGCTTTCCCCCCCCACGCATGAGTGGAGCGTCTCATGGGCGAGCGCTTCGGGCCCCGTTGGAGGGGCCACTACGCGCTCGACTGTCGACGACGCTCCACTCATGCGTGGGTCCCCCCCCGCGTCAACCCTGTGGGGCCTTCGGCGCCCCAGTGTTGACTTATCCTTGTTCTGACGAGAACGCTCATCGACCTGCCAAGTCTCCCCGATACCGGCGCAAATGCGCAATATGTAAGGTTTTCATACCACCCGTTACCTTTTTGCATACAAGGCCGACCGTTCGACTACATCTAATCAGAGCCATCGTAACCAGGTGTGAATGGGAGGCACAGGTCCGAGATGACAGGTCTATCGTCCGAACAGACAGGAAGAAGACTAGTCAGATAGCTATTGACCTCTCCACAACGATGTGCCGCACAAACGAAAGGCCCCCACAGTTGGGAGCCTTTCACACAATCACATGTGTTGCTTTTCACATTCGAGCCAACACTTTGGTCATAACAGAAGAACGTCCGATGTCACGAGGACACAGCCACGCGCCTCCCTCGGACCGTTCGTTATAGATACGCAGCTCTCCATCCAGGACGGCAAGCACGACCGCACCCACACTTACCCTTAGCGCGGTTCGCGATAGCTCTCGAGGCTAGCCTCTGCTGCACGGTTGCCATTGTTAGAAGTGGGTGTGAGTGGTGAACGGACGGTCTGAAGCGCTTATGGGGGCTTCACAGTTGGAGTCAGTTACGGTCGCTCCAGATACCTCAGAGGAGCTCAGACAGGCCATCGGCTCGCCACCACGTCCAGCCAATGGGTCATCACTCGGTGGCAGCTCCGACGATATCTCTCGAGAACGGTGGGGTCGTCCGCAGAGACGCTCGAGAACGGTAGGCTCGTCCGCAGAGCTCACAGCCTTGGGCTCTGTTTCATACGTCCCAGACCGTAGGACCTCCGGAGCACCACTGGGAGCCTTCACGAGCTCGGCTAGAAGAGACGCACCGAGATCCGTATCCTCGCGAGACGCGACATCTTCTGGGCTGCCACGGTCGTCCACTTCGAATCCAGCGCGCAACACGGACAAGACAGCGTTTCGGAGGAGCCCGAACAGACTCGCCGGATCAGATGAGCTTGCCACCGCTTCGTGAATAACCTTCAACCGAGCATTGGTTCTCGTTGTCTCCCTCGCTGACAATTCGACATCGAGTTCTTGGCAACGCTCCGCATGTTCCTTAGCAAGGAGCTCCACAGAGCACGGCTCGAGAAGTCCCCAGGGAACTCGATCGGAGTGCAGGAGCGCGCAGTCGTCGAGATAGCAAACAGCCACGCAGGAGGTTCGGTCAGATCCGGGGGGAGGAGGATTCGCATCGACGACTACCATGAGAGGCCCTCCGATGAGCATACGCACGCAGTCACCGAACACGGGAGGATCTGACAAGGAACCTTGAACTGATATTTGAGTCATTGAACTAGACCTTTCAGAGGAACACAGTCGAATAAGCGATTAAGTACGAGCACGCCTAAGAGCCCCGTAGGGAACGTTCTTGTAAGACAGTCGATCTCCTTTATCTACGTACAGAACCCGAACGCAAACGCCGAACGGAGGTAGTCCTTGAGGAGGAGGACGACAGATATCAGGGAGAGAAACTCCCACCACCACCAGAACAGGCCCACCGGTGCATAGGCGTACCAAGTCGCCCTCGGACGGGAGAGCGTCCAAACGCTTTTCTTCTGGAGGGAGGTACTCGCGCATAACTCCCTGCAGCCCATCGAGAGATGGGAGCACCTAGTTAGCCCTCGGAGCGTTTCTGATCTCGTTAGCAACCCGATTCGCCTGGCGTACGGTGACTAGCCACGCCTCACACCCATCCAGCAAGCCATTGCCGTCGAGTCTGTGAGACTTGGAGAACACAGCCAAGAACACTATCAGTCCACACGCCAGGCTAAGGATATATGACGGCACACGGAGGCAAGTCGGCGAGCCTTTCGGCAAGCGATAGATCGCGTGAAGATACAGCCACCGCGTCATCGACAGACCGAGCCCACTAAGTAGCTCCGGATCGAATCCAGAGCAGAACGCCGAAAGTGCTACGTACACTTTCGGGTCAGCCTGCTCAGAGTGCGGCCAGAAACGGTCGTCAATCTCGAAGCTCACATCACCTTTGAAATCTTCAGGCTTCATCACTAACCTCGTTTGCAGTGCAGTAGCAATTGCAGTCGTTTCCCCACAGATCCCAACACAGGCAGCACCCAGACAGCCCCTCGACGCGCCACTGTGGCGAGCAGATGCTCAGATAGTCGAGACTGTGTCCGCTCTCATCAGAACACGCGTCGCCATGAAAGCTCCACCTAGGAATCAGCCAGAAAGAGAACGTGAGCGAAGGCTTCTCCTGCAGCCAATAGATTCCCACATCAGTAGAGCAAAAGGCATCAGCGGGATCCTGGCATCGAGACATCATCACAGCCACCCGCGAGCGACTAGTCCAATCTCCACGCAACGGTCGACGAACAACTTTTCCGCGTCGTCGGGGAGAAGAGGAGGAGCCCAGTGTTCGTCATCTGGTTTAACTGCTAACCAATCGTCATCCCATGGCAGAGACGAAGACTGAACTCCTTGCAGATACTTCCTTTCTGTCGCTAGCGCGATCCTATCGGCAAGCTTCACCGCAGAGACGACGTGCGAGTCAGAGCACAGAGAAAAGACTGAGCCTACAACAGGCTCCCATATCTCTTCCAGACGACGATATGAGTCTAGGTGTTGCTTGAGCGGTCGAATCACGTCGCCCAGATATGCCTCCGAAGCGTCGTGCAGCAAACCCTCGGCAGCCCACACGGAAGGGACGATTCGCGAAACAAACACGGAATGCTGTGCAACCGAGTAAAACTGTCGCACATGGCCATTGAACCGACACTGCATCGACAACGAGTGAGCGATATCCACCAGACTCACGACGGATCGTCGAGGATTCTGGACGTCGCAGACAGTTCCCGAGACAGTAACAAACCAGCTTCCCATCACTCCTCCTCCACGATTGTGCAGATCGAAAGGTCGCCGTCGACTGACTGCACAATCCCCAGGAGAGCACGATCCGACAGAGCGACCACACCAGAGCCGAGCTCAGTATCAGTCTGTGGACCGCCGACCGCGAACGCGTCAGCCAATATCGAGACGACCAGAGTCTTTCTCGCTTCTCCTGCAGAGTATACGACTACCTCCTCGCCCAGAATAGGAGACCTCAGAATCTGGGACTTGCATTTTTTCTCACGAAGAAAGGGGTCGTCTTTGCAGACTTCGGCCGTCTGTGCCCAGCCTCTGGAGACGCAGGTAGACGTGCAGTCGTGCGGCTCGGGTGAACACCCAGACGAGCACCACCCGCACAGGGCGGCGAATATCAGCACCGCAGCCGTTACAAATAGCGGCCTCATTGCTGCCCCCGAGTCTCTGCCCAACGCAGACAGACCGGTACGGTGAGAGCTTCGAGCGTGGCGAGCCTCCACCATCGAGGTTTCGGACAGCTAGGATGACCGACGCGAAGCAGGAACGAGCACCGCAGCCTAGACCCGGCATCGACCGCCTCCACGCAGACGTACCAGAAGGCTACCGAAGCTCCGCGGGCCACGGTGGCCAGGAGCTCCGCGGACATGCCTCCGATAGGCTCTGGGAGGGGACCGATCCAGGGGCAGCACGAAGCACCGCGATGATCTGAAGGAGACCACTCGGCAAACCCCGGCGAGAGCACTCGGACAAGGACGTCGAGCTGTGGGGATAGCTGATGCTTCGAGCGACTGGTGATTGACTTGGATAGCTTTGGACTCTTCATGACTTACCTTTCAGCAACTGAACCAACCGACGACAGGAGAAAAACGAACCAACACGACCCGCCGAGCTGGTAGGTGCTCGGTAGCAGGTGACAGCTTTGGAAGCTGCAGAGTCGGTATCGATAGCAATGGACGAGGTCTCATCACGTTCTCCGGATGAACCCAAATCACTCCCCACCCCTTTGGCGAGTCTACCCACACCCGCAGCCACAAGACGTTGAGCCGCACCGCTAGCGGAGCAAGGTCGATCGCGACATCTCCTCCAGCGTACTCTTTGATCGCCAAGAACTGGCGAACGCGAGCCGTTGCGTTTTTCGGCGACTGCCCGCCAGCTTCACAGAGCGCGAAGATGTTCATTGGTAGATGCCTCTTGCGACACATAGGAGAGTGTCCGCATGGCACGGATCGCCCAATCGACACCAGCACGAGAGGTTACTGTTCATTAGGAGGATTCTTACCTGTTCCAGAGTCAGGTCGGACTTTCCTGAAAGCAGGTCTTCGCGGAACAAGCGAACGGCTAACAGCCTAGCCTCATTATCAGAGTGGCAGTACTTGAGCGTTTCGAAGCGTTTACCAAAGTAGGTACCCACATACCAGCACAGTCCCTTGCGTGTGATGGCGTACTGGTTTCTCCACATACTAGGACGCCCGACATATACGATGGGCAGCCCGTTGGGAGACACGAGCCGAGCCCCTTTTTCTCGGGAGCGCTGGAGGCGCACCGGGTGAACCTTCGGAGTGGTCATATACCTCCACACACTTCGAAGCAGTCGAGCGCAGACTGCAGCTCTTCGAGGATATCTCGCTCCTCATCGCTCGATAGGACATCAGACAGGCATTCTTTCCAGGAGGAAACACCGTCATTGTCGATCTGACAAATAGCGATATGCAGGTTCCAATTCACAGTCGAGCGGACTCGACACACATCCGTAGTGACTGTGAACGTGCCGTCAGAATGGGACTCAACCTTTCGCGAGTCACGAGTAGTCGGCTCAATAGTTGTCATGCGTAGCGAACCCTTTCACCGACTACGGTGCCACATGGGACAGAAGCCAGCCGATAGACGAGGTAGGGAATCGCATCAGCGGGCAAACGACGCTTGGCGCGTCCGAGAGAGGCCAACGCTCCCCCAGACGTGCGGTGGCATGAGACCACTACCCCATAGTGCTCGGTATCAAGTCGGATAACTGCTGGGTGATGAGTGCGTGCGGCCATGTTGTGAACTCCTACGAGACACTCTGACGCATGCTTCCCCCTAGTACCATCCCCCGAATGGGTGATGAACAAAAGTCAAGCGCCCCGGAGTTACCCGAGGCGCTTGGACCGCACAACAAGGAGATTAGACCCGAATGACTAACCTCTGAGGCCTAGCACTCCTTAGGGCTGCACGCCTCCCCGCTCCCACACCTGGACAAATCCCTCGAAGTTTCGGAGGAACAACCCTGCGGTGGTGCCGGAGAGACAGGTAAGCGACAGCTCGAAGCCATCATAGTTGACTGCTGGAGTAAACGTCGGACTAGTGAACACCACAGTGTTGATCTCACTCATGGCCGTGCCGTTGACGTGATTGTTGGGGCTCGACATCGAGCCGAGCCCAAACGTCTGAATCCCCTCCATCGCGCCATTGACGGCGAGCCGTCGATTCCACTTCGGCTGGAGGAGATGCGATACGGTCAATCCAGTCTGGTCGACACTGAACGACGCAACAACATTGTACTGATATCCGACCTTGAGATATGCCGGTAGAAAGCTACCGAGGCCGGGAGCGCTGAATAGCCCCTTGATATTGTCAGCTGCGGCGAACTCGAATCTGTTCCCTTCGCCGCTTGCAGCGAAGATGAGGCTCGCGAGATTCGGACCAGCGACAACGGGAGGATTGCCAGCGTAGGGACCATTTGGCGGAATGCGGAGAAAACCTGCAGGCATGGGGACACGTCCTTTCTAAAGACCAGAAGAGTCTAACCTTTTTTCGGGTCCCCATCACCACTATCTGGAGGGACAGAATCAGCATGTGGTTGTTGTTTCAGCGCTCCCCCGAGGCTTTCGAGGGCGGTACCAGCGAGAACGCGGAACGAGTCCGCCGCCAAGTCGCGGATCGTCCCCTTCGGCCCCGTCAACAGAGCAAAGGCTAGGTGGGTGAGCGGGTTGGAGCCGGAATCAACTGGGCGAGGAGGCGGACGCCTTGGCTTAGGCATGGCGTTTCCTGGCGAGCGATGAGGGGCGCTTTGGTTCGTTGACCCACGAGACGAGCAGCTTAGCCATGTTCTGATCCTGTGGACGTCTGCTCTTGACCACTTCCGAGAGATGCTCTTTGAGCGTCTCCCGTCGTCTCCGATAGGCACGACGGTTCATCGCCTACGCTTCGGGGCTGGAGTCTTCTTTGCCGCAACGACTCGAAGCTTACGGCTAAGTCTTTGCGCAGCCAGATCGACCACTTCAGGAGAAGGTCGTTCGGGAGGTGCAGCTGGTGGTGGAGGGGCAGCTGGTGGTGAAGGGGCAGCTGGTGGTGGAGGGGCAGCTGGTGGTGGAGGGGCAGCTGGTGGTGGAGGGGCAGCTGGTGGTGAAGGGGCAGCTGGTGGCTTGAGCTTGTTTCTGTCGGAGTATCTCCTTTCAACTTCAGCCGCCACAATCCCGAAACCAAGTTCGAGCATAGGCATGAACTTCTCAAAAAGAAGATCCATCCTCCGACTACGCGCCAACCGCTCCTCTGCCAGCGCCGTCTGTTCCGACTTAGCGGCGACGAGTCCTTGCAGAGTGTCAGTCAGGAGCATTGTCTGGCTGAGAGACTCTTGATACCCCTTGGACACTAGATCCAAGTGGGACTGCATCGTTGTACAGATGGCCTCGACGTTCCCGACTAGGACAGTGACGGCCCGTTGCATCTGGACGTTGCCGTCGACCTGTGAGGTCGCGACCGTGTTGGTCCCTCGCACGACGACAGGGAGTACAGCGAGTGTCTGCCCAGCGTCATCGAGAGCCAGCATTCTGGCCTGGTGATTGCCTCGCGGAAGGCTCTCACCAAGTTGGACGATGGCCACCCGAGCCACCTCGGGCAGCTCCTTGGTGTCTATTCCCCAGGTCGCATGGGGTTCGCCATTGATTTCCAGGACAATGCGGGACGCTCGAACAGTGGAAGCGCCTGCAGTTGTGACTACGGCCTGTTCTGCCAACCATGATTCATAATGTGCCAGGGGGACTCTCCTAACCCCCCGCCGGGCGGGGTAGGGGAGTCCTGGCCTACCGCCGCCGACGAGAGGCGAGCACAGTACCACCGACGATGGCGGCGAGCACTAGAGCCACCACAACCCCGGTGGTGAGCTGCTTTTTGACCTCATCCACGGCCGCCTCGACATTTTCGGAGGTAGCTTCACCCCAGGTTTCATCCCCGGGGTCCACTGCCGACCCGGGAGGGACGAAGGAGCTCAGGAGCAGCCAGTCGGCTTCCTGGTAGTCCCGTTGCCTGGTGCCCGCCCAGGTGACCTGTAGACACGGCCAGGGGATGGTAGCTGCCGGACCCCTCCACCACACGTCCAGAGCGAGATACCAGGGTGTGGAGGCGACAAGGAGGGGGAGAGGGTCCAGATCCTCACGGCGAGCGATGACACGCTGAGTAGTAGTCTCTGACTCGGTGGACGACGAGAGCAGGGAGGCAGTGAGCACGTCGGCCAGCTCGGCCATTGATTGGACAGGATGGCCGAGCAGACGCACCGGGCGAGCGGCACTCACCCGCCATTCCAGAGGCTCGTCCCCTGTCGAGGTCGCGAACACCTCGTTGGGACCCGAACCTGGCTGGTCTCCTTGCACATCACGGAAGGTGTGTTGGAGGAACCCTGCCACCATGCGGGCGACCTCCGCTTGGCTCGCTCCGTCTCGGTCGGTGCGACCGACCACCCACACCTGACGGCCAGGCACGAGAGCAAGCGTCGGGTCAGCCATTAGACTTCCCCTACCAGGTGAGCAATCGAGTAGAACGCGGCAACTTTGCTCGTGTCGGTTTCGGTACGGGTGATGGCTCCACCCGTGCCGTTGCCGTTCAGGAGCTCGAAGCGCCCACCGCCCAACACCTTGGATATTGTCGCGACGTGCTGATACTTCGTAAAATACGCAACGTCGCCCACCTTAGCTTTGCCGCTCGAGACAATCCGGAGCTCGAGTGGCGTGGCAATGCCCTGTCCGCGCACCCAATGCGCATCCGTCAGCCCCTCGGCTCGGTGAGCCCAGAGAATGAGAGCACCACACCAGGCGGCTGGGTGAGGCTCGTCATCGTCGAGCACGTCCGCCCAGTACTTCTCCGGATCGGGCGATGCTATTTCGGACTCTATTCTTCGGACTAAGGAACGACGAACGGAATCAGAAGACGGCTTTGCGTCACGTTTGACCAACATAGTAAATCCTATCAGAGCGGCGGGGATTGCCCAAAGCAGCTTACGCACGCTTCCTCCAAATGAGTAGACCGGCGAGGCCGGCGAGGATGACGAGGCCGGCGAGGGAACCGCGGCGACCTCTACCATTGGAGTCGCCGCCCCCGCTAAAGGGCCAGGGTCCGCATAGGAGCTCTCCTCCTCGACCGAGGAAAGTACCACCGGGGCGGCCTTTTCAACCGAAAGGATGACCCCGTCCATGAGAGCCACGTAGCTCTCGACCGAGGCGGTGTAATAGATTCGCTTCGGGTTCGCGTTCAAGGCGCGCGCGAACTCCTCCGCTGTTCCGCCGCGGATAGCCACATCCCAAGCTTGTGGATACCCCTCCTGCAATAGAGTCAGGTAGGCGTGCACCCCGGAAGCCAGATCCGGGTAGGCGGCGAACCGACACGCTGGGTGCTTCGGGTATACAGTGACGGTCGCACGGTCTCCGACAATCTTGTCGATAGTGACGAGACCTGATTTTTCCCATTCACGCGCGGTCGATAACGATACCGTCTCGCCACACTTGTAAAACATCCAGTTGCCGGAGGTACCCCCTGATTTAGCGTTGCCGACGTTGAATCCGTGCATGGCCTTTCCCCACCCAGTCTCGCTCGCCCAATGGGCGAGCAGAAGGCGGAGACCCTGACGGCCGAGCCCCGGAACCTCGGCAAGGAATGCTTGCCCCATGGCCTCAGCGGATACGGGAGTTTTCTTATCTGGCAACTCAGCCATAGAGACCTGCTTCCCTCAGTAACTCGACGACCCTAGCATCAGCCCGCTCGGAGGCATGCCGCTCGACAGACTCAGGCTCTGCCTCGTAGGCTTCAACGACTCGCTCAGCCACCGCATCCGGTGATTCATCGGGGCGAGAAACGAACAGCCGCGCATGGTCGAGATACCAGGACTGCAGCTCTTCGGGGAGGTTCGCGACAACAGAGTCACGAAACTCCGCGCGACGTTCCGTTGCCGTGGAGCGCACTACAGGACGGCGTCCACTACCCGCGAGTTTCTTGTCGACCGACGCACGACGCACGGAGAGCTTCGAAGACTTCAGTCGATCCGACAGATCAGCCCGCTTTTTAGCAGCGGCAAGCTCGAGATCATATCGGTCGACGTCAGATTGCCTAAGGCGTAGCGATACAGCCGCAGCAATCTCTTTTGGTCCCATGCGCTTACGAGCTGCCACCAGCTCGCGAAGATACTGTAACTCATCTTTCCGCCTTTGCTTTTCGGCGAGCACTTCGCGCCACCAAGCGCGATAGGCCTCTCGACGAGCAGCCAGAGCGAGCAACAGCTCGCGAGTGATGCCCCGATATCCGCCGCGTATACGAGCCAGGTCTTCTCGCAGAGCTTTGGTTTGCTCTCTGCGTTCCAGCATCACCGACGCACGGTGGGCTTTGACAGCGAACTTAGCTCGCTCGTACTGGCGGCGCGCATCGAGGAGCTCGGACCGCAGTCGAGCTTTCTCGTCTCGCTCAATGCGCTTTCTAGCTTCGCGGTTCGTTGCCATTCATAGCTCACCAGATGAGAGAGAGGAGTCCTGTAGCGCGATGAGACCAAACCCAATCGCACAGAGTGACCAGGTGAGGAGCCAGAGCCGAGACGGCGGCGACTACCACTGTCAGCCGCCTACCTTGCGACCGGAGCTCGTCCCGTAGGCTAACCACATCCGTCTCCACCTGCTCAACGCGACCAACCAACGAGCAGGTGGGAGACGGAGGCAGGTGGCCCAGGTCGAGTTCCGATGAACAGGTCATGGCGTCTCGCAGGCGAGCAACGCACGCACAGCGTCAAGTCGGTCCGCGCATTGCTCGCAGGGAATCAGCTGGGCAATCTCGACCGCCCGGCAAACATCGGCCGCAGTCGCCTCGGTCTTATCGACAGATTGT
>Ga0172381_10004911_pt1 | contig 13704 bp, 22 predicted proteins | sample Leawel6488metaG_FD_119754 | JGI IMG/M metagenome (GOLD analysis project Ga0172381, IMG submission 119754) | Leachate microbial communities from a municipal landfill in Southern Ontario, Canada - Leachate well 64-88 metaG | ecosystem: Engineered > Solid waste > Landfill > Unclassified | place... | reverse complement strand
GGAAGTTCGCCTCAAACATCCCGGTAAAGGGCGATTCGATAACAATCGTGTCACCTGCATCAAATTTGTCTTTTCTCATTTCCATGCCCCCCCTTTTTTATTTCCCGGAAACCGCCGGGCCGGTTGTCAGGTCACTCGTTCTCAAACGCGATTACTGTGCGGCGATAGCAGTCGTCAACCAAATCTGCCACCGGGGTGCCGGGGTTGTCTAAATCCAGCCCAAGGGCCCCATCGGTGCAGTCCATATCGCACACGTCATCGTAATCAATCGGATCAATAACCGGGACTAAGCCCAATTTTTCCGCGGCCCGGATGCGGTGACAGCCCTCCAGTGCCGCCCACATGTCATAGCACGCCATCCAAATCGCCCTGATTGTCGGCGCGCCAAGTGTTGTCATCTCAGCCATCACCTCTGCCAAGTGGTCGTCGTTGTAATGGTCATGTATCAGTGATATTTCCATTTCCCCCTCCTTACAGCATTTACCATGCCAAGACAACAACAACAACACAATACAAGATATTGTATGTCAACCCCCAAAAACCAGCGCTAGACCACAAGTCCCGTAACCAACTAGGTAATTATTGCCGCATGTACTAGGTAATTTTTACCGGGGGTAGGAAAATCTTGCCGGGGTAGGTGGACACTTTGCACTGATCCTGTACAGTCGCGTTTCTGCGACTATATACAGTCGCGTTATTGCTACTCTACCCCATTGGCCGACGGCGTGCCGAGCGTTCACGCAACTACCTAACACACCTCTGATTATGTCGGATTATGCTACAGTTTATAGCGCTCAAAACACTAAGTCGTTATGTATCAACACGTTACAACCGGACATAATATGTATTATGCGACGCTGGCGAGGGTAAATCGTCGCACGTCGAGTAGGCTGATGGTGGTCGCTCGTAGCGTGCGTGGCGGAAACAAAGGGGGGGCACGCCCTACCCGGTTTGCCCGTCCGCCCCCGGTAATTACTTATATATATATCCCTATCCACGCGCAAGGGTCGCATGTGGGGCAGGTTTTGGCGTATTACGGGTGATATAGGTGACAAGGCAGGACTGTTATATTGGCTGGTGGTATGGGTTAGTTTGGTAGGGGTAAGGTACGGTGGGTTGGATTTAGGCAGAGATAGAGCCCCCCTGTGGTGTGGGGGGAGGCGAATAAGCGTACTCGTGCGATGGAATCCCAAGAATGCACTGGCCTGATGCGCTGGCCTACGCTTGCCCTCTGCGGTGATGATCGGATTGGTCGTCCGTTCCGGCAGACTATTAAGACGTGCTGTAAAGATGGCTAGAACCGTCACGTCTCCATCATTTCGCCGCCGGGTTCGCCACTGCGGTATGTCTGATAGCCTCTGGTGGGGCGGTGTCCGGGTTGAGCCGGGGACCTATCAGATGCAGCCTCGCGGTTTCCCTTCGGTTACGCGGTCAAGTGGTAAAAGATTTTTGGTCTTTTCCTATTGACAAGGGATGCTGTAACAGATATTGTTTAGGAAGTCAAGGGGAAAGTTGGGAAATTTTTAAGGGGGCGGATGAAGCATTCTATTGGAACCTGTGATCAGTGTGCCTACTGGACTGACTTCGAGCAACTGGATGGAACTTCTCGCGGAAGGGGCCGATGCCTCAGCGGCAAGCACGTTGCAAGCGGTTGGGTGACGGACGGCGACGAAAGCAGCCTGATTCACCACGAGGAAGGGTGCGACTGCTCGCGGTCGGTTGTTCAGACCGGCCCGAAGTACGGCTGTATTCATTTTCGTTCCAACAGCGCGGAGGTTCGGTGATGTTTTTGACCAGAAAGACAGCGAAGCGCATGGGGCCAGCCCTCGCCCCGGGCGACATCGTCAAGCCGACGGCGCAACCGTGGAGCAAGACGGAGTGCAAGCGGAAACACCGATGGATCCCGCGCAAACATGAGCGGTGGTGCTCGCGCTGCGGACGCCGGGAAGAATGCGACCCGGTGACGCGGGAATGGAGTACAGCGGGCGTTTAGGCCCGATAATGGATTGTTTTAGGAGATGACATGGCGACGCGGAAGATAATACCTGGGCTGGGACGGAAGAAGATGCCTGAGCGGGTGAAGGAGGTTATGGCTTTTGACCCGAAGTTATTGGAGGTAGGGAATGACGAAGCGTTGAGGGAGGAGTATCACGCTGCTACGAAGGATAAGCGGGATAAGATGCTGGCGGTGGTGAGTTGTGTGTATGGCAGCAGGGTGTTGGCGGAGAAATTGGGGATAAGTGAGCGGTCGGTATGCTATGCGCGACAGAAGCACACGGACTTGGTGTGTGCTGGGTTATTGGCGCGTAATTTGAGCATAGCGCAGTTGAGTGAGCGGAAGATGTTGGAGTTGGTGGCGGCGATAGACGTTGACAAATTGGAGGACAAAGAGAAGGCAAGGAGCGCGAAGTATCTGGCTGACGTGGCGGCTGCGCAGTATGAGCGGATGTCTGAGGTTAGGGGGCGTAACGAAGGTGAGGAAGAGACTGAGGAGTTGATTTACAAGATCAAGCGGAGGCGGATGGTGAAGCGGGGAGGTGATGGTGGGAGTGGGGGTATGGGGGATGCGATAGATATTACTGGGGATGTTGATAAAGGTGGGGGTGGGGAATGATAGGTGGGGAGCGAGTTTGGTTGAGGGATCCATTTAGTGTGGATGTTGAGCATGTTATGTTTTTGGGGTATGAGCCTACGTCGTTTGAGGGGACGGCGGTAGTGAGGAAGAAGAATGGTGCGGTGGTTGGTGTGCCGGTGGAGTGGTTGCATAAGGATGAGAGGACAAGGGGACAGAGGGGAAAACATGAAAACGGCGATTGAGTTACTTGATGAGGTAATAAAAAACTGGGGCGGAGATACCTTGCGTGAACGGATGTTGTTGATCAAGGCCGCCATTGAGCGTGAGCTGGAGGAGAGCATCCGGTTCCAACCTATAAGCGAGTTACCGGACAAAATGCCCGATGGGTGTGTGATTATGACGGTAAGTAATACTGGCGTTGTTAGTTTGTGGCGTAGCCCCTTCCCGCAGCTTGATTGCGCAACTCACTTTTGCATCCTCCCGTTTCAGAAGCCCGAGCGCAAGCTGCATCGGTGTTACATGCCGGGGTGTGGGGGCATGGCGGTAGCGTACCAATACGATTCCCCCAAGTGGCATGTTCAATGCATAAAGTGCAACGCGACAGGTCCGCAAAAGGACAGTGAGTCCGAGGCCAAGGATGCGTGGGGTTGGGAATGACCGATGGGCGGTTGATCGGGATTATTGGGGAATAACATTATGAAAAAGACGCGCTTGAAACTGCATGCCTGTTCCTCGTTCGGGTGTTCGGATCACAATGGAAAATACTGTCCGGATTGCAGCCATGCATACTACAGGGGCACGGCGACAATCGGCGGGCGTAAATACGAGTGGGAGTTCAACCCGTACCACGGCCCGCTGTTTGCGTGTAAGGCATTGGGCAAGGAGGAATGGTGTCCGCACCAACGGCATGAGGTTTGGAAGCGGTTTGAGGAGTGGCATGAGCGATGTTTTTACAACAGCCCGAATCACGTTACCTCGCCGGGAGACGCATGACCGCCTGGCTCATAATGGCCGTTGGTCTGGTGACGCTTATTGCCGGGCAATTTGTGGCGATGACGCCGTTCCTGGGCGTGTTTGCCGTGCTGCTGTGGGTGGATGTTGTGCGGGTGAGGGGCTGGCGGCTGGTGAAGGACTGGGAGTTTTGGTGCTGGGTTGTGTTCGTGGGGTTGGTGGTCTGGCAGGCGGTGAACGCCGGGAGCGTAGTTGAGTTACCGGAGGGTCTGCGGATAACGTGGCCGGCGCGGCGGTTGGGAGTCCCGTTCACGCTGTTTCGGGATAGGACGGTACTGGCGGCGGTGTGCTGGGTGGGGGTTGCTGGGTTGAGTTTGGGGAGGAAAAATGAAGATCAGGGCGACTGAGGCCGAAAAGCGCAGGATCAGAGAGGCGACGGTTCTGGTTGTGGCCGGTGCCATTGCCGGGGCTGTCGCGGCGGGGTTCGTTATGTTTTTGCGGTGGATTATTTTGATATGACGCAGAGAGTTGCGGGCGGAAGTTTCCAACGCCCAGATCAGCGGCGGTATTCCGTACGCTGAATCTGATTGTTGTGCGAGGGATTGACTATGGAAACCGTAAAACTATCAGACGATGTGACCATCATCCGGGGCGATTGCCGGGACGTGCTGCCGGTGGAGTGCGACGCCGTTGTGACCGACCCGCCGTATGGAATGGCCCACCCGTGCAACTTCGCAGGGCGTGGCCGGGGCAACCTTGCTGCGTGCAACGACTGGCAGGACGTGGACGCAGAGCCGTTTGACCCTGCGTGGATTCTGGCAATGGGAAAGCCCACCGTTCTTTGGGGGGCGAACTGGTACGCCGACAAGCTGCCGCCGCAGTCGGGGTGGCTGGTGTGGGACAAGGAACGCCCGGACGATCTGGACCAAGCGACATGCGAGCTTGCATGGACGAACTGCGTCAAGGGAGTGCGCCGGTTCCGGCACCTGTGGAACGGCATGATGAAGGCCAGCGAAAGGGGCAAGAGTTTCCACCCGACGCAAAAGCCTGTGGCTCTGTTCGGATGGACGCTGGCCTTGCGCTGGCTGTCCGACGTGGAGACGGTGTTTGACCCGTATATGGGCGCGGGGCCGTGTGGCGTGGCATGTGTGCGGGCTGGCAAGCGGTACGTGGGCTGCGAGATCAACCCGGTGCACTTCGCCACGGCGCGGCAACGATTGGAAAACGAACTGCGGCAGGGGCTGTTGCCTTTGACGCACAACATAGAGATCTCCAACAAGGAGTAATTTAAAGGGTGAAAACGATTGACCGGCAGTGCGAGGCATGCGAAGGGACAGGATGGTACGGCGACAACGGCCACGGCATTCCCGGCAACGCGGAGTTTGTCCGGTGCGATTGCGGGACGGCGACAAAATGCACCGCAGGCTGGCACAAGTACCGACTGATTGACGGAATTGCATGGTGTGACGAATGCGGGTTGGAGGCTGATTTGAGTGTGTGCAAGCTGACGCATAGACGGGGGATGACATGATAGTCAAACAGAGCCGGTTGAGGTCGTGGTTGAGGTCGGGGTCGGGGTCGGGGTCGTGGTCGTGGTCGAGGTCGGGGTCGTGGTCGTGGTCGTGGTCGTGGTCGTGGTCGTGGTCGAGGTCGGGGTCGTGGTCGGGGTAATTAACGGAGGGTTGTTATGAAACAAATTGTGACAGTGATGGAGATCGAGGGCGAAGGGTTGGATGGTTTGATTGGACAGCGGGTGACGCTGTTCTGTGTTAACTACATCTACACCGGCAAACTTGTCGGCGTGAACGAAAAGTTCGTCAAACTGGAAGACGCGGGTAAGGTATTCGAGACCGGCCCGTTCAACGACAAAGAGTGGAAAGATTACCAACCGTTGCCGAGGCCGGTATATGTAATGACGGCGGCTATTGAGTCGTTCACGGTGTTGAAATGATCTGACACGTGACTTCTCGTGATGTGAAAACGATTGACCGCACAATGCTAACGCTGGCAACGATCCTGGCACTGCTCGGGATCGCCCAGTATTACACCGGCGCACGTGCGTTTGGGTGGGTGATACCGTACACGCCGAAGCGGTTTTCCTCGTTCTTTGCTCTGTTTCCGTACATCAACAACGCGGGATCGTTTTTCATTCTGGCCGGTGGGCTGGCATTGTCGCGGGGCTGGCGGTATCTGCCGCTGTTCGGGCTGTTCGCGTTCTGTACATGGCTGACCGGGACGAGGTTCGCATGGCCGTGTTTCGGGGTGCTGTTTATTGTAAAGGTGTTCCAGTCGCGCGACCATTGGCTGGACTATCCGTATTTTCTGGTTCTATTTGGTCTTGGGGTCGGGTATGCGGCGGTTCAATGTTCCGATTACCTGATGGGCCACCGCTGGCATGAGTACGTTTTGAATTACCGTATCATGCAGGATTTCCCGTGGTTTGGTGTGGGGCCGTGGGGGAACATTGCTGTCCATTGGATGTACGCTGAGGACTGGCTGTTTCCCGTGTTGAGGAAAAATCCAAACGTCCACAACGATTATATGGTTTTCCTTGTGGAATACGGGATAATCGGCGCGGGACTGCTGGCGGCGATTGGTGGCCGGTGGTTATGGCGGGCGCGGGATATGCTCCTGCGGGACTGCCGGGGTTTGGCCGTCCTGCTGGTGTTGGGGCATGGTCTGATAGATATGCCGTTGCATTGTCCGGCGGTGTTGGTTATGATGCTGGTTTGTTTGCGGGGAATGAAATGAAATTGATGATTGAAATTGATAAGGTGAAAAGTTTTTCTATCGGCCATAGGCTTTACAAGGTTCGATGGCAGAAAGAAGCGATAGACAAAAGGTTTGTTGGACAAGTAATTCACAGCAAAAATTTAGTCAAGATGCAGTCTGGCCGACCTCGTGAAGAAACAGTAGAGACTATAGTTCACGAGATTTTACATTGTGCGTCAACCGTGCTTGGAGACAACTTATCCGAAAAACAAGTAATTCGTTTAGGTAGCATGGTTGCGCAAGCTCTTTTGACATGTTCTTGAATGGTGCTGGTATGTCTAATGGCAAGATAAAAGCGGCAAGAGACGCCGAAGTTGAGCGGTTCGAGCGCAACATGATTCATCATGGTCTTTACCTATATCGTTGCGAGGGCTGCGGTAGGATATATGGCAGATACATTGAGGAACGTGTGACACGGTGCCTGAAGTGTAAGACGGTGACTGGCAATGCGATTACCGTCGTTGAGCCCGAGACGTTTATATGTGCAATGGTGAATAACAGAAGAGGAGTTGTTTCACGTGAAAAATAATGAAACCATAGTCGAAGAAAAGGTCTTTCAACTTTGGCTCGGGAACGAGCTTATCGAATATCCGCAATGGGAGATTCAGCAGGACAAGGAACTGAAGCTGTATTTACAGGAGCTTGTTCGCAAGAAACAGGAATGCGAGATTCAATTTTTCTGCCCGCATGGTGAGGCGAAATTCGGGTACGACTGCGGGTTCGACCTGATTTCTATGCGCGACTGGATGAATGATAATTCGCATACAATCGCCATGAACTGTAGCCCGAACCAAGTCGGCAAGACATGTCATGCGATGGTTAAGAAAATTCTTCGGATAATAAAATGCAATCCGAATTGGTGGATATTCAAGAAGTTTGGGCTCAAATGCCCTGAATGGACAGGCCCAAAGACGCTGGTTTGTCTTGGCTATAACAGGGGGCAGTTGACGGATGTATTGTGGCCGGAATTGCTGAAATGGATCCCAGCGAAGGAATTGGGTGAATACGCACCCGCGCATCTTGGCGGTGGTCGTAACCCGTCATGGGACAGGCATCCGCGTATCCCATTGAAAAGCGGTAGTCGTATTATCATGCTGACTTATGAGCAGGACGCCAACGTATGCGCCGGTATAAAGGCAACAGAAATGCTGGCTGACGAGCAACCGCCTAAAGCGTTTTTTAACGAGTTGGATGAGCGCGGCAGGACGTTGGGGGGCGCGTTCTGGACTTTTAGTTTGACGCCACACAAGGTTGACGGCAGGGCCACAAGCACCGGAATCAATAGCTGGCTGAAGGAACTATGGACAGGTGAAGACACGATGGGGCATAGCGTAATACGGACTCGTATTTCCGTGGACGACGTGCCGGAGCGTATTTACAGTGCCGAACAGAAAAAGGCGTCTTACAATAAGTGGGTTGAAGGCCCGAAAAAGTCAGGTAATCAGGAAGATTATTACGAGGGTCAAGCGCGGTACTATGGCTTATTCCAGCGGGTAAGCGGTCTATTTTATTCCGAGGTTGCGCCTGAGACTCACTTCGTTGACTGGACATACGATGACATAAAGGATAAGGGCTGGACGCATTACCGGGCGATGGATTACGGATACGCGAGCCCAACAGCCTGCGGGATGTTCGCCGTATCGCCGGATGGCAGCCTTTTCATGTATGACGAGTATTATATTCCTCACAAAGACGCCCTCGAACATGCACCGGCAATTATTACCGCATGCGGGAACACTAGAAAATTAATTGAAAAAAAACTTGACACGGCGACTGGAATGACTTTTGATGTCTACCAGGAAGAAGTTGTGCGTCAACACTATGTAAGGACATGGCTTGACTGGCATTGTTTTAGCAGTAAAGGCGGGACAGGCAGGCCGGTATCGTTTTTCTTTCAGATTGGCGGCCTGAACGTATGCGAGTCTGTAAAACTGGAACAGGAAGCGCGAGCGCAGAATCTAAGGGCATTACTAAAAGTTGACCCCGCACGAAAGCACATGGTGACGGGTAAGCTGGGTGCGCCAAGGTTTTACGTTTCGCGGCAGTGCAAGAAATGGATTTGGGAATGGGAACGGTGCGTATTCGATACGCGACAGATAGGTTCAGAGCGTCACAACCCAAAGGAGGTCAAGCAGAGCAAGGACGATCACTTAATGGACGTTTCAGAATACATAGCGAGCGAGCAGCCGCGATACTTGGGCGATTACAAGACGGGCGGGGCAAGCAAGGTTTTTGTTCCGCTGAACATGCGAAGCGGGTATTGACGGGGGGTTATGACGGAAAATGAAAAAGCGGACTTGATGCGACAGGCCAGAGATTTCTTTATGTTTTCAACAAAAGAAGACATAGAGAAAATGGGGTTTTGTCTTGCGGAAAAGGAAGATGGCATGTTCATGGATGATTTATTGGAGGATTATGTCAAACCTTTCGTTGCGGGATTGAGCAATGGTAATTACAATTCGCCGAACGCATTTATTCGTGCGGAAGAGATCAATCCTGAAGCCGATGGGATACAGACCGTGATAGGGAAGATTCCTATACAGGATGTTGTGGACAGGCTTTGCGAGATAATTAAATATACGAGATATGAATAGGGGGGTGACATGTACTTAAGATTTGAACCGAAGTGGAAAGAATACAATGAGAGAGCGGAAGGCATTGGGGAGCCTATTGGACTGCGATTTACCCGGTTAGTGGCGGGTGATCATGTCATTAGGTTCAAGTGGAGCGACGATGCGCCGGATGGGAAACCCCATATTTATATCCCGCAAGCTGCCATTGATGACGGCACGGTGAAAATTATGCCGACCATAAAATCCGATAATGGTGAATTACCGATGCCGACTGAAAGCGGGGACGAATGAACTACGACTTTCAAGAAGGTCAGATCATCGAGATTGCTGACGTGATTTTCAAGCGCGGCTGGGGCCATATTCTCGGGGCCATGCACGAACACATTCGCAAGGAAAACAGCGTTGCACGGGTCAAAGGCGAGCCGTTTCAGGACGGCAAGCTCGTTGGCCGGGTGGAAATGATGTCAGAGATTCTTCATTTCTTTGGTCAGTTGATAACAGCGGTCGAGAAACATACAGGGGAGGACGGGTGATGTTTGACTTGGGGAATAAAAGATTTACGGCGATTGGGAAAAAGGTTCTGATTCTGCGTGACGAGCAAACCAAAAAGTCCGGCGGGATATGGATTCCCGAGGAATATCAGGAGTTCGGCTGGTTTGGAACCGTGCTGCAAGTTGGACAGAAGGTGGAGAATGTCGCAAAAGACGACAGAATCATGTTCTTGAAGGATTACACTTTCCTGCCATTCAAAGAACGGCGGTTGGCGATAACCGACTGCAACAAGATCGCGGCCACACTGACAGACAAGGGAGAATACGAGGGGATCAATGTCCTGAACGATAATCTGCTGATTGCTCCTGAGTGCGGAAGTAAGGTTGTCAATGGCGTGGCGTTGCCGTGGGATAGGGATACTGGCGCACATGGCGGTTTAGTTGTGGGAGCTGGGTCGGAATGTGTTGACGTGGGAGTTGGGGCAAGGGTTTTCTATAATCATAATATCGCGTTGAAATGCTCTGAAAACGGAGATCTGCGCCATATCATAACCGAGGAACAGATACTATGCCAAATTCCGAAAACATGATGGCTCCTATCCCGCCCGAAATGGAACAGGAAATCGCCGAAAGCGATGAGGCGTTGAATACGCTTCGTGAGCAAGTTGAACAACTTGACGCCGAAGACGCGGCAATGGATGACGAAGAGGAACAGTTTTCCACGATTGACGTTTTTGAAAACTTTGCCGAAAAAGACGCCATAGTTGAGGAAGTCAAAAAGCTGCTCTACAGCACCTTCACGAACATTCAATTCCGTGAAGACATGGAAGGCATCTGGAATAAAAACGACCTCATGTACCGGGTAAAGCCGGAATCCACATTGAAAGAACAGAACCGCGCCAATGAATCACACGGCGTTTTTACGGTTGGAATAAACCAGCTTGTCGGTATGGCCTACAAGACATTTACCGACGGCATAAAGAACTACGGATACGAGCCCGCTAAGTACGAGTCCAAGGACACGTTCGAGATCATCCGCAAGAACGCCGAAATACTGACACGGCTATTACAGAAGTCCATGTCGCGCAACAAGTTCAAACGCGAGTTACGCAAGAGCCTGTTCCAGACATACCTGCACGGCACAACCATTGCCATGATTCCGTGGGAGTCTGAAAAGATTGTTCTCGAAATGCTTGATCGTGCGGCGAAGGGAAAGAAGATCAAGAAGAAAACCGTCAACGTCATGGACTTGCCGGGTTTTGAAATGCAGGAAATCCAGAAGGTTTATATTGACCCCAACATAGACGACATTGACGCACAGCAGGCAATTTACATCAAGGCGCCCGTTCAATGGAACGAGCTTTTTCAAGACAGCGAGGCCGGTAAAATCAAGTTGCCGACCAAGGACGACGACAAGCTGCGCGACACAATAGAGCGATACCGCGAGGTCGTGTCCTCAACAGAAAACGTCCACGAAAACAACAGAGCGACCAATGCCGGCCGGACACTTATTGACCGGCAGACCGACTTATTCAAGCATTGGATCGTATGGATCATGCTGCCGTTGGATCCCGACACCGGAAAGTGGGACGAGAACGGCCAGGAATATCGCTACCGGGTAAGGCTGCTTGGCGACCCGCTGAGTTGCGATGTCATGGAAATCCGGCGTAACCCGTTCCCCGATGGCGTTCCACTGATCAAAGCCAACCAGGGCGAGGATGACATAGGTTTTTACCATATATCGTTAGGCGAGAAAGTCGAGAGCCATTTTGACCAGCTTTGCACGGCAATCAATCAAATGACCGATAACCGGTCAAAGAACGTACGACGACCGATAATTTTCGACCCGATGCGGCTGGAGGCTGACAAGTACGACTTTGGGCATAGCAACACCGTGCCGTGCCAAGGCGACCCTAGAACCGCAATGATGGAATTGCAGCTTGCCGATATGACCGGCACGATCATGCAGACGATTCTTTTCAATGAGCAGAAGATCAAAGAAATCATGTCCACAACCGATCCGGTTATGGGCATTACGATGGGCGGCAGGACAAGCGCAAGCGAGTATCAGGGAGCTAAGGCAGCCGCCACAACCCCGATATTCGCCGACCTGACCGCCATTGAAGAAGACCTGATTGTCGGATACATGCGGAAGTTTGCCGTCTATGTCAACAACTACATGAGCCACAAGCAGATCTCTGACATTATCGGCCCCGACGGTATGGAGTTCAACTTCGACTTTGCCGGGCATTACACGCCGGTTGCCAAGGCTGTTCAGGAATTGAGAGACAAGCTGACCATGAGCCAGTTTTACATGCAGCTTTATCAAATGGTGAATGACGAACACAAACGAAACCGTATTCTCCTGCGTATGGCCGAAATCATGGACGTAGAGAATCCTCACGAACTTATCCCTGAGACCGGGAAAGACCAAGCCATAAAAGCGGCATTGTGGGAGAATACGGCTATTTTGCAATACGAGAAATACGACATGCCTCAACCAGGCGAAGATCATAAAACTCACTTAGAGCAGCATTACCCGGCGTTATGGCGAGCGCAGAAGGAAAAACTGGAAAACGCAAATATCCTTGCCCAGCATATCAACTTGACCGAGACGATGAAGCGCGAGGAAAAAATGGCCGGTGCTATGAATCCACTCTCTACGGGCGGGCAACCGCAGACGGACATGGCACCGGCCACCCCCGGTGAGGAATCCGGTCAGGCAATTTCAGCAGTGTTAGGAGCCCAGCAAGTAGGCGGTACGCCCGAACCGCTATAAACAACAGGTAGGAGTACCGTTATGCCAGCAGATACAGATGCCCGAGACATTGCCCAAGGACAGGAACATCAGTTGTCGGATGCCGAAAGGATGGAAATATCCAACCAGACGGCCATTCAAGAGGCTGAACTCGCAAGGCAAAAGCAGGATGAACTACCGGATGACTCCGGAGAAGACGCCGAACTCAAGGCGGAGTTTGCCAAGAAAGAGGCCGATTATCAGAAAAAGCTGAAAGCCCTTGAATCAGATCGTGAGACATTCGATAAGAGGCTGCGCGATACCCAGCACAAACTTCACATGGTAACAGCGGAACAGGCCAAGTTTAAACAAGAGCCTGAGAAAAAAGAGGAAAAGTCACCGTCCTTTGACGAATATATCAAAGGTATTGCTGAATCGTTTGAGGAAGATCCAAGATCGGCGGTTCAAAAGATTGTTACCGACTTCGCTGCCGACCGCGAGTTGATGCGGCGTCAGTATAAGCAGGAAATGGAGCAGATGCGCGAGGCGGTTTTGAACGAGGTTTTGATGCAAAACCCTGAGAACGCGCAGCTTATGGCCGAAGTTGAGGTATTGAACGAGACCCGGCCAGATCTCAACAACCTTACAAACAAGCAGAAAATTGAATATGTCAAGCTGATGAAGCAGGCTGAAGGCGGTAAAAACGGGAAAACCACGAGGCAAGTTGCCGATAACGACGAGTCATTTACGGATCGGTCGTTGCTCTCCAGCACACGTCGGACGGCCAGCCGGGGCAGTGGCCTGCCATCGTGGGCGTCGTCACCGGAGGTTCAGGCTGGTGCGCGGGGGGTATTCGAGTCCAAGAAGGAAATGATTGACTGGCTGAACCCCGACAAGGCAATGGAAATGGCACGGAAAATGGCGCGGAAAGAATAGTGTAGAAAAAAGCGACAAAAGTTCTTGACAAAAATAAAGTATTGTGATAAGGAAACAAACAATGAAAAAAGAGCAAGGTCTGTCTCAAGAAGATATTCTGGCGAAAATGAAAAGTATTGACAAATCCGACATCCCGGTTGCCGACGATGCCGAAGCCAAGCCTGCCAAGAAAAAGGTCGAGGTCTTTACCGAACACTGGGGCGATGATCAGACCATCGTTCTAAACAAAGACCCGAACAAGACCTATCGCTGGGGGCGGCCAGAGGATAATTTGGAAATGGTCGAGTTTCGCAAGCGTGGGTACGAGCCCGCGATGGGCGATGAAGTGGCGTTCGGCATGACTGAGCCGAACCCCGGCAAGCCCAAGATGCGAGACGGCAGAATTTTAATGTGTTGCCCGAAAGACAAGTTCGATGCCCGACAGCGCGAGATGGTTGCCCAACTGAACGCGCAGAAGAAAGGCGGCAATAAGAAGGAAGCGGAGCGGCTTCAAGCCAGCGCCGGTTCATCTATTGGCGTCAAGGTGTACGAGGGAATGGAATGAAAACAATGGAGATGAGATATGGCAACCACTCATGCTGTGGCCCAGCTTGCCGTTTATCGGCAGGATGGCAAGGAAGGTATCAAATGGAATCGTGACCCCGGCGAGGAAGCCAGTCAGGATTTCGT
>Ga0172381_10004910_pt1 | contig 13705 bp, 11 predicted proteins | sample Leawel6488metaG_FD_119754 | JGI IMG/M metagenome (GOLD analysis project Ga0172381, IMG submission 119754) | Leachate microbial communities from a municipal landfill in Southern Ontario, Canada - Leachate well 64-88 metaG | ecosystem: Engineered > Solid waste > Landfill > Unclassified | place... | reverse complement strand
CTTGTATAATCTCTTTTGCGACTTTTGATTACTGGATTGCCTTTATAGCGGTTTCTATGACTGTATTCGGAGATCTTGCCGCAGCTCTTTTTGGTAAAGCTTTTGGAACAACTAAAATTTATGGGAATAAATCGGTGATTGGAACTCTTGGAGGATTTTTGATGAATATGATTGTGGGATTTCTAGCTTTGCCTCATATGTTTATTGTATTTGCCCCAATGGCCGTTGTCGCAAGTTTTGTGGAAGTATTTACACGAAAGATGGATGACAATTTAACTGTTCCTTTGTTTGCAGGATTCTTGGGACAAATGATTGTGCTCTATTTTGGCTTGAATTTGCCGCCTATAGAATTTACTTTCCTGGGTCTTTTTAAGTAACTTGATTTTCCATAACGGCAAGAATAAACTTCCCCCGAATATTTTCTAAAATAAAAGAATATGTCTCTATTTGAAAACACGCTGAAGCAGATCGAGAAGGCCGCAACAATTATGAGCCTTGATCCAAATGTAAAAGCTTTGATGGAACATCCACAAAGAATCGTGGAAGTTAGTATTCCAGTAAAAATGGATGATGGTAGTTTGAGATTTTTCCAAGGATTTAGAGTTCAACATAGCAATTATGCCGGTCCATACAAGGGAGGTATTCGTTATCATCAAAATGTAGATATGGGTGAAGTACAAGCTCTTTCTGCTTGGATGAGTATTAAATGTAGTGTAGTCGGAATTCCACTTGGAGGAGGTAAAGGAGGGATCGTTGTAAATCCAAAAGAATTATCAGTTGGTGAACTTGAAAGACTAACTCGTGGATATATCAGAGCAATCGCAGATGTTATTGGCCCTACAAAAGATGTTCCTGCTCCAGATGTAAATACAACTCCTCAAATTATGGATTGGATCGTTGATGAATATCTCAAAATTAAAAGGGAAACTGGAGAATTGACAAGCGAGGATATGAATCATATGTTCATGGGTGTGGTGACTGGAAAAACTTTGGAACATGGTGGGAGTAAAGGAAGAAATATTGCGACTGCACAAGGTGGAGTTTATGTTCTTGATGAAGTGGCAAAAGAAAAAGGATTTGAACCTGCAAATACGAAAGTGATTATCCAAGGATTTGGAAATGCCGGTGGCGTTATGGCTCAATTACTTGCTAAAAAGGGTTATCAAATTGTGGGTGCATCTGATTCTCAAGGTGGACTTATTTTCGATAAGGGATGTGATCCTGAAAAATTATTGGCATGCAAAGCCGAAAAAGCTACGGTGATAAATTGTGATACCGATTTCGGAGGAAGAAGAGTTACTAATGAAGAACTTTTGGAAACAGAGTGCGACATTTTGATTCTTGCTGCTTTGGAAAACCAAGTTCATGCAGAAAATGCCGATAAAGTGAAAGCAAAAATGATTTTAGAATTGGCAAATGGTCCGACTACTCCTGAGGCTGATGAAATTTTGGCTAAAAAAGGAATTATGGTTATTCCAGATATTTTGGCTAATTCCGGTGGAGTTACAGTGAGCTGGTTTGAAATGTTACAAAATGCTGAGAATAAATATTGGACAGAAGAAGAAGCTCTCCAAAAATTATTGCCAATCATGGTGGATGGCTGGAAGGCCGTAAAAGGCAATGCCGATAAATACAATTGCACACTTAGAGAAGCGGCTTATGTAACAGCTTTAGCAAGAATCGAAGGAAAGATCAGAGAAAAAGGAATTTTATAAAAATTTCAGATCTTTGATTGCCATATAACTTTCCATGGTTTTAGTAAATTTAATTGCTTTGTAAAACTTGCTTTGTTTTCATATACTGCAAACCAGGGCATATTTCTGGAATATATCAAACTTCTAACCATAAAATCATGGTAATCCCATCGTCTTCAGTTGCTAGAGCTACTAGCGCTGTTAAAGGTTTAGGAAAAAATAAGTATGTTTACAGTTTTGATGAGGGCAATAAAAACATGAGAGACCTTCTTGGGGGAAAGGGGGCCAATCTCGCTGAAATGACAAAGATTGGGATTCCTGTTCCGTTTGGATTTACCATCACCACAGAAGTTTGTGAATATTTTTCAAAACACAAAGAATATCCGGCAGAATTTGCTGAACAGCTTCAGGAAAAACTAAGACTCCTTGAAGTAAGAATGGTGAAAAAACTGGGTGATAATCAAAATCCTCTACTTGTTTCTGTACGTAGTGGAGCGGCCGTTTCAATGCCTGGAATGATGGATACGGTTTTAAATCTTGGACTTAATGATGAAACTGTAACGGCCCTAGCTGGTAAAACTGGCAATGAAAGATTTGCATATGATTGCTATAGAAGATTTATTCAGATGTTTGGAGATGTAGTAATGGAAGTTGAGCATAATCTTTTTGAAGAAGCGATTGAGAAGTTAAAAGAAGAAAGAGGTGTAAAACAAGATACTGATTTGAATGCTGAAGATTTGAAAAAATTAGTAGTGAAATTCAAGGAAATCGTGAATAAAAGTGCGGGCAGATCATTCCCTACTAATCCCTTAGAGCAAATGAAATTGGCGATCGAGGCAGTGTTTAAATCTTGGGATAACGATCGTGCAAAAACTTATAGAAAAATTAATAATATTTCTGGATTGAAAGGAACGGCAGTAAATATTCAATCGATGGTTTTTGGGAATATGGGAGATGATTGCGGTACCGGAGTTGCCTTCACCAGAAATCCATCAAATGGTGACAAAAATTTCTATGGAGAATTTTTGATCAATGCTCAAGGAGAGGATGTTGTTGCGGGAATTAGAACCCCTTTGGAAATTTCCAAATTGGCTGAAATTAATGAAGGTTTATATAACCAACTCTTAACGGCAAAAGATACACTTGAAGCTCATTACAAAGACATGCAAGACATTGAGTTCACAATTGAAAGAGGAAAGCTTTATTTATTACAAACAAGAAATGGGAAAAGAACTGCTCATGCTGCAATCAAAATAGCGGTAGAAATGGTGGAAGAAGGACTTCTTACAAAAGAAGAAGCGTTACTAAAAATAGATGCTAAAAGCTTAAATCAATTGCTACATCCACAAATTAGAAGAGGAGCAGATCGAAATGTGGTTGCAAAAGGTCTGCCTGCTTCACCTGGAGCAGCTTGTGGAAAAGTAGTTTTTACGGCTGAGGATGCGACAGATTGGGCTACTGATAAAAATGAAAAAGTGATTTTGGTAAGAAAAGAAACTAGCCCTGAGGACATTGCCGGAATGCATGTTGCCCAGGGTATTTTGACAGCTCGAGGAGGAATGACTAGTCATGCGGCAGTTGTTTGCAGAGGAATGGGAAAATGCTGTGTAGCAGGTTGTACTGATATTATTGTGAATGCTAGCGCAAAGAAAATTTTGGTTGGAGATATCGTGATCAATGAAGGCGACGTGATTACTCTTGATGGGTCTACCGGAGAAGTAATGCTTGGAGAATTAGATATGCAAGATCCGGAATTGACGGGTAATTTCCGAACTATAATGGAGTGGGCTGGTGAATTTAAAAAATTACAGGTTCGCACAAATGCAGATACTCCTCAAGATTGTAAAGTTGCTATCGGATTTGGAGCTGAAGGAATTGGACTGTGTCGCACAGAACATATGTTCTTTGCAGAAGATCGAATTCATTTCGTAAGACAAATGATTTTGGCTAAAAATGAGGAAGGTAGAGTAAAACCGCTTGCAGAATTGAAAAAATATCAGAAAAATGATTTCGTTGAAATTTTTGAAGTGATGGCTGGTCGTCCGATAACTCTTCGTTTGCTTGATCCACCTCTTCATGAATTTATGCCTGATAAAGAAGATAAAATTCAAGAGTTGGCGAATGATTTCGGTATGACCGTGGAAGATTTGAAATTAGTTATTTCGAATTTACATGAGATTAATCCGATGCTGGGACATAGAGGATGCAGACTGGGAATTACTTATCCTGATATTTATAAAATGCAGGTACAAGCCATTACTGAGGCTGCCATTGAAGTTCAAAACAAAGGAATTGATGTAGATGTGGAAATTGAAATCCCTCTAGTGGGAGTGATTAAGGAATTCACTTATCTGAGAGATATGGCAAAAGAGACAATTGCTTCTTATGGAGACAGTGTTAATTTTAGATATAAAATTGGAACAATGATTGAGATTCCTCGAGCTTGTTTGATTGGGGATCAATTGGCGCATGAAGCTGAATTCTTCTCTTTTGGAACAAATGATTTGACTCAAATGACTATGGGTTTATCAAGAGATGATCTCGGAAAATTCATTTCGGCATATATCGATAAAAACATTATTGAAAGAGATCCGATGGCTGGAATAGACCAAGAAGGAGTCGGAAAATTGATGGAGATGTGCGTAGGATTAGCCAGAAAAGTAAAACCTGAATTTGAAATAGGAATCTGCGGGGAACAAGGAGGAGATCCTGATTCTGTGGAATTTTGCCATAGAATAGGACTAACTCTTGTGAGCTGTAGTCCTTATAGAGTCCCCATTGCTAAACTTGCTGCGGCACAGGCGGCGCTGAGAAAATAAGCCCCCAATCTGAATGATTGACAAGTCGCCCAAAAGCGTATACTATGCGCTTACTTTATTTGATTTAGATATTTTAAACATATGCCAGATAGAGTCCCTACATACAGAAGGCCAGACATTGATAGAGGACAACGACAACGCCCGGATGTCATTGCTGATCCTGGAGTCGCTTCCAACGTTTCCGGAGTACGTATTGGTACCGCCGGAAAAATTGTTGCTGCTTTGGCACTTTTAGGGGGACTTAGTTGTGGAAGAGTTGCAATTTCATCATGTGGAGGATCAGGTAAACCATCTTATACCCTGGGTAGTTTAGGCGATGATCATATTGAGGCGGAGAAACAACCTCCGAACAAGAGTAGAACTTTACAAGAAATCGATGGATATGTTAGGGAAAGAGATTCTAAAATAAGGGCTTATGAAGAAGCTGAACGTGGAGAAAACCAGTTCCAAGGATTTTCTTGTACTGGCAAAGAACTAGCAGATGGCAATTGTCGTTAGTTTATTTATACGTCTCCTCCCCATCCTAATTTGTTGCGGAGCATTTTGTAATATCGATTTCCAGTGCGAACAAGGTAGAAAGCTCTCTTGCTTCTGCGAATTTTTATTTTATCGCCGTATTTGAGAACGATCATGTCCTGACCGTCTAATGTCAGACCTATAAAAGCCTCTTGTTGATCTTTTCTTTCTGTTTCCACTGTAATTGTGAGCTGTCTACTGTCTGGAAGAACTATAGCCCTCATTGAAAGAGAGCTTGGACAAATTGGGGTCATTACAATCCCCTCTATTTTTGGATGAACGATTGGCCCTCCTCCCGACAAAGAATGGGCAGTAGAACCACTAGGAGTCGCTATAATCAATCCATCCGCTTTCACGCTGGTCACTTTTCTATTATTGATTTCAATATCCATTCTGATAAGACGGGCAAAGGCTCCCTGATTAATCACCGCGTCATTTAGAGCGAGTGAAGTGGTTATTTTTTTGCCATTACGATAAACGGTGGTGCGTAAGAGTGAACGTTTATCTACAATGTATTGTCCTTTAAATATTTTTTCTAAACATTCGTACATCTTGCTAGGAGTAGATTCGGTTAAAAAACCTAATGTTCCAAAATTCACCCCAAGAATTAGAGTCCTTTTTCTCTGAATTCTCCTAGCCGTTTTTAGGATTGTACCATCTCCTCCTAGGACAATTGCAAAATCGACTTTATTTAAAAGATCTTCTTTGCCATAACCTTTTTCACCTTTAAAAAACGGGCAAGAATTTTCATCAAAAATGACCTCTTTTTTATGTTTTTTAAGAAATTCCACCAACTGTTTTAGAACTTTCTGATGGTCTGAAATAGTACGTTTGGTGATTATTCCGACTGTTTTGATCTGCTTTGTAAAATTTGCCTTACCTTCCATGCTTTAATTGGTTGAGCTGCCGTTATTATTGCAGAATAAGGAAACTTTGGGAAGATCAGTGGAAATATTCGCGGAGAGAGTTGATTTACAAAAAGTGGAGCTTAATGAAATTACAATGACCGTCAAAATTGCTACTGAGGCAATGACCCAAAGTCCGAGTTTCATTCTGGCTTTTTTTGTCATGAATGTTTCTATTAGTTTTTATTTTTAGAAAGGATTGTTTATTATAACATAATAAATGACGCCGAGCAATGACGGCAAGCCTGGCTCCTGGTCTGGATTTTTATAAATTCCGGAAGATTTCTAAGAGTTTTTTCGCTGAAGAGGCCCAGGAAAATTTCTTTGACTGTAAAAAGCCTTCGCTACGTAAATGTTCACAAAGATCTGGATCTTTGATTAGTTTTGCCATGGCGGCGGCTATTTCGATACTACTTACTGGATTGATTAATAAGGCAGCATCCCCCACCACTTCTGGAATGGAAGAAGAATATGAAGCGATTACCGGACATCCGGACTTCATTGCTTCCAAAGGAGGAATCCCGAATCCTTCATAAAATGACGGAAATACAAATCCTTTAGCTAAGTTGTATAATTTTACCAAGCTTCCAGAGGATACATATCCCAAATTATGGACAAATTTTCCTAAATAATGTTTGCGAACAGTTTCAAAAATTTCTTCATATTTCCAACCTTTTCCGCCGACAATGATTAAATGATGATCAGGATATTTATCATGTAGTTGAGCAAAAGCTTCTATTAATGTGACATAATTTTTGCGAGGTTCCAGTGTTCCTACGGCTAAGAAAAAATCTTTTGGAAGTTTTGTTTTTTTTGCAAATGGTTGAATAAAGCTCTTATTTAAGGGTTTAAACTCATCGCCTGCTCCGCAATATACAATATCGATTTTATTTTCATCATAATTAAATAATTTCATAATATCTCTCTTGGTATTTTGAGAGATTGTGACCACAAAAGTGGCTTTTTTCAGAGCTCTTTTTAAAAATAATTTCTCTATAAAAATTGCTTTTTTGTCATGATTACCTGGAAATAAAAAGGCCACTAGATCATGTACTGCCACAACTGTTTTCACCGATTTTGGAAGTAGTGTCGGAATGATAAAACTAGTTGGAGCAAAAAAGATATCACACTCTTCTTTCTCTATATCTTTGGCAACTTTCCTATGCCAAAAAATACTATTCCCTTCGATAATTCTTTGTTCCGCGTTTTTGATATATTCAAAACCGGGGACAGGATCTTTGGAATAAAGAATATATTCATTTTCATGATCCAGTTTGAGGAGATTTTGGACTATATGAAATGTATACCAGCCCTTACCAACTTTTTCCCCTGCTGCAGTACGGATATCAATTGCGATTTTCATAATTTAATTATATGGAAAGTACCTTGACTTTGCCAGGATTAAATCTAGAATTTCTGAGCATATTTAATCAAAAACCTATGAAAATGAAGTTTCATTATAATTTATTAGCTTTAATTGCTTTTTATTCTGTACTTTTTGCTCCTAATGCATATGCTTATTTGGATGCTGGAACAGGAAGTCAAATCATTCAAATTGTGATTGCCGGATCTGTCGGAGCACTTTTTGCTCTTAAAATTTATTTCAAAAAGATAAAGCTCTTTTTAGTTAGTAAGTTTGGGAAAAAATCTAAAGTTGAAATGAAGCCTGATGACAATAAATAAGTCTAAAATTTCGGGTTCTTTCCGTGATCCAAGTGGATTTCTGTTTTTTGATAATGGGAAAATTTTTAGACAAATAAATAAATATTACGAGAAAAATTATGAACTGTTGATGAGTTCTGGTCTTTATGGTCGCTTGGTGAAAGAGGGGCTTTTGGTTGAGCATAAAGAGATTGAGGCTAATCAATTTTCAGAATTATCTAGCGATGACCAACGTCATAAAATTATTCAACCGGAATATATTTCTTTTATTTCTTATCCTTATGAGTGGTGTTTTGGTGAACTAAAAGATGCCGCTTTAACAACTCTTCAACTACAAAAAATTGCGCTTGAATACGGGATGTCTTTGAAAGATGCCAGCGCTTATAATATTCAGTTTAAGGAAGGGAAACCTCTTCTAATAGACACTCTTTCTTTTGAAAGATATGACGAAGGGAAACCATGGGTTGCTTATAAACAATTTTGCCAACATTTTTTAGCGCCACTTGCCTTGATGAAGTATAGAGACCTGCGAATGAATCAATTACTCAAAGCTTTTATCGACGGAATTCCTTTGGACCTCACTAGCAAACTCTTGCCAAAGAGAACTCACTTCAAATTTTCATTACTGACTCATATTCATCTACATGCAAAAAGTCAGGAAAAATATTCCTATAAAGCGATTAAAATCGAGAGGAAAATCAGCAAATTTCAGATGCTCGCATTGATTGACAACTTGGAATCCTTTATCGGAAATTTGAGCTTAAAGAAGACCAAAACCGAGTGGGGAGATTATTACGAAGACACTAATTATTCTAAAGAAGCAGCTTCAAATAAAGAGCAACTCATTGGTAATTTTATAGACAAAGCTGCTCCAAAGAAAGTTTGGGACATGGGCGCAAATACTGGCGTCTTTAGTAGGATTGCGGCGAAAAAAGGGATCAGTACTATTTCTTTTGATATTGATTCGTTGGCTGTAGAAAAAAATTATTTTGAAATGAAAAAAGAAAATGAGAAAAATATTTTGCCTTTGATTTTGGATGCAACAAATCCAAGCCCAGCAATAGGATGGGAAAATGAAGAAAGAGATTCTTTAATGGGAAGAGGTCCTGCGGATTTAGTAATGGCTTTAGCTTTGATCCATCATTTGGCAATTTCAAACAATACTCCGTTAATTAAGATTGCAAATTTTTTCGCTAAGATATCACAAAATTTGATCATTGAATTTGTCCCAAAAGTAGATTCAAATACTCAAAGATTGCTTAAAACGAGAGAAGATATTTTCCCGAATTATGACGAAAAACATTTTGAAGAAGACTTTTCAAACTTCTTTGATATTATTGAGAAGCAACAGATTGCAGGGTCTGCTAGGACTTTGTATCTGATGAAAAAAAAATAATTTATTAGATCCATATGAAAACCCTTAAAGATAACGTGGTAACGACTTTTCTGGCTGTTTCATTTTTTACGCTTACAGCCTTCTTTTTCAGTGCAATGAACGTGCACTATATTAATATTGCCGAATTTGATTTTACGGCTAAGCAAGTGGCTATTTATTTGATTATTTTTTGTATAGTTTTGACAGTTTTGATCACCAAATTCGTTACTTTTTTCAAACATAAAACTGTTGAAAAAATTGTAGTTTTGTTTTTGGCTTTGGGTGTTTTGGTGTGGATTCAGGCTAATTTAGTTCCATGGGATTATGGCGTACTGGATGGGAAAGAAATTGATTGGGAACACAAAAAGATTTATGGGTATTTGGATGGTGGAATGTGGATTTTAGGACTTTTGATATGCTTTTTTAAATCTAAAGTTTTTTATAAAAATGCTAGGACGATAAGCGTTGCTTTTATTCTCGTACAAGTCATATTTCTGACAATTACAGTTTCCAACGCGCCAGCCGAACCAAGCTTAAAAAGCTATACAATTTCCGAAGATCAAAAATATACTTTTTCAAAAGATAATAATGTAGTTTTTGTTATTTTGGATACTTTCCAAACTGATGTTTTTCAAGAAATTATAAAAGATGACCCTTCTTTTAAAGATGTTTTTGATGGATTTACTTATTACAGAAATGCCCTTTCCGGCTTCCCTACTACCTATCCATCTGTTCCTTTTGTACTGACCGGCCAATATTATGAGAATAAAATCCCAATGCAAGATTTCATAAAAGAGGTTTTTCTTGGGAATTCTTTGCCAAAAGTACTCAAAGATAGCGGGTATGAAGTTGATCTTTTTGCTTCAAGAAATACCGTTCTTTATGATGAGCGTATTGCTTCAAATTTTGTTAAAAAAACCGATATTTTCATTAATTCGGGTGAATTTTTAAGATTTCTAACCGCTGATATTTTCAAGATTTCTCCACATTTTGCCAAGAAATTAATATACAATCATCTCACTAAAAAGCAGGCTGAGAAAACGGCAATTGATCAGTTTTTTGAATTTATGGACGGAATAAAAAAGAAGGCAGAAGTTGCCAATTCAGCGGATCAAAATTATGACAAAGGGTCTTTTAAATATTATCATCTCATAGGCATTCATCCTCCGCTGACCATTGATGAAAATTTCCAAATAAAAGAATTGGAGATGACTCGTGAGAACCTTAAAAAACAAGGTATAGCGATGCTAAAATCAATGGAATTATTATTGGAAAAATTAAAAAAACTTGGAGTTTATGATAATTCCATGGTGATCATTATTGCTGATCACGGACTAGGAACGGATATAAATCTTAATTTGTATAAAAGATTAAAAGATTCCAATAAAGTCCCAATGAAAGAAAAAGGTACTGCGCTTCCTCTTGTCTTGGTTAAGCCTTTTAAGGCTACCGGGGAAATGAAAATGTCTGATAGTCCTGTTTCACTTATGGATGTGCCCATTACTGTGTTTAAAGCCTTGGGGATTACTGGTGATTTTGTTGGAAGATCTATGCTGGATGTTTCCGAAAATGAGAATAGAACGCGTCGATTTTTATATTATGATTGGGCCAACCAATACTGGAAGCTTGAAAAACGATATCTACCTCCGATGAAAGAATATTTTGTTACAGGATTCAGTTGGCTGGATAGCTCTTGGACCGCTGGCAAGGTTATCAATCCAGTTACGATTACAAATTAAATATATGAAAAAGAAAATTAACCTAGCTTTTATTTACCCCCTTTTATTGGCTTTATATCCAATTATTTTCCTATATGCTCATAATCTTTCAGAGGTTACTTTCAATGATATATTCCCTTATATAGCATTAAGCTTTTTGTTTTTCCTGATTGTTTTTATTCTATTCAAATCGGTCATTAAAAACATTGAGAGAACTGGCTTTATTACCGCAGTTTTCTTTCTTATATTTTTTTCTTATGGATTTGTTTTTGATTTTATAAGTAGCTTCTTTTTTGTAAGACAATTTGTTTTGTTGCCGATTTGGGGATGTCTTTTTTTGGGAATATTTTATTGGATTTTTAAAAGTTCAAAAAAAGAAATTTTTGCTAAAATTGGAAAAATATTAACAGTTGTTTTTTCGATATTAATTTTCATCAATCTGATCCAAATTTTGCCTTACGAATTTTCAAGATATTCCAAAGATGATTCGCAAAATAGAGTTACTTATAGCGAGAGATCAAAGACCTCAACTGATCCCGAAAAATATTGCGACAAGAATAAATGTTACGATATTTACTACATTATTCTTGATGAATATGCGGGGTTTGATTCAATAAAAAGCATTTTCGGATACGACAATAGTAATTTCTTAAAATTCCTAAATGATAGAAATTTTATATTTGCGAAAAATTCTAAAGCGAAATCTCCTGATACTTTTGAAAATATTTCTAGTAATCTAAATATGGAGAATCTGAAACCGGCTGACAAAATCGAAGCATATAAATATATTGGCGACAACAAAGTCTCCGCTTATCTCAAGGGAAAAGGATATACAACTGTTGTTTTTAACAATAGTTATTTGCCAGACAATATGACTGCAAATGCCGATTATAATTTGATGGCAAATAAATCCAATCAAGTTAATAGCGTGCTTCTTGTTCTGATAAATAAAACTATGCTAAGGCCACTTGTTCCATATATTAAAAAATGGTCTGAGACTGAAAATCGTCGCCTTTTTATTCTTCGCGAGCTAAAAGATCTTGATTACATCAAAAGTCCTAAATTTGTGTATGTGCATCTTGTTTGTCCACATCCTCCTTTTCAATTTGATAAAGATGGGAATCTTGTAGACACCCAAAATGCTTATAATTGGACTGATAAAAAATATTATCTTGGACAATATATTTTTATAACTAAGGAAATCCAGAAAGTGATTGATGTTTTGCAAAAAAAAGATGCCATTATCATTGTTCAATCCGATCATGGCGTGAGACAAAATCATTTCGATGAAACTGGTGAAATGCAGCATTATTCTTATATTCCAGAAAAGGCTTTTGAAAATATTTTAAGTGCTTTTTATTTACCTGAGTTTAAAGATAGCATTCCTGATAATTTGAAATCTTTTAATACTTTCAAAATAATTTTAAATTATTATTTTGGAGAGAATCTTGAGATTTTGTAGCTTTACATTACTCGATTTTGAGTTATGATTTGGGTGTCATAATAAAATGTATATGGAAACATTTAAAAACAGGTTGAAAAGGCTTCCTTTAAAGGAAAAATTTGTTTTAATTGGAGGACTTTTAGTTGTGATAGGTTCGTTTTTACCATGGTATAAAGATCTTGATAAATTCAGAACTGGAGATACTTTTTTGGGAATTACCGGTCCCTTGTACTTGGCAGGACTGATTGTTCTAATGAGTGGACTCGTGTCTTTTAGCCTTGTCCTTGCGAAACTTTTGGATAAACATAGTTTTAAACTTCCGCTACAGGAAGCATATATTCATCTTTCTGGGGCAGCACTTTCCATTTTGATGATTATTTTGACCACTTCTGTCTATTTTCATCCTAAGTTTGGGATTAATTTAACTGAAAAAACTATTGGGATAGGCATGATGATGTCGATGCTGGGAGTTGGGTTTGTGATTTTAGGAAGCGTTTTAGCTATTAAAAAACGTGATGTTAATTTCGAAGAAGAGGGCACTTTAAAGCCTTTAATTGACATTAATGACCGCGTACAAAGCGAGATTACACCTAGAGCTCCTGAGCCACAAAAAACCGCTGAACCTTCTCCTTTTGAAATGCAAAAATCTATTAATAGCTTTTTAGAAGAGGAAACTTTAAACACTACAGAAATTAACAATTCATCAAATGAGTAATGGAAGCATAGTATTCTACTGTAAAGACTGCGAAAAAATAGTAGACACGGAACGTTTTGGGAAAAAGTATGTTTATAAATGCAAAAAATGTGGGACTAAAAACGTAGCTTTTGGAACTAAAAAAAGTATTTATAGCTTCTTCCATGTACAGGATGAACCAGAACAAGTGCCCGTAGCCGCTATTCCAGCCGAAACGGCAACTACTCCTTCCGTCAAACCTGTTGAAGCAGAAGTAGTTCAGAAATAATTTAGAAAAATTTTAAGAAAATTTAATATTTGGGTGGTAGAGTGGGCTTGTTCCTGAGAAAAACAAAGATTGTTGAAAAATAGTCTTGACGGTGAGTGCTTACTCACCTTATACTCAGGGACGAATACTTTTTAATATCATTTCTATGAAAGAGCAAAGTGAAAAAGAAAAAGCTATAGCCCTAGCGATGGCCCAGATTGAAAAAAACTTTGGGAAGGGTTCTATTATGAAAATGGGGGAAGCCAATAGAGTTCCTATTGAGACTATTCCTACTGGATCTGTTTCGTTGGATATTGCCCTTGGAGGAGGTGTTCCAAGAGGAAGAGTGATTGAAATTTTTGGACCGGAAAGTTCTGGAAAAACTACTTTGAGCTTACATATTATTGCGGAGGCTCAAAAAATGGGAGGAGTCGGAGCGTTTGTGGATGCTGAGCATGCTTTGGATCCAGAGTATGCAAAAAGAATCGGTGTAAAAGTTGATGAATTGCTTTTGTCTCAGCCAGACAGTGGAGAACAGGCTTTAGAAATTTTGGAAACGTTGGTTAGAAGTAATGCAATTGACGTGATTGTTGTGGATTCTGTTGCAGCACTTACTCCACGCGCTGTAATT
>Ga0172381_10004909_pt1 | contig 13708 bp, 5 predicted proteins | sample Leawel6488metaG_FD_119754 | JGI IMG/M metagenome (GOLD analysis project Ga0172381, IMG submission 119754) | Leachate microbial communities from a municipal landfill in Southern Ontario, Canada - Leachate well 64-88 metaG | ecosystem: Engineered > Solid waste > Landfill > Unclassified | place... | reverse complement strand
GTCAAAGCGGCTACGGAATCGATGACGATCACATCCACTTCTCCCGAGCGGACCAGGCTTTCGACTATCTGCAAAGCCTGCTCTCCGGAATCCGGCTGAGAGATCAAAAGCTCGTCGATATTGACGCCGATCCTTCTCGCGTATTCCGGGTCCAAGGCGTATTCGGCATCGACAAAAGCGCAGATCCCTCCTTTCTTTTGAGCCTCTGATAAAATATGCAAAGCCAAGGTGGTCTTGCCGGTGCTCTCTCCCCCGTAGATCTCGATCACCCTGCCTCGCGGGACCCCCCTAACTCCCAAAGCCAGATCAAGAGAGATCGAGCCTGTCGGGATGGTATCGACGTCCGTCTTTTGAGCCTCGTTCAATTTCATAATGGCTCCCTCTCCGAATTTTTCCTTTATCTCCGAAATGATATCTTGAAGATTTCCCTTGATCTCATCAACTTTAACGGGCGGCGCTTTTTCTGTTTTTTTCTTTTTATAAGCCATAATCCTTGAAATTTTAATTTTGATTAAAATTTAAATATCAAAATCCAAATTCCAAATCAAGCCCAAAACTTAAAATCCAAAAACATTTGAGCTTTGGATTTTGGATTTGATTTGACATTTGAGCTTTGGATTTAAAAATCTTAATTTTGTTACTTTAATTCAGAAGGGCCCTGATCATCGTCCAACGGTATGTCCGGTCCTTCTTCGTCTTCCAAGGCCCTTTCCTCTCTGCTCATATAGACCTCTCTGGCTTTAGCCCCTTCGCCGGGACCGATCACCCCTTTTTCTTCAAGAATATCCAACAGTCTGGCCGCGCGCGCGTAACCGACCTTTAATTTCCTCTGCAAAAACGAAGCCGAAGCTTTATGAGTGGAAATAACTATCTGTTCGGCTTCTCCATACAAAGGGTCGTCTCCTCCGCCGCCTCCGGAAAAACCGCCTCCCATCAGGGAACCACCGGCCACGTCAGGCGGGGTCTGGGCATTCTGCAATTCCTGCGAGAGGGATTCCGCTTCCGGCGTCATCTCGGCCTCTTTTTGGTGCTCTTCTATCCAAGCGACTATCTTTTTGATCTCCTGCTCGGAAACGAAAGCGCCTTGGATCCTTCTTGGCTTTATAAGATCGGTGGACACAAAAAGCATATCTCCTTTGCCGATCAATTTTTCCGCTCCGGAAGTATCAAGAATGGTCCTGGAGTCTATCTGCGACGCCACCTGGAAGGCGATCCTCGAAGTGATGTTGGCCTTGATCAATCCGGTAATAACCTCCACAGAGGGCCTCTGGGTGGCCAGGATAAGGTGTATGCCGACAGCTCTGGCCATCTGGGCCAAACGGGCGATGTAAACCTCTATATCCTTTCCGCGGGAAGACATAAGATCGGCCAGCTCGTCGATGATCAAAACGATATAGGGCAATTTCGGGTCGTCTTTCTTGCGGTTCTTATTGTTATAGCTGTCTATGTCGCGGCTCTTGTTCTCCGCCAAAAATTCGAACCGGCGTTCCATTTCCACTACCAGCCATTTCAAAGCGACTAAGGCTTTCTGGGGATTGACGACCACCGGGCATAAAAGATGGTTCAAAGAATTATAAACGGAAAATTCGACCCTTTTCGGGTCGACCATGATCAGCCTTAGATCGGCCGGACCATGGCGGTAAAGCAAGCTCAAGATTATCGTGCTCAGACCGATGGTCTTTCCCGAACCGGTCGAACCGGCTACCAGCATATGAGGCATATGCGCCAAGCTGGCATAGATCGGAGACCCTTTAACGTCCTTGCCCAAAGCGAAAAGCAAAGGATTCTGAGACTTCTGGAATTCCTCTTGCTCCAAAAGCTCCCTCAATCTGACCATGGCCCGTTTCTTGTTAGGAACCTCAACTCCGACCAAAGAACGCCCGGGGATCGGAGCTTCTATCCTGATAGGATGGCTGGCCAAAGCCAAAGCCAGGTCTGAAGACAGATTGGTTATTTTGGAAACTTTAACTCCTTCGGCGGGCTTCAAAGTGTATTGCGTGACCGTCGGGCCGACGTTCACTTCAGACATCTCGACCGGTATTCCAAAATTCTGCAAAGTTCTTTTAATATTGGCGGCATTCAACCCGATATCTCCGCTCTGCGGCTTGCTCTTTTCGTCGTCAAGCAGTTCGATCGGCGGCAAAGCATATGTTTCGTCCTTTGGGGAAGGCTTTAATTCTTTTACCTTAAAATTCTCCAAACTGCTCCCCAAGGTCAAAGCCTTGGCGCCGTGATCGGCCTTCTCCTCCTTTTTCTGGGGCAAACCGATCTTTTCCATCTTCAAAAAAGAAGGAAGCTTCTGGCCGTTTTTCTTTTCCTGTTTTTTCGGATCCTCAACTTTTCCCTCTTTCTCCCCGTCTTCATCTTCCAGCGGCTTTTCAAAAAAATTCTTCCTTAGCGCTTCAAAAAGAATGACGAATCCCGCGGCCACGACAACCAAAAAGATCGCCATGCTGACCCAGAAACCGAATCCTTGGAAAAGCAAAAATGAAAAAATGTATCCTATCCATCCGCCCGGGCCGGCGTGGAAAAAATTAAAATTTCCGGCCAACTCAGTGTCCGCTCCGACCTCTCTCAGGCCAAGCACTCCGGCACAGCCTAAAAAAAGGAGGGCCCCGGAGATTATCAAAGGGGTTTTGATATCGCGCAAACTTGTTTTAGCCCTGAAAAAAACAAATCCTGCCAGTATTAGAAATACTGGCAGGATAAGGGCTGCATTGCCGATAAAAGACTGGAAGGCCATCTTCAACAAGCCGCCGATGGTCCCGGCTTTGTCGAAAAATGAAAAAGATAAGATCAGCGCCAGCAGCAAGCATGACCCTGACCATAATATTTTTGCCGTTCTGTCCGAAAGTCCGTAATTAGAAACCGCCTCCCTTTCCTTACGGGCCGGTTTCTTCATTTTTTTTCTTTTCGGCATTGCGATTGTTCAATTAAAAAATTAAGAGTCGGCTGGCTGTTTTTTGATAAGTCCAGTACCCACTGGTACTAATTTACCAATAATAACGTTTTCTTTCAATCCTCTTAATTTATCTACCGCTCCCCTTAAGGAAGCTTTGATCAATACGCGGGAAGTTTCCTGGAAGGACACGGCCGAAAGGAAACTGTCCGAAGTTAAAGCTACTTTTGATATCCCCAACAGCAGTTCCTGAGCCTTGATCGGATCTTGTTTGGCCTCTTTAAGCTTAGCCTGCTCTTCCATATATTGGCCGCGGGATATGACCTCTCCGGGGCTGAACAAACTGTCGCCCGGGTTCTTGATCTTCACGCGGGAAAACATCTGCTTGATCATGATCTCGATATGTTTATCGTGGATCGGAACGCCCTGGGTAACGTACACTTTCTGGACCTCTTTTATGATATAGCTCTGGACCGCTTCTCTTCCTTTCAGTTTGAACAGTTTTTTCATATCAAGGGGGCCTACGCAAAGGGGCGTACCGGCTTCAACCTCCTGCCCGACCTTAACGAAAAGCTCTACCTTGGGCGGCACTTGGTATTCGGTGACCTCAAGCTCTTTTTTCTTATCGTCGCCCTTAGCGTCCTTCTCTTTTTTGGATTCTTTCTTGGACTCCTTTTTCTTGGCTTGTTCCGGAGAAGAAGTGATCTTGATGATCCCCTTTTCCTCGTCTATGCTGGACACTTTTCCGTCCAAAAGAGCGATCGCGGCCTCTCCTTTCGGCTGGCGCTTTTCAAAAATTTCCTCAACTCTGGGTAAACCATAAGTGATATCAGCCGATTCGGCCACGCCTCCGGTATGGAAGGTTCTCATGGTCAGCTGGGTTCCAGGCTCTCCGATGGACTGCGCGGCAACGACGCCGACAGCTTCTCCCAAGTTGATCAATCCTCCCCAGCCCAGATCCTGGCCATAGCATTTTCTGCAAATGCCTCTGTGGTTCTTGCAAGAAAGAGGAGAACGGACCCTGATCTGTTCCACCTCCGCTTTGACGATCTTCGCGGCGGCATGCCAATCGATGATCTTTCCCTTTTCGACCATCACTTCCTTGGTCTTTGGATCGATAACGTCATCCAAAACTATTCTGCCTAAAATTTTATATGTAAAATCTTGGCCTATCTCCTCGGCATCCGCCCTTGAAAGGACAAAACCGTTCGAATCGTGGCAATCCTCTTCGGTAACGATCACTTCATGGGCGACGTCAACCAGCCTTCTGGTCAAATAACCGGCGCTGGAAGTACGCAAAGCCGTATCAGCCGTACCTTTTCTGGCGCCGTGAGTGGAAATGAAATATTCCAACACGTTAAATCCCTCTTTGAACGAACTCTTGACGGGCAATTCGATAATGCGTCCGGCCGGATTGGAAACCAATCCCTTCATCCCGGCCATCTGGACCACCTGCGCCCAAGAACCTTTTGATTTGGAATCGATCATCGAAAAAACCGGACCGTTCGGAGGAAGAATCGTAGGTATAATCTTCTCCAATTCGGTCTTGACCTTTTTCCAAATTTCAATGGACTGGTTGTCTTTTTCTTTTTGCGAAAGCAAACCCTGGCGGTAATATTCCTCGATCTTCTTTATCTTATCCTCTGCCTCGTTGACCAAGGCTTTTTTCTGCTGAGGTACGATCAGATCGTCCATCCCCCAGGACATTCCTGATTTTGTCGCGTATTCAAAACCGATATTTTTTATATTATCTAAAGTTTTCCAAGAATCTTTTCCTTGTTTCTCAATGATATTCTTGACCAATTCTTTGGAGGTCTTCGAGCTCAAAGGATAATTTTGGAAACCAAAACCCTCCGGTAAAATACGGTTGAAAATTATACGGCCAACGCTGGTTTCCAGCATAGCACCGTTGATCAGAGCTTTGATCTTAGCCTGCAATTCTATGACTCCAAGCTCATAAGCCATTATAGCTTCTTCGGCGGAACTGAAGGCCTTTCCTTCTCCTTTTTTGCCGTCAATGATCCTGGTCAAAAGATAACAACCCAAAATAACGTCTTTGCCGGGCAAAACGATCGGTTCGGCCGTTGCCGGTTTCAACAAATTGGCCGAGGACATCATCCTCTCTCTGGCCTCTGTTTGGGCTTCTTCGGAAAGAGGCAGATGGATAGCCATCTGGTCCCCGTCAAAGTCGGCGTTAAAAGCGGTACAAACATAAGGGCTGATGCGGATAGCTTCTCCTTCGATCAATACCGGATAGAAAGCTTGGATACCTAGGCGATGCAAGGTCGGAGCGCGGTTCAAAAGAACAACCTTGTCTTTCACTACCTCTTCAAGACATTCCCAAACCTCATCGGTCTCGTCTTCGATAAGCTTCTTCGCTCCTCCCATGTTATAAACCAGCTCCCTTTCGATCAGTTTTTTAACTACAAAAGGTTTAAAAAGCTCCAAAGCCATCTTCTTCGGCACGCCGCATTCGTTCAATTGCAGGTCGGGGCCGACGACGATCACGCTGCGGCCGGAATAATCGACTCTTTTGCCGAGCAAATTCTGCCTGAACCTTCCTTGTTTTCCCTGAAGCATATCGGCCAAGCTCTTCAAGAGCCTTCTTCCGCCGGTCGTTGCCAAGGTCATTGTCCCCTTTCTCATTTTGCTGTCGATCAAAGAATCGACTGCTTCCTGAAGCATCCTTTTCTCGTTCCTGACTATAACTTCCGGAGCATTGATCTCCAAAAGATGTTTCAAACGATTGTTGCGGTTAATGACCCTGCGATAAAGATCGTTCAGATCGGAAGAAGCATAACGTCCGCCGTCCAGCTGGACCATGGGCCTCAGATCCGGAGGAAGGACCGGTAAAACATCCAAAAACATCCATTCGGGACGGATATTGGCCGCTCTGATCTCTTTCAAAAGATTTATCCTTATCTGCGCTTTTTTCTGTTCGTCGCCCTCAACGGTCTTGACGCTCTCTTTCATTTTCTCGATCTCTTCGTCCAGATCCACTTTCTCGAATATCTTTTTTAAGACCTCCGCTCCCGTTCCGGCCTCGAATATCTCTCCGTATTTCAAAGCTAAATGATTGTATTCCAATTCGGACAGAACTTTCAAAGGTTTGAGCCCAAGAAGCTCGTCCCTGGCTCTGTCGCGGGCGTTCTTAAGGGCCAAAGCGGCCTCTTCCTGTTCGCTTTTCTTCTCGATCGCGGCCTTTTGATCTTTTAATTTAGATTTGTATTCCCTTTCGATCTCTTCCAATATTCCTTTCTTGGCCTCTTCGTTCACGCTGACAACGATATATGAAAGGAAATAGATCACCTCTTCAACTTTGTGGAAAGGCAGGTCCAAAACGGTTCCGATCCTAGATGGAACTCCTTTCAAAAACCAAATGTGGGAAACCGGCGTGGCCAATTTGATGTGGCCCATTCTTTCGCGCCTGACCGAAGATTTCGTAACTTCGACGCCGCAACGATCGCAAACCACTCCCTTATATCTGATCCTCTTATATTTTCCGCAATAGCATTCATAGTCCCTCGTCGGACCAAAGATCTTCTCGCAGAACAAGCCGTCTTTCTCGGGACGCTGAGTGCGGTAATTGATGGTTTCAGGCTTGGTGATCTCACCGTGAGACCAACTTAAAATTTCCTGAGGAGAGGCCAATTTTATCCTGATGGATTCTAAGTTAGAAACAAACATTTGGTTTATTATTGTAGGCCCGGACGCCGGAAAGCGATCGTTGTCTGGCGCGTTAGCCGTTATTGCTTATGAGTATTTATGGAACTAGACCGAAAGAACATCGACGCGAGGATTATTTCTCCCCTTTTTCCCCTTCTTTTTCTTCTTTTTTCTCCGAAGGTTCTTCTTCGGATTTAGGAGCATTATCATTTACCTTGATCAAAGATTCTTTGATCTCAAAATTCAACGAGAGGGATTTTAATTCCGAAATGAGCAAAGTGAACGAAGCAGGGATATTGGGGCTTTTTATCTTCTCCCCTTTCAGGATAGCTTCATAAGCTCCAACTCTTCCCATTATATCGTCTGATTTTATGGTCAGCATTTCCTGAAGAGTATGAGCGGCTCCGTAGCCTTCCAGCGCCCAGACTTCCATTTCTCCGAACCTCTGGCCTCCAAATTGGGCTTTTCCTCCCAAAGGCTGCTGAGTGATCAAAGAATAAGGCCCGATCGAACGCATATGGATCTTGTCTTTGATCATATGGATCAATTTCAACATATAGGCGTAACCGACAGTAACCCTGTCCGGGAAAGCCTGTCCGGTCGTCGGATCGATAACGATCGTCTTACCGTCTTCGGGCAAACCGGCTTTTCTCAGCTCTTCTTTAATGTCTATTTCATTCGCTCCGAAAAGGGCCGGGGTTTCGGCGGAATATCCTAATTTTTTAGCCGCCAACCCCAAATGGGTTTCCAATATCTGGCCGATGTTCATTCTCGAAACAACTCCCAAAAGGTTCAAAACCATATCGACGGGCGTGCCATCCTCCAAGAACGGCATTTCTTCGACAGGCAATATCTTCGAAACGACTCCTTTATTTCCGTGGCGTCCGGCCAGCTTGTCTCCGACCTGAACCTTTCTGATCTCGGCGATCCTGACCCTGATCCTTTTCAAAACTCCCGGTTCCAAGTTGTAGCCTTCTTCTCTTGAGAAAACTTTGATACCGATGACGCGGCCGTGTTTGCCGTGCTCCATTCTTAAGGAAGTGTCTTTTACTTCTTTAGCTTTCTCTCCGAAGATCGCCCTTAACAATCTTTCTTCCGCGCTAAGCTCGGCCTCCCCTTTCGGAGATATCTTCCCGACCAGGATATCGTTCGGATTCACGGTCGCCCCGATCCTTACTACTCCTTCTTCATCAAGGTCTTTTAACTTTTCTTCTCCGACGTTCGGTATATCGGAAGTGGTAACCTCAGGCCCGAGTTTTGTTTCCCTGACATCGCAAAAACATTCTTCTATGCGGATGGAAGTAAAAACATCTTCTCTCACTAATTTTTCCGAAAGGACTATGGCGTCTTCATAAGTGTTGCCCCTCCAAGACATAAAGGCGATCAAAATATTGCGTCCCAAGCTCAATCGTCCGTCGGCGATGCCTCCTCCTTCCGCTAATATTTGATCCGCTTTGACCAACTCCCCTTTCTTTACAACCGGCCTCTGATGGAAGCAAGTATATTGATTGGTGCGGTCGAAATTCCTTAGTTTATAAACCTGGGTGCCATTATCCGATTTGACCTTCACTTGCGAAGCGTCAACCTCGACCACCTTGCCCGCCTCTTTGGCGAAAACAACCTGTCCGGAATCTTTGGCAACGGCGGCTTCAAGCCCTGTCCCGACAAGCGGCGCTTCCGGGTTTACCAGCGGCACGGCCTGCCTCTGCATGTTCGCTCCCATCTGGGCGCGGTTCGCGTCATCATTCTGCAAGAAAGGTATCAAAGCGGTGGCTACTGATAAAAATTGCTGGGGAGAAACGTCGACGTAGTCGATCTTTTCCCTTTCGATCTCGGAAGGCTCTCCTTTAACGCGGGCTTCCACTCTCTCTTCTATCATATTGCCTTTTTCGTCCAACAAAACGCTGGCAGAAGCGATATTATGCCTTTCTTCTTCGGCGGCGGTAAGATACTCGGATTCGCCGGTAACTTTGCCGTTCTTAACTTTATAGTAAGGCGTCTCTAAAAATCCGTAAGGGTTCAAACGGCTGTAAATGGCAAGATAACCGACCAACCCGACGTTCGGACCTTCCGGCGTCTGAATAGGACAGATCTTTCCATAGTGGGAAGGCTGCACATCGCGAACCTCAAATCCCGCTCTCTCTCTGGTCAATCCTCCCGGACCGGTGGCGGTCAATCTGCGCTTGTGCTCCAGCTCGGCCAAGGTATTCTCCGTATCCATGAACTGGGAGAATTGGCTGGATGAGAAAAATTGGTTGGCCTGCGCCATGAACGGTCTTGGGTTGACCAATTGCGACGGAGTGATGATCTCCGTGCTCAGCACCGACATCTTGTCTTTGGCAATGCGCGCCATTCTCATCAATCCCACTCTCAACTTGTTCAGTAAAAGCTCCGACATCGTTCTGATGCGGCGGTTGGCCAAGTGATCGATCTCATCGGGCTGGGCGCTCGGGTCGTTGTTCAATCTTATCACTTCCTTGATGACGGATATAAGATCTTCCGCTTTCAAAACACGGTCTTCCTTTGTTATTTCTCTTTCTTTGGCGGGCTTCAGATCGATCAAACGAGACCAAGTCTTCCAGCGTCCGACCTTGGAAAGATCGTATCTTTCGAAGTTAAAGAACATATTGAAAATAAGTTCTTTGGCCGCTTCCGGGGTTGAAAGCTCTCCGGACCTCAATCTCTGGTATATTTCCATCAAAGCGTCCGACTGGCTGTTCGTATGGTCGCGCTTCAAAGTCTCTTCGATGTATTTTATTTCGCCGGTATCGATCCCCGCGAATATCTCACGAATATTGTCGTTGGTATAACCGACCAGTGCCTTCAATAAAGTGGTCGCGGGCATCCTTCTTTTCCTGTCGATCTTAACGCTCAAAAATCCGGCCGGATCGGTCTCGAACTCGAGCCAGGCTCCCCTGTTCGGAATGACTTTGGCTCCAAAGCATTTCTTGCCGCGGATGGTTTCCTGCGGAAAGAACACTCCGGGAGAGCGGATAAGCTGGGAAATGACAACCCTTTCCACCCCGTTTATAACAAAAGTTCCCCTGTCGGTAAGAAGGGGAAAATTTCCGAAAAAGATCTCCTGGTCTTTTTCTTCCTTGGTTTTAAGATTGACCAGTCTGACGGTCACTCTCAGAGGCGCTTCAAAAGAGTCGTTATTCTCTTTGGCCTCGAAACTGTCTTCGTAATTAGGTTTGCCTAACCGATAGTCGACGAAATGAAGAGCAAGCTCTTTGCCCGTGTAATCGCGGATCGGTGAGACTTCGCTGAATAGCTCTTTTAGATCTTCCTGCCAAAGCTGACGCCAGCTCTCTTTTTGCAAAAAGATAAGGCCTGGCAGGGAAAAAGATATTTTGCTTTTAGAAAAATCTTTTATTTTCATCATATATTTTTGGATGATAATACAAAAAATACCCTAAACAATACAAACTTAGGGTAATAACGACCCTTTTATACTAATAATAAAAAGAAGAAAAATATAGCTTCAACTGCCGGTAAATTTACGTTGGCTAAAATCCATACAAAACATAGCAAAAACGAAGAGTACTGTCAACCCCGTTAAAAATTTTTGTCAAGTCCCCCCTTTCAAAAGATCAGGAAGAGGCCTTAATGCTCTGCAATATCCCCAAGCTGGCGAAAATAAAGAACAAATTGCTTCCGCCGTAGCTCACAAAAGGCAGGGATATCCCGACGATCGGCGCTATTCCCAGATTCATGGCCATATTGACGGCCATCTGGGCGAAAATTATAACGGCAAACCCGGAAGCGAACAGGCTGACGAAATTAGAGCCGGATTGAAGAGCTATTTTGAAAACCCGCCAAAAAAACAAGCCGAACAAAAACGCCAGAACGGCCACCCCGATCAGGCCGAATTCCTCGGCGATAGCCGAAAAAATAAAATCCGTTTGCGGCTCGGTCAAAAATCCGTGATGGGTTTGAGACCCGTGCATCCAGCCCTGGCCGAAAAAACCGCCCGAACCGACTGCTATCAACGCTTGCTGCTGGCTCCAGCTGGCGCCGAAAGGATCCGCCTGCGGGAAGATGAACGACGTGATCCTCGCCCTCTGATAGTCGTGAAGGAAAAAGTTCCAGCCGACCCCCGCAACAATGATCATCGCCAGACAGATCAGCAAAAAATGCTTGACCCTAACGCCGGAGACCAGAAGTATTCCCAGCCAGCCGACCAGAAGCAAGGAGGCGGAGCCGATGTTCGGCTGTATGAAAACAAGGGCTACCGGCAAAATAACGTAAAATCCGGACAAAAAAATGTGCTGGATCTTGTACATCTCGATATGCCTTCTGGAAAAATATTTCGCGAGCAAAAGGATCAAGACCAATTTCGTAAGATCTATCGGGTCAAAAGACAGCGACCCTATCTTATACCATGACCTGGTGCCTCTGATCTCCGCCGCGAAAAAAAATACGCCTATCAGAAGCAAAATGCATAAAAAATATAAAGATAATATCAAAAAAGAGTTCTCTTTGAAGACCCGCCAGTCCATAAAGCTCAGGCCTATCATAAACAGGAACCCTAAGCCGAAAAAAGCCATCTGCTTGTAAAAATTGGAAAAATCCCCACGAATGGAGCAAGAACTGTAAAGGGCGGCCAGCGAAACGGCCGCCAAACCCAAAACCGCCAAGATGAGCTTCCAATCCAGCCGCTTAAGATGCAAGAAGACGTTAGATAGTCTGAACATTCAAAAAAATAAATATTTATATCAAAAATTGAAATCCAAAGCTCAAATATCAAATCAAATCCAAAATCCAAAGCTTCAAAAACGGTCTTGGATTTTGAGCTTTGGACTTAATTTGACATTTGGATTTTGACATTTGGATTTTCCAAACCAATTGGAAATTCACTTAATCATTCCCAAAAACTCTTCCTCCCCTATCACTTTCGTCCCCAGCTTTTTGGCTTTTTCCATCTTGCTGGAGCCCGGGTTCGCGCCGGCTACCACATAGCTGATATTTTTAGAAACGGATTCCGATACATCTCCTCCGAATTCTCTCGCCAGCTCCTTAGCCTTGCTGCGGCTTAAAGATAGCATCTCCCCCGTAAAAACGAAAGTCATTCCGGCCAATTTCGAACTTGTCCTCCCGGCTTTCGGAGCTAGGATCTTTATTCCGGCGGCCTCGATCTTGCTTAAAAAATTCAGGCTGCTCTTTTGTTGAAAAAACTCCCGGATCGATCCGGCGACCACCGGCCCGACGTCGTTCACTTTTTCAAGCTCGTCGAACTCGGCCTTTTCCAGATCGCCGATCGATCCGAAACGGTTGGCCAGGTCGATGCTGGTCTGTTCCCCCACATTGCGGATGCCCAAAGAAAAAATGAACTTGGACAAAGCTATCTCTTTCTTGGATTGGATGGCTTCGACGATCTTGCCCGCTTTTTTCTCGGCGAATCTCTCCAAGGGGACCAGATCCCCTTCTTTAAGCCCGAAAAGATCGGCCGGATCGGATATCAGCCCCTGGTCCAGAAGCTGTTCCAAAACTCTGGGCCCCAAACCAACAATATCAAAAGCGTTCTTGGAAACGAAATAAGCAAAATACCTCTCCTTCCTGGAGAAACAATCGGGATTGGGACAGCGCCAAGCCACTTCGCCGGAAACTTTTACCAATTCCGTACCGCAAGCCGGACAATTTTTCGGCATCTTGAACCGCTTCTCTTTTCCCGTTCTCAACTCGGGCAGAACTTTGACTATTTGAGGAATGACATCCCCTGCCCGGCCGACCACAACGCTGTCGCCTATCTTCAAACCCAGCCTGGCTATCTCGTCTTCGTTGTGTAGGGTCGCCCTGCTAACCAGCGTGCCGCCGACCTCTACCGGCTTCAAATACGCCACCGGGGTCATCGCTCCGGTCCGGCCGACCTGGACCTTTATGTCTTCCACTATGGTCGTCGCTTGTTTTAATGGGAATTTATAAGCTATCGCTCCGCGCGGAGCTTTTCCGGCGACTCCGAGTTTTTCAAAAATAGCATTGTTGTTAACCCTTGCGACAACGCCGTCTATCTCGAACGGTATCTTTTCCCTGTTTTTCTGCCAATGCTCCCTGTATCCAAGAACCTCTTCCAAATTTTTACAAAAACGGCTGTATTTGTTGTTGGTTTTGAATCCCAGGATATGAAGAATTCTATGCCCTTCCTCGTGAGTATTCTGGCCGGCATCGCTTGTTATATCGTAGATGTTCGAATCAAGCCTCCTCAAAGCCGCCACTTTAGGATCAAGCTGACGCAAAGAGCCGGCGGCTAAATTCCTTGGATTGGCGTACATGGCCAAACCCGCCTTCTCCTGTTGTTTGTTCATTTTTTTAAAATCATTTTTCGCGATCACCACTTCCCCTCTCACGACAACGTCTATTTTTTTCTCCTTGGAAAATTTTCGGAACGCCCCGGATAATCCTTCTTTTTCCAGATCTCCCAAAACGTCTCTTATCTCCCTTAAACGCAAGGGTATGGCCTCGATGGTCTTCAAGTTATTCGTTATATCTTCGCCGAATATGCCGTCCCCGCGGGTCGAACCGACCGCCAATGCTCCATCTCTGTAAACAAGTTCTATGGCCAGCCCGTCCAGTTTCGGTTCGCAAAAGAAATCCATTTTTTTCAGATCGTCCGGCGATAAAAGTTTGGAGATCCTGGCCAGCCAATCTTCCATATCGTCTCTGGCAAAAGCGTCGTTCAAAGAGATCATCGGCGCTTCGTGCCTGACCTTTGTAAACTTATCCAACGGCTTGCCTCCGACCCTCTGGGTCGGGGAATCGGGAGAAATAAGCTCCGGAAAAAGCTGTTCAAGATCAAAAAGCTCTTTTTTCAAAGAGTCTAACGCTTCCGGAGATATCTCTTGCCTATCCAGCACGTGATAAAGATAACGGTGCCGGTCGACAAGCTTCTTCAATTTTTCGATCCTGGCTCCAGCTTTTTCTCTATCCATGTTTTTTCTGAAACTTAAAACATAAAACCTGAAACCTTTAAAATAAAATTCTGTCCGAAATTATTATTTTATCCGGGCGGACATCTGTCTCCTGAAAATGCTCAACCGAATGTTTCAAGTTTCAAGTTTCAAGTTTCAGACTATAAGACACTAGTAGCTTACTTCTATTTTTCTCTGCGACTCATAAAAAGTCCCTTTCGCGTTGATGTTTATG
>Ga0172381_10004908_pt1 | contig 13708 bp, 15 predicted proteins | sample Leawel6488metaG_FD_119754 | JGI IMG/M metagenome (GOLD analysis project Ga0172381, IMG submission 119754) | Leachate microbial communities from a municipal landfill in Southern Ontario, Canada - Leachate well 64-88 metaG | ecosystem: Engineered > Solid waste > Landfill > Unclassified | place... | reverse complement strand
TCTCGAAACTTATCCAGGAGTTGATGATCAGCAACACCATATTGATGCAAGACCTAGTGAAGGAGTTACACGTGTCGCGCGATACGTCGAACAAGCAGGTGCCGTTTTCATCTGAACAATAACTAATGAAAGTATGCGGGATTGACCCTGGCATGAGTGGTGCGTTAGCAATAGTAGATGGTACAACACTTCGTTTCTATGATGATTATTGTTTCACCGTAGGCAAGAAAGGCAATCAGCACACTGAATATGACGATGTTCGAATGCGCGAGATCCTGTTCCTGGAGCAGCCCGACATTACCTATCTCGAGATCCAGCACGCAATGCCCAAACAAGGCGTTACTTCGACGTTTAAGACGGGGATGGGCTATGGTCTGTGGCGCGGTCTTCTCGCCGGACTGAACCTGAAAAATGAGCGGATCCGTGCGCAGGACTGGCAACAGGTCTTCTTCAAAGGACTGGGCGGCGGCGACACCAAGAATCTGTCGTACCAGGTACTCTCCGGTCTCTACCCTGACGCGGCCCCGCTTCTGCGGGGACCGCGCGGGGGTCTTTTCGATGGCCGCTGTGACGCTGGCCTTATCGCCGTGTTTGGCACGCGCAGACAGAGGATCGCATGAAGATCTACGATCTGCGTATCCGCATCGGCAACTTCCCCTGGAACGATGCTGCCGTGTACAACGGCCGGATGGGCTCGTTCCATTATATCAACATTAATGCCCGCAAATCGCGCCGGAAGATCATCGAGGCGCTGTTTCACGAGTATACGCATTTCGTCATCGATAAGATCAATGACGATCTTTTTGTTGCCCATGAAGAGCGACTGTGTTACAAGATAGAGAAAGTGTGTACCGACCACGTCATAGAACATTACCGCCGCATGGTCGGCCCCCAGAAGTCCCGCCGGAGCAAGTGCCCGAGAAAATCATTCCCCAAACCTACTAACGTTTGATGATAGGAGACGTACCATGGAACTGACCGAGAATGCCAAAAAGATTCTCGCTGCTCGCTATTTGAATAAAAGCGCGACTGGCGAGATCATTGAGACGCCCGAACAGATGCTGCGCCGGGTCGCCCATTATATAGCCCAAGCGGATATGGCACATGAAGCAACATTCGAAACTGACGCTGCGCTTAAACGGCTCGAAGATGAGTTTTACGCGATGATGGACGCACTTGAGTTTCTGCCGAACTCGCCGACCCTGATGAACGCTGGGAACCCGCTGGCGCAGTTAGCAGCATGTTTTGTTTTGCCAGTAAATGACGACATGGAATCGATCGGAAACGCCATTAAGAATTCCATGCTCATCCACAAAACAGGCGGCGGTACCGGATTTTCCTTTTCTCAGTTGCGTCCAGCCGGCGACATGGTCAAATCGACCTCCGGCGTCTCCTCGGGGCCAATTTCGTTCATAAAGGCGTTCGACGCAGCGACTGAGACCGTTAAGCAGGGCGGTCGCCGGCGCGGGGCGAACATGGGTGTACTTCGGGTCGATCATCCGGACATTCTTGCGTTTATCGCATGCAAGGATAAAGAAGGGTACATCGGCAATTTCAACATCTCAGTGGCGATTACCGACAAATTCATGGAGGCGGTAAAAGCGAACGGGCCGTTCGAGCTTATCAATCCGCGGACAAAAAATGTTGCGAAGATCATACCTGCCAGGGAGATCTTTGATGCTATCGTCAATCATGCCTGGGCAAACGGCGAACCCGGCGTTCTCTTTATCGATGCAGTCAACCGCGCGAATCCGTTGCCCGGTCTCGGCGAAATCGAATCGACCAACCCCTGCGGCGAGCAGCCGCTCTTCGGCTACGAATCGTGCGTGCTCGGTTCGATTAATCTCAGCAAATTCGTTGTTGAAACTATCAACTGGAAGCGGCTTGAGGAGGTTACACGACTGGCAGTTCATTTCCTTGACAATGTCATTGACATGAACAAATATCCGCTGCCCGAGATCGAGCGGATGTCCAGAGCCAATCGGAAGATCGGCCTCGGCGTTATGGGCTGGGCGGATACGTTGACGTTGCTGGAAATTCCCTATGACTCCGAAGACGCACTGAAACTCGCCGAAACGGTCATGGACTTTATTGCCGAGAAGGCGCAGGCAGAGAGTATTGCCCTTGCAAAGATGCGTGGCTCTTATCCCAACTGGGAGAAGAGTACAGCCGGACTTCAGGGGCAGTTACCGCGCCGCAATGCGACGCTTACGACGATCGCTCCAACCGGTACAATCGGCGCAATCGCCAATGCGAGTGGTGGTATTGAGCCGCATTTCGGCCTTATTTATACGAAAGAGAACGTACTGGGTGGTGTCACCCTTCACGAATCCAATTGTCTATTTAAGCCGTTCGCTGATAAATATAGGCTCACTACCGACGATCTGGCACTGATCAAGAAAGAAGGATCGCTGCGAAACATCACAAAACTGCCGGATGCCGTCAAAGCGATGTTCCGCACTGCTCACGATATCAGCCCCGAGATGCATATTCGCATGCAGGCATCCTTCCAGAAATACGTGGAAAACTCGATATCTAAGACTATCAACATGCCGGAACATGCTACGAGAGAGGATGTCGCTAAAGCCTATTTGCAGGCCTATGAACTCGGCTGCAAAGGTCTCACTGTCTATCGCAACAATTCGCGCGACATCCAGGTGCTCAACCTCGAGCATAAGGAAAAGAAGGAAGCCGCCGGCGCTAAACCACAGCGCCGCGAAATCAAAGGCCGGCGCAGCGGGGAAACATACCCGATCATTACCGGCTGCGGCCAGATGCTGGTGACGGTGAATGAGCTGCGTGCGCAGCCCGGTGTACCGCAGGAGACGATTATCAACCTGGGAAAGTCCGGCGGCTGCGCGGCCAGCCAGTGTGAGACCACCGGCCGGCTGATCTCGCTCGCCTTGCAGTATGACGTTCCGGTCGCCAGCATTATCAAGATCATCAAGGGCGTTCGCTGCTCGAGCCCAGCCATGGGTGAAGGCGGCGTGGTCTATTCGTGCGCTGACGCTATCGCCAAGGCGCTCGAGGACTACTTGGTTGACCAGGGCAGTACGACGAACATCAGTGTTCGTTCCGACATCTGCCCGGACTGTCCGGATTGTGGTGGCAAACTGGTCCATACTGACGGGTGCGTCAAATGTGAGTCATGCGGCTGGTCAAAATGTGAATAGGAGAAAACGTTGCCTGTTATTACATTGCGGATGAATACAGCTGAGTTTACCCGTGCAGTCAAACTTAATTCTGACGGCCGGCGTCCCGTGTTCCTGCGGGACATTGAGATCGGGCATGTGACTGGATATATTATAAGTGGTGACAGTACTACGGTTTCCATGGAAATATCAGACGAGGGAATACGGAAACTGTTCAGCCACAATTATTCGGTAGTGCTCGAGCAATCTGGTCATTTTGACGGCTTGCAACTGCGGTGCACATGCACCGGCGCTTGCCAGCCGAAAACGTATTGAATGAGCAGCAGCGTTGAGTATAGCGGTCAGCGGTAGGCAATCAAGTATCCGGAATGAATCGTCCGCAGAACTACACGCTGTATCTACGGTATATAGAGTTTCAGGAAAGTTGTCCGTTCATCCTCGACCACGTCCGCACGGAATTCAGCGACTATTTCGTCTTGCGGGAACGGTTCCACGTCCTGCTCAACCACTTTTTTTATAAGTGGTTGCGCGGGATCAGCGTGAACCTTAAACGGGTCCAGCAGAAATGGGCGGAACTTACCGTTGACTACCGTACGTCCTATATCGCGCACCGCTTCCGCGACCAGCTGCCTAACGTTATCGCGCTCCTGGAACGCAACCTCGACGTGAAGTGCATCGCCAATCCCGTGAACATGGATATCGATGGCGTCCGCATCTGCGGCAACCTCGATATCGTCACCCGTCACGATGATGTCTATGACGTTTATTTCCTGGTGACTGACGATGCGAACCAAGAATATGTCCGCCGCGTCATCCCCGGCTTGGTGGGCATGGCGTTCTACTATGATTTCCACGAACTGAAGTTCAACGTCATTGTCCATAATATCGCTACTAATCAGCAGTACATTGTCAGAGACGCAGGATTGAGTATAGGGTCGTTGTTCAATCGGTCAAAGCGGTTGTTGGAGAAGAACTACCAGTGTGGTTCCTGTCTCCTGAAGAACCGCTGCGTGCATGAATCAAACAATAACGACCAAAGTCACGTATGACGCGCTTAAACGGGTCATCCGGACCATTTCACCGTTGGACGTACTGCTGCTGTACCTGAAAATCGAGAAGAACTTGACGCTGCGTGAGATAGAAGAGAGAGTCTGCATGTCGTACGAAACCATCCGCAAACGCCTTCATGCGGTCTACGACATGATCCGTAAGGAACTGGAAGATGAAAACGTTTATTAATCACGTTTACTATACCGTGCGCAAAGCCGTGCCTGCGGCGCCTCTAACGCCGCCGCAAACGCCGTTGAACACGGACACTATCAAAAAGATAGTGAAGAAAACACAGAAGAAGTAGGGGGAAACATGATCGAGTTCGGGTTAGAAGGAGAAAAGAGACTCACTGTACACATCGCCTACGCGCCGCAGAACATCTTCAACGCGCTGGTGACGGTGATACGCGGGTACCCGGACCGCCGCTGGAATCCGGACACGATGGCATGGTCTTTTGACCTGCATATCTATGACACGCTTGTCACCGAACTGTCAAAAGTCGAGAACAGCGTCAGTTTCACGCCGGCGTTGTCGGCGTACATGAACGCGATAGAAGAAAAACGTTCGCTGCTCAAAGGACTGGCGGCCTATTCAGAGGACGACCTGGCGATCGACGGCTGGACAGTGAAACCATACCGGTTCCAGAACGCCGGCATCCGGTTCCTCTCTGAAGGAAAACGGGTCATGCTCGCCGACAACATGGGGCTGGGAAAAACGATCCAAGCGGTAGGCGCACTTCTCCGGCTGAAACAGCAGGGAAAGATCGCCTCGGCGCTCATCAGCGGGCCGGACTCGGTGCTTGACGAGTGGAAATTCATGATCCACCATTACACGGATTACGGGTGCCGCTATATCGGCGACTCGCGCGAATATACGCATAATCAGCTCTTTAACACCGTCAGTTACGAAACACTGACTGCGAACTTGGGATACCGCAAGGGCGCAAAACGCAAGGATCCGCAAGACGGCACGTCGTATGAAGAAATACAGGCGCTGGCCGTACGAGACGCCGAACGCAAAAGCGCCCGCAAAGCGATGGCGCGCGAGTGTCTACGTGAGGTATGTAAGTACGACGTCCTCGTCCTTGACGAGGCGCATCGGGCCAGCCACTACCAGACGCAGCGGTTCAAAGCGATGTTCTTTCTATCGAAACGGATCTCGTACCTGTGGGCGCTTTCGGCGACGCCGCTGCAGAACCGGCTGGACGAACTTTTCACGCTGTTCAAACTGATCGACCCGGATATCCTGGGCACGAAGGCGACTTTTACCAGCCAGTACTGCCTTATGGGCGGCTGGAACGACAGTGAGATCGTCAGCCACAAGAACCTCGACCAGTTCGTCGATATTATCAGCCCCTATGTCTTGCGTCGCACGCGGGCGGACGTCGCTCAATACCTGCCGCCCAAGACTGAGGTCCGGCGCTGGGTGGAACTGACAAAAGAGCAGCGGCGCATGTACGAGGCCATTAAGAACAAGATGATCGCGATCGATGCCGACCCTTCCAAGGAAGCCAAGATCAAGCGGGCGGAAACGCTTGCCGAGATCAGCTATCTGCGCCAGGCGTGCCTGTCGACTCACCTCATTAATCCGGAGATCGTTTCCAGTGCGAAACTGGACCTGCTGCAGGAGGTCGTTGAGAACGTCGTGCGGGACGGCAGTAAGATGATTATCTACTGCTTCTACAAGCCGATGTGCGCGCTTATCCGCGAGCGACTGGGGAAGTACGGTATCGTCTATTATGATGGTGACTCGACGGAAACAACGCAGGAGGTAAAAGATCGGTTCACTAATTCACTCGATTCCATCTTCCTGATGACGAAGGTGGGTGGCGAGGGACTGAACCTCGAGGCAGCCAACTACTTCATCTTTTTCAACCCTGAGTACAACCCGAAGGTCATGGAACAGCTGTGGGGCAGAATCGACCGGTTGACCCAGCGGAAACCGATCGAGATCATCCATCTGCTGACCAAAGATACCTACGAAGAACGTATCATCCAAATCGTTGACGGCAAGAACATGTTGTTCGATTCGACGATCGGGCAAATCAGCGCATTGGACATGTCGGAGGAAGACTTAATACGGAAGTGTGCTTGAATGAAAATCAAACGCAGCGGAAAAGACATCAACCTCGAGCGTATCATTCTCAATGCCCGCAACATTTACCTCTTCGGCGACGTGGATACCGCCATGGCGACTAATGTCGTCCAGCGGTTCCGTACTCTGGACTCGTTAAACCATCGGCCGATCGTGCTGCTTATCAATTCGCCGGGCGGCTGTGTCGGTGACGGCATGGCGATCATCGATACCATGCGCATGCTTAGCAGCAAGGTGTATACCGTCATCCTCGGCGAAGCGCTCTCCATGGCCGGCCTTATCGCGGTCTGCGGCGATATCCGCTTTGTGAGTGAGCATTCGCTCTGGATGCTCCACGAAATGCGCGTCGGTGCATGCGATTATCTCACGAAAGTACGCGCGCACGGGCACTCGTGGGACCGGAAAGAAACGGCCATTCTGTCACTCTACAGGAAACATACAAAATTGACTGATGAGGAGATCCGGCAGGGATTGGCCGGGGAGCTCTGGCTGGACGCGCAGGAGTGCATAACTAAAGGGGTCGCCGATCGTCTGCTCAAAGACATTTGAGGTGCCATGGCACGCACTAAGACCAAGGTCGTCTACGTATGGTGCCAGTTCTGCGAACGCGCTAATATGGCCGTCTATATGCCGAACGGCACCAATATCAAAGATATTGTGCGCGCCACACCATGCCCGATCTGCTACAAGAACGTACTGGAGATATACAAACCAAAGACAAGGAAGAGAAAATGAAGACTAAGAAAGCGAAACTGCTTCCATGTCCATTTTGCGGTTGTTATGCATCAGATCCGTATAATCAAAATGAGCGTAGTGCAAAAAGACCCATCTGGATAATACATTGTGTCATGGGTTGTGTGTACATGAAACGCGGATCGAAAAAAATGGTCGTTTTAGACTGGAATACGCGTTTTACCATGAATGAGCAAGTGACCGAGATAGGAAACGAGGACAAGGCCAATATGAATGACGCATCGCATTCTCATTGTCGGAGATAGTCCGTTTCTCGATACAGGATTTTCGCTTTTAGTGCGGGACATTTCCCGCGCTCTCCTCGACGCAGGCCACACCGTCGCCAACGTCGGCCTCTGGGACACGCGTCCCGATGCCGCCTTGACCACCTGGGGCAAATACACCATCCCCTGGAAAGTCTATCCCGGGAAAGCAGCACCATCGTGGAAATCGTTTTCGCTCAATAAATACCCGGATATCATCAAAGATTTCAATCCGACCTTGGTGATCCTTATCACCGACATTTGGATCGCCGAGTGTTTCATGTGTACGGCGGTTCCCACGATCTATTATTTCCACGTTGAAGGCGCGCCGCTGCCGAACACTATGCGGATGGGACAGTCCGGATACTTCAAGTGGCCGGAGATCCTTCTGCGCAGCGAGGTCGTCGTATTCGGTGGTCCTTTCGGCAAGGAAACGACACTCAAACGTCTCCTGCCGTACATCGAGAAAGAAAATCTCACCGGCCGTTACGACGTTGAGAAGATAAAAAACTGGCCGGTGATCCCGGACGGCATCGATCTCGAGACTTTTAAGCCGCTCGAAAACAAACAATCACTTAAAAAATCAATGCTTAAATTGCCCGAAGACAGCTTTGTCATCGGGTACTTCTCGCGCATGAATGCGCGCAAGGGGCTGCCCTATGCCCTGGAAGCCTTCGCCCAGTGGCCAGACCGACCGGAGAACGCCTACTTCTACTGCCATTGTGCCATCGATGATCACGACGGGTGGAACCTCCTCCAGATGATCGAGGATCTCGGTATCGAGAAGAAAGTGGTCCTGAACAAGACACTCGGTGTTGGCGAAGGGGTGGACGCCGAACAGCTCAACCGTTATTACAACGCCTGTGATCTGGTCTGCTCTCCGAGCCTCGGGGAGGGATTCGGCCAGACCACCTGCGTCATGCCCGGCGCCCAGGTTAAGACCAGGGCCGGCTACATCAATATCGAATACGTCAGGGAAGGCGACGAAATCGCTACCCACGAGGGCCGTTACCAGAAGGTCCTCACGGTCTACAAGTCATTTTACAAGGGCAACATGGTCCAGATCACACCTGAGACCAGCCTGCCGTTCGGCGTGACAGGCCCCCACCGGGTGCTAGCAGAGAAAAAAGATAAGGTCTCCTGTAATTTTGGCTACATGGCCAGCGAACTCCGTAAAGGCGACCTGCTCAAATACCCAGTCATCCGGGAGGATGACGATCAACAGATCAAAGAAGTTTTGGCCAGCCGCAAGACGCATTTCTCGCAGGACAAAAGCCTCATATTCAAGTATCGCGATATCCTGCTTTCGTTCCGCAAACCGCTATACAATATCATCAGTAAGTTTAACAAAGGATGGCGGCTGCGGCTGTTCGATACCGTCTGCTCGTTTAAAGATGTCCATCACTCCGGGGTCAGCGGCAGGATCCGTTATATACTGACGCCCATCAAACGCCGCCGGCGTGTTCCGTATAAAGGATACATCTACAACTTCCGTGTCGATGTCGACCATTCCTTTCTGGTCAATGGCGTGACCGCGGTCCATAACTGCCAGTCTCTGGCAGCAGGGGTGCCGGTCATTATCACTGACTATTCCGAACTCCAGTCGTTCGACAAGGGCACGCTCAAGTGCCCTCCCATCGCTTTCTATGTCGAGACTCAGACGAATATCCGCCGCGCTATCCCCGCAGTCAAAGACATCGTGAAATGCTACCAGGCGGTGTACAACCGCGAGGTTGACCATCTAGCTGCCGAAGCGCGCACTGGCGTCATGAAGTTCGACTGGCAGAACATCAAGCAGCGCTGGGTGGATCTCGTTGCCACGATCCCGGTCAAAACTCTGGCGGAACACACCGGCGTGATCCCGAATCTCGACAAGTGGATATATTATAAAGATGAAGGCAAAAAAACCGTCAGCGTTATCATCTGCACAAAGGAAAAACTTGATCTTATTAGCCAGTGCGTCGCCAGCATTACCCGCTGCACTCCACAACCGTTCGAAGTCCTTGTCCATGATACCGGAAGCACCTCCAGCGAGGTCGATGCCTACCTTCAGTCGATCGCCCGCTACAAAAACTTCAAGGTGTTCCGGTCAACCGCTAAAGGGTTCAACTTCTCCATTGCCAACAACGTCGTCGTGCCGCATGCGACCGGCGAGATCCTGGTGTTTCTCAACAATGACACCATCGTCTTTCCGAACTGGATCGAGGAGCTAACGGCCGTCCTTCGTGACGACAGGGTGGGCATTGCCGGCCCGAAACTTCTGTTCCCGAACAATTCCATTCAACATGCCGGCGTCATAGTCGGCAACCGCGGCATCTGCGACCATATCTACATCGGCCAGCCGCCGACCTACCCGCCGGCGAACATTACCCGTGAAGTGTCAGCCGTAACCGGCGCATGCTTCGCGATACGAAAGAACGTCTTCGAGGCGCTCGGACGGTTCGATGAAAAATACATCATCGAGTTCCAGGACATCGACTTGTGCATGCGAGCGCGCCAGGCAGGCTACAAAGTCGTGTATGTTCCGCAAAGCGTCGCGTATCACGTCTGTTCCGCCACGCGGGGCGCGCCCCGGATGAAAGAGGCACTCAATGACCGCGGCCTGTTCATCGAACGCTACTACGACCAACTGACGCACGCGGACCCGTTCAGCCCTTTGGAGTTTGCCAATCCGCATAATTTGCCAGTGATCGAGCAATGGAAAATTAAAAGGAAAGAACCGTGAGCAGAATTCTTGTTGCATTGCCTGTATTCGCTCCCAGCGATGAGCTACTGACCCGCAATCTCAATGGGCTGCAGTCGCTCAAGCATCTGAACGACATGCCAGCCGATGTTGCCGTAGGCGGCTGGACTGCCAGTAACGCATACTGGAACCAGATCGCCGAACGGTACAACGAATTCAGCGTTGCCGGCGATACCCTGCAGTTCATCGGACTGCATCAGAACGCCCAGAACTACGGCAAGGCGTACACGATCAACCAGCTCGTTAAAAACGCGGTAGCGTCCCGGGGAAGCAACTACTATGATTTTCTCCTGACCGCTGACTCGGACATCGAGTTCCTGCCGCAACCGCATTTCATCGAACGGCTCTGCGAGTGCGCACGCGTTATCGAAGGCCACAAGGGCCTTTCGTTTGGCGTTCTCGGCCTTAACCAGACCGCGGCGAACTGTAACGATACCGAGCACATGCCGTTGACCCATACATACAAAAACAGCTTTGGTATGGATGAATTGGTCCGCTGGAGCAAAGTGCCGGCATACATCGCCGGCGGCTGCCTTTTCACTTCAATGAAAGCCTGGCTTTCCATTGGCGGCTACCGGGTGATGGGCGTCTACGCAGGCGACGAGGCGTGGTACCTGTCCGACTGTTCCCGCCTGCATTATTCGTGGCAGATGATCGAAACCGCCTTTGTCAATCATCCGCCTGAAGGGGACGCCAGCTACGTCAACTGGAAACATAAGGTCTGCGCGCGCGACTCGGACGGCAAGGTCCGTGCGGACCTCACACAACAGATCGAGGAAGCGAATGCCTTTTGGAAGAATAAATAGATTTTGGGAGTCCCTGTGAAATTATCAATCCTTGTTCCCAGCGTTCCGTCCCGGTTAACGACGTTTTTTCCGCGCCTGATCCAGCAGCTGGAGAAGCAGGTCGGTGCCCGCAGCGACATTGAGATCCTTGGCTTCTATGACAATAAACGGCGGACCGTCGGGGAGAAACGGAACGCCCTGCTGCAGCTGGCCCGCGGCGAGTACCTGACCTTTATCGATGACGATGACCGGGTGGCGGACGACTACATCGCGTCCATTATGGACACGCTGGCGGTCCATCCTGAAGCCGATGTCGTGGTCTTTGACTGCATTACGACTATCGACAACAAAAGTACCACGTATTCGAAGTACAGCATCAACTACGAGTATGGCCAGACCGGCGACCAGTGGCGCGGCAAGCCCGCGCACACGATGGTCTGGCGTTCCGCGATCGCCAAGAAGCACATGTACCCGAACCAGAACTACGGCGAGGACGTCAACTGGGTCGTGCGCGCCTGCGCGGATGTTCGCCACGAAGTCCGCATTGATAAGACGCTCTATTTCTACGATTTCAACAGCCAGGTCACGGAAACGCGCAGATGAAATATAAAGACGCGCTCGCAGAATCCATGAACGGCCTGGCCCGTGACCCGAAGACGGTGTTTCTCGGGTACAATACCCGCTGCGGCCGGGCGAACGGGACGCTCAAGGACGTGCCGGCCACACAGATCATCGAGACGCCGCTGGCGGAGAACCTCATGATGGGGATGGCGATCGGCATGGCGCTCGAAGGGTACCGGCCGGTCGTCTACTTTGAGCGGTTCGATTTCATATTCAATGCGCTCGACAGCATTGTCAACCATCTGAACATGATCAAATTGATCTCGGACGGAGAGTTCGATCCGGCCGTGATCATTCGTGCAGTGGTCGGCGGAACACAGCGTCCGCTCTTTACCGGGCCTACGCACACCCAGGACTATACGGCTGCGCTGCGCCGCATGGTGACCTTTCCCGTGACAGCGCTTACGACCGTTGACAGCGTTCGGGTTGCCTACGATACCGCCCGGCTTGCCGTGACGCCAATGATGTTCGTCGAGTACAAAGATCTCTATGAACAGGAATAAGTACAGCAACCATAAGATCGCGTGGTTCCCTGATAAACTCCAGTCGTTCCGGGATGACCAGGTGATACCGCCGATCTATGTCCGGGTCAAACCGACAAACCGGTGCTGTCACAAGTGTTTCTTCTGTGTTTACAATCCGGAGTTTTCCCGGATGCACGAGACGATCCAGCCGGCAGACGAGCTGCCGACGGCGAAAGCACTGGAACTGCTTGACGATTTCAAAGCGATGGGCGTCAAAGCGGTCACCTACTCAGGAGGCGGCGAACCGCTGATGCATCCTGACATCGTCACTATCTTCCGCCATACGCTCGACCAGGGGATCGACTTGTCGATCCTCACGAACGCGCAACTGCTCAGCAACGAGCGCGCCGACCTGCTGGCCGATGCCAAATGGATCCGCGTCTCGGCTGACTACTGCAACCCGGAGATGTTCGAACGCACTCGGGGCGACAAGCGGATGTACCAGACCCTTATCGACAACATCGCCGCCTTTGCCCAGCGCAAACGGGCCGGTGATTTCGGTGTCAACTTCATTGTCAGCCGCCAGAACGCCCGCCAGGTGTACGACGCAGCTGCGTTCTTTAAAGATCTCGGTGTCGACAACATCCGGTTTTCGCCGATGTGGACGCCGGACTTCTATCATTACCATTTGCCGATCGAAGGCATGGTCGGAGACCAGCTTTCCCATGCCCGGAACGAACTGCAGGATACCAACTATCACGTGTACGACAGCTATAGGATTGTACCTGAGGTCAACGACCGCGTCTATACGCGATGCTACGTGATGCAGACCATTCCCGTTGTCGGCGCTGACGGCAGTGTCTATGCCTGCCATAACAAAGCCTACACGACCGAAGGCCGGATCGGCTCGATTAACGAGCGGTCGTTCCGCCAGCTCTGGGAGAGCGACGAGACAAAAGAGTTCTTCAGGACGTTCAACGCCCAGCAGTTGTGTCGGCACCAGTGCTCAAATGACGCTAAGAACGTGTTCATCAACGATCTCATCAACTGCCAGGGAGACAACTTTGTTTAACAAAACCAAGGACCAGCTGATCGCGTTCGAACAGCGGATCTGCCGGATATTCGAAACCGGCGTTCTGCCGTACCTGCTGCACTTGTCAGGCGGCAACGAAGACCAGCTCATCGAGCTGTTCAAAGAAGTCGCTGACGGCGACTACATATTTTCGACCCATCGGTCGCATTATCACTACCTGCTCGCCGGCGGCAGCGAGGAACGCCTGGAACAGTTGATCCGGGACGGGAAATCAATGTTCGTTTTTGACCGTAACCTGAACTTTTTTACCTCGTCGATCGTTGCCGGCACGCCCGCGATCGCCGCAGGCGTCGCTCAGGCGCTCAAGATGAAAGGAAGCAGACAGCGGGTCTGGTGCTTTGTGGGCGACGGCGCCGAAGACGAAGGTCACTTCTACGAGGCGGTCCGCTACGTACAGGGATTCGACCTGCCCTGCACTTTCATTATCGAGGATAACGATCGCAGTGTCGCTGCGGACAAAGCGACACGGAACGGCGGTTGCGTCATCGCATGGCCGTCGTGCGTGCGCCGGTACACGTACACGCCGACGTATCCGCATGGCGGGACCGGCACGAAGGCCTGGGTGAAATTCAAGTTATGAACATACTTATCCGCCAGCCCGCGGGGCTTGGCGATATCATCTACTGCCAGAAGATCGCTGCCTGCCTCATCGAGCAAGGCCACCAGGTGGTCTGGCCGGTCATTCCTGAGTATGAATGGATTGGCGAGTAC
>Ga0172381_10004907_pt1 | contig 13709 bp, 11 predicted proteins | sample Leawel6488metaG_FD_119754 | JGI IMG/M metagenome (GOLD analysis project Ga0172381, IMG submission 119754) | Leachate microbial communities from a municipal landfill in Southern Ontario, Canada - Leachate well 64-88 metaG | ecosystem: Engineered > Solid waste > Landfill > Unclassified | place... | reverse complement strand
CCTCAAGAAGGTAATTATAGCATAAATAGTCAAGAAAATCAAGTAATTTACTTTGGGGAAAAGGTTTTCAATCTTCTGAGCAGGAAAAAGCCTATCCCGAGTGGTAACCAGAAATTAAAGCCCCTGAAGATTATAGCGATGGCTGTTGCTTGGATTGGCGGGACGCCAAAAGATGTAAAGATAACGGCCATGGCGACCTCAACAACCCCAATGCCCTCTGGTTGTGGCGAAACAATTCTCGCTACCTCACCGAAAGCAAACCCGGCTATCAGAGCACCATAGTGAATACGTAACTCAAAAGCCTCGAAGATTACAAATAAAGATATTATGTTGATAGCGTATGCAACCAAGGCAAGGATAAAAGTAATAAGCAATTTTTTTCTGTTCCGGAGGACCAGGGTTGATGCTTCGGTTAGCTCGTCTGCTATTTTCTGAGCCCAATCTTTGTTCGGCTTTATTTTCCGGCGAAAAAGTTTAGTTAGTCTTACTGTCCATCGATATATCCAATCAAGTACCCGCAATGTAAATTTTGGGTAGCGGTGAGAACTGAAGATCAAAACACTGGGAATTACTGTTGGGAAAATGAATATTATAGAACCAACCACCTCGTAATTATTCAAAAGATTTGCGCGCTTAAGATAAAAAAGAGAGAAGATTAGGATAATAGAGAAAGCCATATAGCTCACAACCGTGGCGATAACGCTGGCAATTACTGCTTTGGGACTGGACTCGTTCCTTCTTGCTGCGTCGTCAGCAAAAAGGATCGTTCCGGTCTGCCCACCGGTTGGAGCCAAGACATTTACGAAAAGAGCGCCGAAGACAAGTGGAAGCGTCTCAAGGAATTTTCGATCTAGGTGAACTACCCTAAAAGCAGAACGAGTCATGAGAGTAATAATACAATAATAAACAGCCTGAATGGCTAGCGCCAAAAGGAGCCATCGCCAACTTCCTTGTGAGAGAGCATTCATAAACTTATTAAATTCAGCATGGTGACTAAAAATATACCAAACAAAAACAACTAGGACTATTAGGTATATTAAACGCCGGATTAATGATGTTTTATGCTTCACTATACTTATTCTTTAGCATTACTCTTCTATACTTACTGCTCAAACGAGCCATTTTGATACTTTGACCGATGACCTTATGGAGGGGCATAACTTTTGATATTTGTCCGACCATCTTGAATTCTCCAACCCATCCTTTCCAGAATCCAATTTTGTCTGCTTTGTTAGAAATAATCAGATCAGGTAGGTAGACAGAACAGAAACTTGCGTCTTGATTCATCAGGGATTTATTCATTAATGTTTCGAGGCCATAACTAATATCTGATCTAGACCAGATTAAGGGATCTTTTAGAAGTTCTTTTGGTATGACCCTTTCACCGCTAACCCAGTCCATCTTTATCATCTTCATAATTCCAAATGAATTACCGCGTAAGCTCAACGTCCAATCAACCTTCTTGTCGAGTACTGGCTGCGCAAGTTTCGATAAGGCTTCTTGTGTCAGGCCGTTTAGGTCTGCATCTAAAAGCATTACCAGGTCGTTTTTTGCGGCCTCGACGCCCCTCTTTACTGAAAGGGTTTTGCCCATGTTTTTTTCGTTCTCTATCAGAGTAACACCAAACGTTTTGACAACTTCCGATGTTTTATCCTTTGAGCCATCATTAACTACGATAACTTCATCGATGAGCGGATGATGCTCAACGACTTTTAATACTTTAGCAATCCTAGGCTCTTCGTTGTACGCTGCAATGATAACACTAATTTTCTTTTTCATGATGTGACAAATCCTTTCGTTACTTGTATTATATAATAGCGAAGGTAATATTTATACTATGCGAATAGCAATCTTTACTGATACCTACATACCAGACAGAAACGGAGTCGTAACTAGCATTGATCGTTTCACTAGATTGATGGCCGATGATGGCCACCAAATTATAATCTTCTGTCCCAAGTGTGGACATCACCGAGATAAAAAATATCCCAATATTACTATTAAGAGGTACATTTCTTTTACGGCCCCGTCATATAAGGATATGAAGCTTGCTCTCCCCTTTGTCTTGGGTGTAACGAGTGATTTGCGAGAATTTAAACCGGACGTGATCCACATTCAAACCCCGCTGGGCATAGGCTGGATCGGGATCTGGGCAACGAAAATACTAAAGACAAAAAACATTCAAACTTATCATACATATATACCGGACTTCTTGGTCTACCTGAAACCAAAAACACTTTTTGGTATTAATAAAATAGCTAATTATATAAATAGTTCTCGATTGATCAAGGCACTGGTTGAGGCAGATATTTCCAAAGAAAGTTATAGCTCGGCTAAGTTTCAGGTATATTTGGGTCAAAGGATAAAGGAAATAACGGAAAGCGTGGCAAAGAATAACAATAGTAAATTCACCGAAAGGTTTGGGCGAGACTATACCAGGGTCATGTATAATCGGGCCGATCTTGTTTTAACCCCGTCCGGAGCCATGAAAGACGTCTTGAAGAAACAAGGAGTGAAAACAAAAGTCGAGGTTATGAGTAATGGCATTGATTATGATTTTTTCAAGAAAAAAACTGATTATAGGATAAAAAATAAAATAATCCATATTGGCAGAATAGGGCATGAAAAAAATGTGGATGTGGTTATACAGTCGTTTAGGCTGGCTTTAAAAGAAAGGCCCGCGCTTACCTTGGATATAATGGGTGACGGACCATCTCTAAAATCTTTACAGGCTTTGGTTCGAAGTCTGGATCTTCATAACAAGGTCAAATTTTGGGGAGCTTATGACATCAACAAGGTCTCAAAATTATTATGTAACTATGACTTTTTTGTGACAGCTAGTACGATCGAAACACAGGGCCTAGTAATCTTAGAGGCAATGGCATCAGGGTTACCAGTGTTAGGTGTAGACAAATTGGCGATAGCTGAAGTAATACACGATGGGAAAAATGGCTATTTGTCGAAACCATTTGATACAAAAGGAATGGCTGCAAACATGTTAAAAATGTTGGAGAGTGACGAGAAGCTTGAGCAATTTGGTAAGAAATCACTTTCTATCGCAAGAGCTCACGAAATTGAAAAGTGCAAAGATCATCTATTTCGTATCTACGAACGAATGGCGAAAAAATAATTACTTGTTTTTAAGTTCGCGCGAGATCTCTCTATCAGTATCGCGCTTTTTTATTACTTCACGCTTGTCGTGTATTTTTCTTCCTCGAGCCAAAGCAAGCTCAACTTTTACCAGCCCATGGCTTAGATAGACTTTGGTGGGAACAATAGTGAATCCCTCAGCCTGAGTCTTTCCAAGCAAATGATCTATCTCTTTTTTCTTTAAGAATAATTTTCTTGGCCTAGTCGGCTCTGAGTTGTTGGTACTGGCTGGTTTGTAGGGTGAAATGTGGGCATTGGTCAGCCAGAGTTCACCATTCTTAACAGTAGCAAAAGATTCAGTTACGCTAATATGACCAGACTTAATTGATTTTACTTCAGGTCCGGTTAGTTCTATGCCGGCTTCATATGTTTCGATAAATTCATAATTGAAGCGGGCTTTTCTGTTGTCGGAAACAACCTTAATATTTGCCATAACATGCTCAATTATACTATCAAACAAGCTAAAAAACGACTATAATAACCCTATGATTGAAGACAAGATAAAAAACGAAATTATTTCAAGAGTTGAGATTGGCTACCCAGGGATAAAAATATCTTCAAAGGATATTGATATTACTCGTCCAAATACTTCTGATTTTGGCGATTTTTCAACTAATATTTCATTCAAAATTGCGCAACAACTTAAAAAGAAACCTAATGAAATAGCAACAGATTTGGCTAAGGAAATAAATAGTTGGGACATGGCCGAAAAAGCAGAAGCGGTAAACGGTTTCGTGAATATTTTCTTGAAAAAAGAAATTTTCCATGGCATGTTGCAACAAATACTGAACGAAAAAAAGAATTATGGCAACAACGATCTGTACAAGAACAAGAAAATACAAATTGAATTTATTTCAGCAAACCCGACAGGACCTTTGACGTTAGCAAATGGTCGAGGTGGTTTTGGCGGAGATGTCTTGGCCAGAGTGTTTACGAAATCTGGAGCGAAAGTAACTCGTGAATACCTTGTGAACGATGGGGGAAACCAAGTTAAGATTCTAGGCGACTCTATTCTGTTCGCAGCCGGTTTGTTCAAGGGCACGGAGGACATTTATAAAGGCGAATATGTAACAGATTGGGCGAAAAACAACCCAGACAAGTGTGAGAAGTATAAGGATAAGCCAAAAACACTCGGCCAGATAGTTGCCCAAGAAATTCTAGATAATCAGATAAAGCCTTCCGTTCAGGCAATGAAAATAGACTTTGACAACTGGTTCAGTGAGCAGAAACTTATTGAAAGCGGGGAAGTTGACAAAGCCCTAGCTGACTTTGATAAGAAGGGCTTAACTTATAGCAAAGATGGTGCTCTCTGGTTCAGAACAACAAAATATGGTGATGATAAAGACAGGGTACTTAGGAAGGCTGATGGTGAAAACACGTATTTTGCTAACGATACAGCGTATCATTGGGATAAATTTGCTGTCAGAAAATATGATAAAGTTATTAATTTCTGGGGGGCAGATCACCATGGTTATATCGGTAGGATGCAAGCAGCCACAGAAGCGATGGGTTTTGGGGGGAAATTAAGCATAGTCATTATGCAGATGGTCAGGTTGATTCAAGATGGCAAAGAAGTTCGCATGTCGAAAAGAAAAGGGACATATGTTACCATGGATGATCTTTTGGAAATGATTGGAGGCGACGACGCCAGTGATGTTGCTAGATTCTTCTTTTTGTCACGCGCTTTTAACACGCATATGGACTTTGATCTTGATGCAGCGACAGAGAAATCCGACAAGAACCCTGTCTTCTATGTAAAATATGCTTATGCTAGGTTGTCGGGGATATTAAAAAACGCCGGGAGCCTGAAACTAGAAAAGCCTGACCTGACATTATTGACAGCACCAGAAGAAATAGAGCTTATTGACGAACTATCTCAGTTAGAATCCGTTGTTAGAAGTATCACTCTTTTCGATGAGTATCCGGTTCACTTTTTGACTTTTTATGTTATCGAAATTGCGAAAAAATTCCATTCCTTTTATGACAAATGTCGAGTTATAGATGAAGAGAACTTGGAAGTAACAGCAGCAAGGATAGAACTTGTTAAGGCAACTCAGATTGTTTTGAGAATTGTCATGGAGGACTTAATAGGTATAGAGGCACCAGAGAGAATGTAATGAAGCGCTCAACCAGAAGATCTCTAAAAAAATACAGAGCCGCGACAGTCTTTGTTGCGGTTTTTTCAATTTTGGCTCTAGTCTCTTTCCTTGCATTTATATACTTTCATGATCAGCAAGCTGTTGTGACAAAAAAATCAACACAAAAATTTGAATTCACTGAGTACTATGTACCCATCGTTCACTTTACTGATATCAAAAATAATATTTCGATGGAGGATTTGAAGAAAATCTTGATAGGTGATGATAAGTCTTATCGGCTATATTTGGCAAGTGAAGATGAGGCAAGCGTTGCGAATATGCTGGGTTTGTCAGACGGGGAGAAAATACAGTATATAGAAAGCTCGACAAAAGAAATTGTTAATCAGATTGCCGAGAAGCCGGGAGGTTTCTCGCTTGTCCCCGTTTTATCGGTTGATTATCGAGTAAAAAGTCTCAGTGTGGACGGAAAGAATGTTTGGGACAAAAAACAGTCGGACTACCCCTTAAGCTATAAAGCAGTAACAACCGACAAGAGGGTGGCCGACAATTCGTTCAATAAATCGAATATTACCCTGTTGACTAACGTGGGAGACGTTATTTTGGGACGGCACGTGGCTTACAAGATGAGAACTTATAATGACTATAACCATCCCTGGCTTAAGATGGCTGATATTGTAAAAAGGGGAGACATAACTTTTGCTGACCTGGAAACACCTCTCTCGGATGTTGCTAGCCCGCCGGATGAGGGCATGAATTTCATAGCTCCCAAGAAAGCGATATCGGGACTTCTGCTAGCTGGCATAGACATTGTGGCGCTAGCAAACAATCACAGCACGAATTTTGGGGTAAAAGCGTTTACAGACACACTTGATATCCTTACGAAATCAAATATCAAATATGTTGGTGGCGGAGTAAATTTGGCTGAAGCATATCAGTCTACAAAAATGCAGGTAAATGGCTTAAGGATAACTTTTCTTAACTACAACTCCATCGTGGGAGCGACAAACGCGACAACTAGCAGTCCCGGCGTAGCAAAATTTGCGATTAAGCCGTGGACAGAGATTGATGACAGGGATGATATTGAGAAAATAAAAAATAACATTAAAGAAGCGAAAAAAAATTCAGATTTAGTCGTGGTTGAATTCCATTGGGGGGTTGAGTACACACCAAATCCAATCCAATCGCAAATCAATGTAGCTCATGCAGCTATCGATTCTGGAGCCGATTTGGTAGTGGGTACTCATCCGCATGTAGTCCAAGCCTTTGAATCGTATAAAAACGTACCAATATTTTATTCCTTGGGTAACTTCATATTTGACCAAGAATGGTCCACCGAAACGAAGCAAGGCGTCGTGGCAGAAACGTATTTTTATAAGAAAAGATTGGTCAGTATAAAAGCCATCCCTTACCAGATAGAGGATTATAATCAGCCGACTACTGCCAATCCGACTCAGCACAAACAAATAATGAACCGTATTTACAACGCCTCATTATCTAGTGAATTCAAGCAGTAATTTTTTAGAAACTTATTTTATAGAGCTTGCCCTCAGCGTTAACGTAGCCTGTCTTGTCTATGACATAAACGCCAGCTATATTGTTGAATTTATCCGAGACCAGTTGGTTGACAAACCTCCCTGTATCATCAAAAACAACTATACGCTTCCCTTGCGGATCGGTAATATAAATATTCTTTAGGTCTTCTAAGGCGAAAACTGTCCCGGGTTTCGTTAAAGAAAACGGCATATTGTTAAGTCCGAAGTCTTGTTTCTTGCCAGCTAAATATTTAACCAAACTGCCGTTGTTGAGCAAGGCATATATGCTACTGTCGGTGGCTATGCTGGCGCTATCCTTGACGTCGCTACTATCGGTGATGTATTCGGTTCTTCTGCCATAACCCGTGCTTGTCTTTAGGCGTTTATACACCTTGCCGTTCACACTATCTAGAGTGTAGATGTTAGTTGAGAAGCTTGTCATGGCAACGGGTTTTTCAATATCTCCAGAAGTGTCTTGTTCGGTTACCTTGTTATCTACAGTATCAAATTCGTAAATATTTCCTTGGTCTGTGATAAACACCAAAACGTCTCGTCTTGTTACCGCTGTTGCAGCAAGAATTTTCCCAGAAATTTTTGGTGAATCCAGGGAACTTGAAACTTCACCGCTCTTTGTGCTTACGCTTGCGATTGATCCGTTATCTTTATTTATTAGATATAAGCTCGTACCGATAAGATAGGGTCCAAACGAATTGTTGCCGGCTATATTTTTTGTATCTGCAAATACGGCTGGGTTTACCAAGACTACACCCTCAGCTTTATTTAATGCGGCCTTGATTTTTTCTAAAAGAGCACTTGCATCATCGCCAACGGTTTTATTCTTTATTAGGCCTTCAGCGATACTTTGCGCTTGATTCAATGAATCCGCCGCACTTTTATTTTCACCCCCAGCTAATGCGTTCTGTCCGACTTCATACTTGCTTTGGGCTTCAGTGAGAGAAGCCCGGGCCAATTTAACATCTTCGTTATTGTTTTTATTTTTCCAAACCACGAAAATACTACCGCCCAGGACTAAAACCAAAAGAACGGTGACAACGAGGATGTTCTTTCGATTTCCCAGTAATTTTTTAGAGGCTTTATTAAGGTTATTTCCGAATTTTTGGGCAAAAGAAAAATTAACTTTCTCAAGTTTTAACCACTTGGGTTTTTGCTGTGACTCTTTGATATAGATTTCTTGCCCGGTTGATTTTTTTGGCATATTTGCTAGAGGATCCTCTGATTCATTGACTTTCAAATCTTCAAAATTTTCGGCCCTTTTATCTATAATTGAAAGTGATTCATCGGTTTCAACCAAGATTTTTTCTTTTGGTCTCTTTGGCGGCTTGTTTGGATTTCTAAAATCACCAATCATATCTGCCCAGCCACCATATGATGCTGACAATACCGGTATGACTTTATCTTGGGTGAGTGCAACAAGACCAAGCCAGGATGCGGCTAACACTAGCCAAATCTTTTTCAAAAACGGGGCAGACGCATCGACTGCATTTTGTACTGGTTTATTTGGTTCCGAAATCCAAACCTCATCCGGTTGTTCTTCGATGGTTTCGTTTGAGGCAACCTCTGGCGTAATGGCCTCCAAAATGAGAATTGCATTAGGACTTACTTCGTTCGACGTACCTTCCAGGAGGTCGGCCAGGTGGCTTATGGCAACACGGGGCTGAAACTCCTGAACATAACTTTGTAGCTCGTCTTTTGATAGATGGAACAATACTCCTGGAGTGATGATGGCTACCTTGTCGCCCTCCGCCATTTCCCCGCTCGCTATGTTGATAAAGGTTCGTAGCGGATTAACAGTGTCACCTCCCAAACCTTCGCTGATGTGACTTGATTTTGAGCCTCTGTACAGATAAGCCTCTGTTTTACCGGCTTTGGTTACGTGCAGAGTGGAGTCGCTGAGTACTGCCAAAATAGCATTGAGGTTCTTTAACCAATTGATGTTTCCTTGGTGGGTGATTTCACCCAATTCTTCGTTTACCTTAGAGAGTGCAGCTTCAAAGCTAGTCAGTGGATCACGGCTTAAATCTTGATAATATTCACCATGAAAGGCATCGATTATTAGTTCGGTAACTTCCTCAGCTTCATGAGAAGGCGTGGTAATGTTTATGACTGCATAGATAGAACCATGATTTCTCTCATCGAGATCCTTGGGGATGTGCTCATAGGTAATAGCAACACCCTTCCCCTTGTGCCCTCGTTTTGATTCCGTTAAAAGTTTTGCTGTTCTAGCAATTAATTTTTTTCGCATATATCGACATATTTATTCAAAATTGACTTATAAAACTATAACATTTTTTGTAAAATTCAACAACTTATACAAATAATCATCTTTGCGATGATTGTAACTTTCTCAATGGCAGTTTTTCGGGTATGATAATCTGAATGGAAAAAGAATCACCAGCCAGAGGTACTAGAACTATCAAGAAGGGATTCTGTCTAAAATCTCTTCTAATAGTGATTGTAATAATCGCAGCAATATCGATTGTCTCTCTAGTTTTTTATTGGCAATACACTAAGTTTCCGACTCCTAAGAATCCGGTAAGCAAAAAGTATGAATGGCAATTTAGGGGCAAGGCTTATGCCCTAGAAGAAACCCTATACCAGAGTACTGATGGATATTATCAGAAAAAACCGAAAGGCATTTTTTCAAACTTCGAAGAGATATCATTAAATAAATACTTTAAGACACCGACAGAAGATAATACTGTAGACAATATCACGAAAAAACTTCAAGATATTGCCTCAAAGAGCAATTTAACTGCAGACCAGGCAGTGGACTTGGCGGTAAGTTATGTTCAGTCCTTACCGTATGATGAGGCTCGAGCGAGAACGGATTTGACGCATCCAAGGTATCCATACGAAACCCTCTACGAGAAAACCGGTATTTGTTCGGATAAATCACTTCTCATGGTCGCGATATTGAGGAAGATGGGTTACGGTGCCTCCATCTTTATGTATGAGAAAGACCAGCATATGGCCGCTGCTGTCCAGTGTTCATCACAATACTCTAACTACAATTCCGGATATTGTATTGCAGAAACAACAGCCATTGGGCATAAAATAGGCATTATTCCAGAACTAGATCAGGGAAGCCTACAGGCGGTACAACGAAGCGAGGTACAGAATTTTAAATCTGACAATACTTCAAATAGGCAGAACAAGGTTTTATCAGATCCTAAAATTTATGCAAAAACTCAAGGGAAAACATATGGCGGTGTCCTTCAAACCCTAACAAACGAAAAAGAGGTAGAACAGCTCTCTAATTATTTTGAAACTCAGAAATTGGTTATAGAACAAAAGGAAAACGAGTTAGACAGTATGACGACTGAACTCGATAGGTTTAAGGCTAGGAAGGATTATCCTGGCTACAACAAATTGGTTCCTAGTTACAATAATTTAGTGGTAACCATTAGAAACTTGATTGACGAGTATAATACAAAGGTTGCTCGCTACAATCTCTTGATCAAAGAATAGCTAATCTTTTCTGGTGGCAGCAACTATCAGGTTATTGTTTTTGTCCTTGCTGTTGTCGCTGAGTCTGATGTTTTTGAAACCGGCTCTTTCCAGTAAGTCCTTCATCTCAGTCTTTTCCCAGGCATGAAAATATCTTTCAACTAGAATGTTTCTTTTGCTATCTCTCCATGGTTTTAGGAAATCACCATAGTCTAGCTTTGATTTTCCTGAAGTTCGCCTTGAGGACTCCTCGTCAACCTGTTTTTTGAATTTTGGGTCATCCCAGAAATACCAGACAGTGATTAGGGCGGTGCCGTTTGGTTTTAAAATGCGGCGTATTTCCTCCAATGCCCTCAGTCTTAGCTCCTCGGATGGTATGTGATGCAGGGTGGCAAGTGACAACGCGTAGTCAAACTCATTATCTCCAAATGGAGTATCAAGTAAGTCCCCGACAATAAATTTTTTCTTTGGGTACTTTTTCTGTGCAAGCTTGACTAGCTCCTCACTTATATCGAGACCAGTATATTCAATCTTGATACTTTTTAGAATATCGATGACACGGCCATTGCCACAACCCAGATCTAAGAGATTCGAACCGGGCTCAATCTGTATTTTTTGGATTGCTTCAGCCACACGGGACCAGTTAAAGGCATATCTCGTACTAGAAAAGTGATCGGCAACCTTGTTATAATCATTCCGCGTTTTAGTAACTAAATCTTGAGCAAGTTTTTTATCCATAAATGTATTTTAACTGTCATCTCGAGCGGAGTCGAGAGATCTCTTCTTAATCAAATGGGAATAGATTCCTCCGCTTCCTACTCCGCCAAGGCTTCGTAGGACAAGTCGGTCGGAATGACACGGGAGAGTATGAGCTACCTTGAAGAAATAGTATACAAATTAATTGATCAAAATGTAAGCGATGAAGCCAAATTCCGGAAGATCGTGAGTGAGGTTTATGGTCGTAACAAAGTTTCTGGGTATCATACCAATGTAAAGCTAAGATCTGTTTACGATGAAATGGTAGAAAACGAAGATATTTTACCGAACGAAACTATCGAAAAATTGCTTGTGACAAAGAGGATGAGATCTTTGTCTGGCGTTTCTATTATTACCGTTCTAACAAAGGCTTACCCATGTCCTGGAAATTGTATCTATTGTCCAACAGAAATAGATGTACCAAAAAGTTATCTTTCGAACGAACCGGCAGTGATGAGGGCGATTTTAAATAAGTATGATTCCTATGATCAGGTTAAAACAAGGATAGAATCCTTGAAGCTACAGGGTCATCCAGTAGACAAAATCGAACTAATCGTAATCGGCGGTACTTTCTCGTTCTTGCCGCGAGATTACCAAGAGGGGTTTGTCAAACGATGTTTTGACGCGATGAATGATTCTGATTCCAAGAACTTAAACGAGGCGAAAAAAAAGAACGAAAAAGCCAAATCTCGCTGTGTCGGTTTGACTCTGGAAACCAGGCCTGACTATATAAATGAAGAAGAAGTTGAGTGGTTTAGATTTCTATGCGCCACGAGAGTAGAGCTGGGAGTTCAGAGCTTGGATAATGAAGTTCTTGAGCTCAACAGGCGTGGCCACAAGGTAGCGGAAACAATTAAGGCAACAAAACTGCTAAAAGATGCTGGATTCAAGATCTGTTATCATCTTATGCCAAATCTGCATGGTTCTAATGTAGAGAAGGACAAGGAGGTTTTCCGTAAGATATTTTCAAACTCCGACTACAGGCCCGACTACATAAAGATTTATCCTTGTATGGTGACCCAAAACACACCTTTACATACATTATATAAAGAAGGTAAATATAGGTCTTATACAAACGAAGAATTAATTGATGTTATAAGCGACATTAAAAAACATACTCCTTACTGGGTTCGTATTATGCGAACGATTCGAGACATCCCAGCCACTTCGATTGAGTCTGGCTCTGTCACTTCTAATCTACGTCAAGTAATACTACAAAGGGCCGAAAAAGAAGGTTGGCAATGTCACTGTATCCGCTGTCGTGAAGTTGGTGTTGGTGTCATTGCGAGAAGTGTAACGACGAAGCAATCTCATGAGATCGCCACGACTGCGTCTCGCGATGACAATATTCGATTATTTATCGAAGAGTACGATGCATCAGAGGGAAAAGAGGTCTTCTTAAGTTACGAGACCGGTGACAGAAAACTCTACTCATTATTGCGTCTGCGTCTATCCTCTTCTGTCATTCCGACCGAGCATCAGCGAGTGGAGGAATCTCTTTCCAGCAAAAAGAAGAGATCTCTCCACTACGGTCGAGATGACAAATTATATGAATTTTTACCCGAGCTAAAGGGCTGTGCTCTAATCCGTGAAGTTCATACCTATGGTCAGGAAATAGAGGTTGGCAAAGAAGGGGAAACTCAGCACGCCGGATTTGGAAAAAAATTAATTACCGAGGCAGAAAAAATCGCCAAGGATTCAGGATTCAAAAAGATTGCTGTCATTTCTGGTGTTGGTGTCCGCGATTATTATCGTAAATTGGGATATAATATAAACGGCGAATATATGATTAAATCCTTATAGGGAGTAATTATTATGACTGAACATTTGAAAGAAATATTAGACGAAAAGTTTTACGACCAATTGAAAAATAAAGATGTTTCTAACTCCAAATCATTTATTTGTTTTGCGGGCGTGCCATATTCTGGTCGGACAAAAATAGCGAAGATAATTGCGGATCTTCTGCAAGGTGTCGATATAGATAAGGACATAGCCAGGACTTTAATTTATGAAAACGAAAAAATCGAGAACACGCAACAACCTGAAGACATTTTGGACGAGTATATGCCAACCGTTTTGAAAAGATTAATTAAAGTAGAAAATGGTCTTTTAGTAATAGACGCCAGCATAGATCGAAAGGCAGACGAATATAAAAAATGGACCGAAGAAAATGGTTATAAATTAATTGTGGTGAGCGTAGAAGTTAATCGCAAAACAGCAGAAGATGTCATAAAAAAAGAGCGAGATGCTGGAACTGCCGAGTGGTTTATTGCACAATATGATCGTTGGTATGCTGATCACGAAAAATTCTTAGCCGAAAATAAGCCGGACTTTACAATAGAGAATATTGAAAACGATTTACCTGATTTAATCGAAAAAATAAAGAAATTAGTTCAATGAATTACGACCAAGTAGTCTCAGAACTCAAGCGTTTAGCCAGCCACAATCCGAAAGACTTAGCCGGCATGGCTCGGTTCGGCATTAATGTCGAGAAAGCATGGGTTATTTCTATCCCAAAGCTAAGAAATCTGGCCAAGACACTGAAAAAAGAGCCAAACAGGCATGAGTTAGCGCTTGAGTTATGGGACTCGGAAATTCATGAGGCGAGAATTTTGGCAGGATTTATTGATGACCCGAAATCAGTAACTGAAGCTCAACTTGAAAAATGGGTGGTTGGTTTTGATTCCTGGGATGTCTGCGATTT
>Ga0172381_10004906_pt1 | contig 13710 bp, 16 predicted proteins | sample Leawel6488metaG_FD_119754 | JGI IMG/M metagenome (GOLD analysis project Ga0172381, IMG submission 119754) | Leachate microbial communities from a municipal landfill in Southern Ontario, Canada - Leachate well 64-88 metaG | ecosystem: Engineered > Solid waste > Landfill > Unclassified | place... | reverse complement strand
TTTATCAATCAATAGCATCCAGGTATTTGGGTAATTAAAATGTTTATATATCAAAATTCTCCAAAACATTTCTTCTTTAGAATAGACTTTGCCATTATAAATAACCTCCCTAATGATAAATTGAGAAGCCCTATCTAATGCTCTATAAACATTAGTAAACTTATTTTTTTGGAAAATAGGGTCATCAGTTAATTTGGTATCACCACCTTTTTTCCTATAAAAAATATTCATTCTTTCTTTTACATAGTATAGATAATAAAAAAAATTATCATTCGGTTTAAAATTTGTCATAATCTATAATTTTAATTTATTTATAATATTTTTCTTCAAACAATTTTTTAAAAACTTTCCCCCAAATAGAAGGTAATTCATCTAACGTTTCAAATATTTCTTTTATGTCTTTTCCTGACCAATATTTACCATTCATAACATTTTTATAATCACATAAACAAGTCTCCATTTGATCTAACCCATTAAATATGGCACCATTCTCTTTACATTCATTATAAAATAATTTTTGTAAATTTTCGTCTTTAGCATATTCATAAGTCATCTCTTCATCAACTTCTTTTAATAAAATATTCAAACACGTTACAGGACTATGTTTATTAACTTTCTCCCCTCCAATATTAGGCGACAAAATATTAAGCCCAATTACATTTTTCATTAAATCTGCCCATTTATAGCTCGCCCAATTACCATTCCATTTTATTTCTTCAAAATCACTTCTAATAAATCTCCATCCTTCTTCTCCTGTTTTATCACTTATTTTTTTTACATAATCTGATATACTTTTATTTTTTATTAAAAAATTATTTATCATCTCAACACCCTTGTTATTCCCTCTAAAACCTCTTCTTTCAACACCTGTTTTTAAAATAAAAGTATCATTAATAATATTTTCAGTAGGATATTTTAAAAATACTAACTCACTACTTGCAAGTCTATACCAAGTAACATATAATAAAAGCCTCCAAATAGAATCCTCTAAACCAATATTTTCCACATTATTAACTTCTTTAATTAATGGATAAATTGGATCTATATCTTTAGATTTTACTTGTTCATTTGAAAATTTAATAAATTTATCAAATAAATCAACCATATTTTATATGTTTTCAATTATTTCATTATACGCTTTATTATAATCTGACGGTTTTAATGCCTTAGCTTGAAACAATAAATCACTACCACAAGGAGCAACATCACTACCACAAGTTTCTTTGCAATAAAGACAACCACTGGGCGGACAAACTTCAAAAGGTTCAAATATACCATTGTCATTCTTAATGTGTAAAGGTGTTCTCATTCCATGACATTGGTCTGCTGTACAATATTTATCTCCTAAACTCTTACCTGTTTTATTTTTAATCTCTCCATTACCCAGTCTTTCATACCCATATTCATAACATAACCCCATTGTCACTCCAGCTTTAGTACACTCTTCTTTATATAAATTTAAAGAATTTATTCTATAGCTTTCCTTTATTGTTCTCATCCCACCAATGGTATCTGTGAATAAAGATTCAAATGTAGATATTCTATCTGGGAGTAATTTAGTATACCTTCTTACTAATTCTGACGCAGCATTTGTAACTAATTCAACAAATTTAAATATAACATGGTTAGCTCCATTCTTTGCCAATAAATGAATTAATTGTACAATCTGATCATTAGATACAATACCTGGATTTATTGGATTTATCTGAATAGATATATAAATACCTAATTTATGTATTTCTCTCATTCTGGCTAATATATCATCCAATTTAGCACAATTAGGAGAAAATCTATTAAAATCTTTTGAATCAGGAGTAACTATAGAAAATTGCTGGTAACTATATTTACTATTCATCATATGTTCTATAGCCCAATCTGGGGTTATCATTCTTGTTAAATAAAACAAAGGTAATCCATTTGCAACAACTATATCACCTAATTGTTGTGTGATATGATAAATATTTTCTAACGGTTGAAACGGTTCAGTAAAAGAAGAAATATACACAGGAAAACCAATTTTCATAGCTTTAATCTGCTTTTCAATTTTAAATGGGTAATTAGGATCGACAACAGTTAACCCTTGTCCTCTATACCCTCTGCCTCCATTATTTACATAACAAAAGTTGCATCTAACAGGACATGTTCCTCCATATGGCTGAGTTAATAATGCCTCAGTATAACAAGGTCTATTTCTAACACCTGGTCTTTCTTCTTTAGATTTATACCAGCCTCTCATCTTTATATCTTGATCTAATACAACATGAGGTGATGGATCAAGATACACCTTCATTTTCTTTTTGAATTCAGCTTTAGCATTCCTGACCATACCAACATCCCAATATTCAAAACGTTTATTTGTTTCTTCCTCTTTTTCTATGTCAGAACGTTCATGTTGTTCCACATTCAAAAATTTATCATATGCCATATTTATATTTTTATAAAATTATTATTCACCAATATTCCAAAACATTATATTTTTAGTATCAATCTGATCCATATTATTTACAAGCCATTTCCAAGCTTTCAAATCATAATATTTATTACATGGGAATTCACAAGGAAATTCAACATAATCTTTATAATCATACTTCTCATCAACATAGACCAAAATAATATTATCACGATAATTAGGCAAAGCTTTTTCTATTTTAGCTTCAATATTATTAATATTTCTACTATACCCTAAATGTAAAATAACATTAACATCAGCATTATGTTTTAATAATCCTTTTAATACTCCAATGGCTATTGTCCCAGTAGAAATACTAATCATCCAAGTGGTGTCTTTAAAAAATTTTTTATCAACTGAATCAACTTGTAAAGAAGTCTCAACTATAGATTCATCTAATTTTAATCCATTTGAAATCATATAACAACCTTCACCATATAATTCTTTTAATCTTTTCCTTGATTGATACCATAAAACACTACTCATTCCTGCCTTTAATGGTATAATTTCTGCTCCCAATCTTTTAGCATTTATTTGACTTTCTCTAATACCAGGCTCATTTTTAAATTCTGGATAAAAAACAACAGCCTTTTTATTTAAAAAACTACAAATATAAGAAACACCCCATCCTGCTTTAGAATGATATGTGTCTAAAACTCCAATTACTGGGGAAGAAATATTTTGTAAATGGCTAAATACCCCTCTTATCTTTGAAAATTTAGCCTCATCAGTGCATAAATCTTCACGTTTTACATTAATAATCCTATTACCAACATTATACTCTATAACTGGGGTATCTTTTAAAATATTTTCTTTAATTATTAATAAATTATTCATTTTTAAATTTTTAATTTATAACTATTGTAACAAGTTAATCCAATCCTGCTCTTTAATTTATTTGCTGTAGACGAACAAAAAACAACATCTACATCTTTAGATAAAATAGTTTCCAAAGTCTTAATCCAAGCAAATGATGGATAAGAATTATCTTCAAATTTATGTTTCATTAAAGTTATTTGAGCCATATTATCAAATATTTCATAACCTGAAAAACCAAATAGCTCACCATCTTTTCTAAAGCCAATAATATGAACATTATTAAAAATGCCATTAAAATAATCTTCAATGTATTTTAAATAATGACCTTTAAATACCATAAAATGTCTTAATGCGGCACCTTCTTTCCATATATTGAAAACATTTATCATTTCTTGCTTATTTGGATTAAAATCCAAAGTATATCTATCATTACCTATTCTATATTCCCTTTTTAAATTATATAATCCCTTAGATGACAAATCATTATTATTAATAAAAGAATAACCAGAAAAAGCAAAATAATTTTTATCATATTTACAAAATTTATCCATTGGTAAATCTAAATATGTAAAATCTATACTTGAAATTTTCTTTATATCCTTTTTATAATTAATAAATTTAAATAAATTAGATATAGAACAATCAAAATAAGCAATAGAATATGATGACGGTCTTTCCCTCCCTACAATTATACCATCATCTAATTTTATTATACTAATTTTACTGCCTTTTATTGAACGACAGTAGGAAAATAAACTTGAAGGAAAATCAAAATAACTTTTAGGGAAGCCACCTATTAATTCAAACAATAACCCGTATTTTTCCGAATCGGTCATTGTATCCACAATAAGCTCTTTCATTATTTATTAATATTTTTAAAGGAATTTTTATTTATATAATCATTTGATTCAACAAAATCCATAAAATCTTCTATTAAATTTTCATTCTTAGTAAAAAGTAAAAATTTAATTCCAAAATCATCAATTAGTTCATCGAACATTTTATTATCTATGTAATGATTAATATCATTTATCTCACTAATTTCTTTCATAGAAAAATTATAATCAGAAATAAATCCACCATTTTTATCCCACATAACATCCTTCTTAGGAGCAGCACCACTACGATAGATTATGCGACTCAAATAATCTTCTTTATTCAAATAATTATAATACTGAATAAAAATATTTTTAAATCCACCAGCAGCTAAAAATTTTGGACGTAATCTATTAGTTTGAGTAATACCCGCTCCATCAACTATAAATCCATAAGTACCTAAATTATCAAACAAAAATTCAGAAAAATAAGAAGCTTTTATAAAAGCACCAGTAACTGAATCATATCCCTGCCATCTTTCCACCCCATTACTGTTGTATAATTTACCTATAAATATTAGATTTAATTCCTTAATATTGATACCAATATTTCTAACTTTACCATCTTTGTTGGTATAAAAAAAATCTTCAAAAGTAAATCCCTTATCTCTGAAAAAAGATAATAATTGAAATACCCTTGAAGATTTTCCACTACCCGAAATTCCTTTTACAATAAAAATTGATTTTTTAAACATTATATCAAATTAACACTATTAGGTGATTTGCAATAAATATGTGAATCCCCATCTACTTTAATAATAAAGTAAGCTTTTTGAGCTATTGGATCCCAAAACAAGCTATCTACTTTACCAGTCAATTCCATACCTGGATTTTTCTTGCTGGTCATAGCCACTTTAAATTTTACCACATCTTGATACTTTACCCCACATAAATCTGCTCCTAACAATTTATCATCATGTTTAGTAGAACGAAATCCTAAAGAATTAAACTTTATTTCTTTTTTTTGTGAAACAACTTTATCTTTTTTAACTTCTGATTTTGATTCAGTTTTTGGTTTTATTTCTGGTTTAATATTCAAAACAATTGGCATAATGGAATCATCTAATTTAGGTGGTTCCTCTATTATTTTGACTGAATCATCAATCAAAGATTTTGATAATTTTGATGATTTTTTGACTTCAACCTTTTCAATATCAATTGTGTGGAACATTTTTGTCTTCTCAGCTCCTTCTAAAAGGACAAAAGCATAATCATCATCTTCTATTTTTTTAAATCTGGAAATAAATCCTGAAAACCATTTTCCACCTACCCTACAATTTACAGTTTCTTCGCGAAATATTTGATGCCCCTTCCTATCAGTATATATTGGATCAGGTATATCTTCGACTAATGTCGAATCAACTTCTAAGGGTTCACTTTTATCTTTTATTAAAAGTTCTGAAATCAACCCCATTTTATTCCTACCTAAAGTGTCTATTCCTTCATCATTTGCCATTTGGCGAAGTTCTTCTATTGAAAAACTAATTAGTTCCTTTCTTGTTCTCATTATCTTATCTTTTTTAAGTTTGTTAATATTTGTTGTTTGAATTATGATACAAAGATAATAAAAATTTTAACACAAAATATAAAAATTATATAAAAAGCCAAAATAAATTAAAAATAATTAATAAAAAGTGGTTAACCTATTATGCTCTAATAAATTAACCACTTAAATCATTTAATTAATTGATAATGAATTAAAAATCCAATAAATCATCAAAAATAACTCTTGTAATATAATCATACGATAATTCTATAAGCTTATTATCTGAAGAAATAATCACACTATTATTTTTAACTTGATTTCTAAATACTTTAAATTCTGCTTTACCAGAATCTAACTTAGCTACTATATCAGTATTTTCCTTAAACCAATACACTTTATCCCAAAAGCCCATAATCCTTATAGATTCATCATCTCTATATTCAAAATTAGGAAGTGAATATGGATTCAAAAATTTAGATATAAAATTATTTTTTAAATTATCACTGCTAAAAATACTACCAAAAGAATTTTTATCAGATATTTTTAATATTTTATCTTTCTTACCTAAACAATATCCAGTATATTTTTTAGAATAATTTTCAGGATAAATTTTACTTCTAACATAATATGAAATATACTCCTGTTGAAGTATTGAAAAATAATCCGAAAGCGGAATTGTCCTTGATTTTAAAATGTCTGTCATTATTTTTATATGAAACTATAAAAATAAATATAATCATTTAAATTATAAAATATTTTTTGAAAATATTTTATATCCATATTACCCGGATCAATATTAGGGTCATCTATAACAGCCACTTTCACATTAAAATAAATAGATAATTTACCAGCCGCTGATTTCATCTGTCTAATAGTTTTATAATCATACATTAAAATAATATTATCTACTGATTTAGGAATCAATTCAACTTGTTCATTACTTATATCATCACCAAAAGTGAAACAACATTTAAGCCCATCATTTTCATCTAAATTTAATAATTTATCTACATTAATTTTATCAAACAATCCTTCTACTAAAATAACAGTAGAAGTCTCTTCATTTATATCATCTAAACCACCCAACAAATGAGAAAAATCATTATTAGAATTCCTATATCTCAATATTAATCTTTCCCCGAATTCTTTATGTTTCAATAAATTATCATAATGCCATTCTTTACTAAATTTAGAACGAGCTAACCAACCTTTTAATTTTTTGTTTTGAAATATTTTAAAAATTATCTTATTATCAACTGCGGGATCAATATCAGAAATTCCAGGTTCAAAACTATCATATTTTATCTTATTAAATCCTCTACTATTTAAATATTCATCATCATAAATCCTTTTAAATCCAATAGGCAACTTAATCTCTCTTTCTTCTTTATTTTTAATTTCTTCTTTTAATCCTGATAATTCTTTACCAGCTACATATTCTTTATCATATTCAATTAAATCTTGTCTGCCTATTTTTTGTAATAAATTATATAATGAATCTTTTATAGAACAATAAAAACAATGAGTTATAGCTGAATTTTCAGTAAAAAATATACCAAATTTATCTTTACCCCCACACTCAGGACAAGCTAAATCTCCATGATACCAACCTTTATTTCCAAACAAAACAAGATTAAATTCAGAAATAATTTTTTTCTTATTCATTATATATATCTTTAAACATAATATTTGTTCTCTGCATATCAAAAAACCTACCTAATTCAAAATTAGTAGCAATAGGATAAACTCTACTGACTTGACTATAATATCTACACTTATCAAAATATATTCTCATAACCCGTAATTTTTCCTCATCTAAAGTTTGATTACCTGTAAAAACATAATTATAAGAATTAGCTATATTTTTATCACCCATTGAATCTGAACGAGTGATAACTTGTCCAGGATCATTCCAAACAGCTTTAGGTACATCACTTGTTTGTGTAGCAGTGATACCTCTCATATCAAACTCATTACAAATATTATTGAATTTACGAGATGAATTTTGAAGTTTCATCTTTATGCTTTGAGTATCTACCCCATACTTCACTCCATCTCCAGGGTGACATAAATCCATACTATCTAAAACTAATAAATCTGGGGCTTTACCTTTTTCTTTTATATATTCAACAACAGTATCTCTGACATCTAACATAGTTGATTCATCAAATTGCTCAAATGATTTTATATATATATCTTGATTCATCCCAACCATTTCTTTAGCTATGGATAATAATTTATTATAATTATCCGATTCTATATCTCCAGATTTAATTTTACCATATCTTTGAGCTGACCATATTTGTGTATATTTATCAAAAGCCTCTTCTTCACTTCCTTCTAATTGAATATGTAATACATCATACCCTAATCTACAAGCATACATTCCCTGCCATTTTAATACAGTGCTTTTACCAACTCCTGATCTCATTATCCATAATAAAGTTTCTTTTCTATCCATTCCTCCTTCTGATAAAATATCGCAAGGAAGAATACCAAATGGAATTTTTTCTTTACTAATACCAATTTCTCTTTCTTTAGTTAATTGTTTCTCAAGTTGAACCTTTGAAAAATCTTCAAACACTCTTTTAAATCTACTATCATCTTTATAAATAGTAAAATTATTTATTTCTGAACTTTCTTCAGCCATTAATTTTATAGCCCCATCTCTATCACCCTTTCTATGTATATCAACTACTTTATCCCACAAAAATTGAAATTTAGCATCTTTTATAAATTTCTCTAATTGCTTTAAAAGAGGATTAGGGTCAGAAATATCACTTTCTTTTATCTTATTTAAACAAGCCACCACTTTTTCATTATCTTTATTTATTTCATAAAGAACACCAAATGTAGGCGGCTGATTATTTAAAGAATAATAATTATTTATACATTTATAAACAATTTTTAGCTCTTCAGAAGGTAAATATTGAAATTTTAAATGTTCGGATACCTTTTCAACTATAGACTTTTTTAAAAAACAAAGCCTAAACAACTCATATAAAAAATTATTATTTAAATAATCCATCGAAATATTTTTAATTATTAAATCATAAAAAATTCTAAATTCTTATCTTTTTCCCTCAAATCAGTAATAGCGAAAAAACTACTCATAACACCATCATCATGTTGATCACTACTTTCAAGCTTTCCTGAAGTTTCATTGAAAGTAACACTATTGAATTCACCAAACAACCAATCTGTTGTAGCTCTTGTATTTTCATCATTATTATATGGTACTCTTAATTGTCCTCTTTCAAATAAAGCAGATAAAGATGGTAAACCAGAATATAAATCTTTTTTAATCCGCGAAGTAGTGGTAAACTCTTCTATGTTTCTAAGCCCTCTTTGTTTTGCCATTTCAGACAATATCCCCTGAAACCCATTAGCTTCACAAATAATTTTATTAGGTTTAAATCTATTATCTAAACTCATTATTTGATTAATTTGCTCACCATGACTGGCTCCTTGTTTTCTCCATACGTGTAAAAGATAAATATTTTTTTGTTTATCTCTACCCCATACAGTGTAAACTGTATAATCCGCACCAATAACTCCAGAAATAGCAAAATCACATCCTATTGTTACTCTTTCCAATTTAAAAGGAAATGAATCAATATTATCCACATATTTAATATTCTCCATACCAATTAAAGATTTTCTCAAATATTCCCATGGAAATAATGTAGAAGCATCAGAAATAGGTGAAACCAAAATCTCTCTGGAAAATACTATAGTTCCAAGGGATTTTTTTAATGACATTAAATATTCAAAAGTGAATCTATCTGGAGCTAATAACTCTTTGTTTGGTAATATTCCTGGATATGTAAATACCCAAAACATATCATCTTTCATTAAATGAGCATATAAATCTTGCTGATGAAAAGGTGTTCCTGATACTAAATTGTATCCACCTTGTTCTACAATAGATTTTATCTCACCTTCAAAAACTTCTTGATATTTATCTCTTTGATCTTTAGAATACAAACAACTTTTATCCAAAAAGTCATCTGTACAAGATGCCCCAACGTGTAGTCCACGAATAAAAGAACCATATGATCTACGATGAAGAACTGAACCTGTTTCTGTTGTTATTTTTTCAGCTTGTAGATTAGCTTTACCATTTGGATTTACTTTTTGAGCTAAAATATCATTAATTTTAATTTCTTCAACTATCTTAGAAATATGTAAATTAGCTAAACGTGATTCATTAGTAATTATACAAGTCTCTTTCCTCAATGAGTTATCTAATGTATCTTTTAACAATGGATGAGGTCTTTTATAAGAATAAAGCCTCCACAATGGGAAAGAATAGCAAAATTCATAAGATTTACCTGACCCACGTTGACATAAATAAGCACTCCAAGGATACAATTGAATCTCATTCCCCCATTCTATATTCCTCCAATTTTGATTAAAATTAGGTAAACAAGTTGATTTAAAATAATTATAATTTAAAACTTTAAATTGATCATCAATTGATTTTTCAAGATAATTCAAATAATCAAATTTCTGAGAATCTAACGTGGATGAATTAAAATTTATTATGCTACTGGTTTGACTTAATATGGTATTAAGCATTTTATCCAAATCCCCTTGATAACCATCTATCAATTCTGATAAAGCTTTATCTGACAAATTATCTATAATACTTTTTGTGTATTTATAGGTATTGCTTATTTGTTCTTTTGTAAGTACCTTATCTGTAGAAGAAATATCTAAAATACTATTATTATTATATTTCAAAACTTTCTCTGAATTTTTTAGTTCCTATTTCTTTTTTATTGAAATTTTCACCCCTCAAATTCTTCATGAAATAAATAAAAAGCTCCGCAGTTGCTTGAGTATCAGACATAGCCCTATGAGCATCCTGTAATGTGATACCCGCATTTTGACAACAAGTTCCTAATTTATAATTTACTGACTCTTTCCACATAAATCTACTCCATTTTAAAGTGTCTTCAGCTTCTGGATTCAAATATTTAGTTATATCAGTTTTAAAATATTCAAACATATTAACCATGAATGCACTATCAAATTTAATAAAATTATGACCAAAAATAACCGGTAATCTGGAATCAGTTTTACAATCTTTAAAAAATAATAAAATTTTCTTAAATACTTCTTCCAAATTTTCGCCTTGTTCTTCCACCATTTGTTTACTTATACCAGAAGCTATTTCAGCACCTTTAGAATACTCTAAACCCTCTTTATATGGTTTTACTAACCATGAATCACTTTTTTCAATTTTTAAATCTTCACTTATTGAAACAAGAGCTATTTCAGTTATAGGAATATCATAAAATGCCCGCATTGTTGAATTAGGTAAACCGCCTGTCTCGAAATCACATGAAATAAATTTGTTATACTTACTCTGCATATTGTTATTTTTAAATTATTTTATATAGTTTGATACCAGGAATATTCAAATTTATTTCTATTTTATTAGCTCCCAAATAATCGGGCAATTTTCCTCTACGAATATATCCTTGCACATCACTTGTATTAAAAACTTTATTATTTTTCTTTACAAGAGTTTCATTCAAATATTTGACTAACATAGTCATAGTCAAATTATTATTTTCCATTTTCAATATTTTTATTTACATCGAAATCATTTATAAAAAGCCCCTTACAAGAAATAAAAAAAGTATCAAACAAAGATATAATCCTATTTCTTTCCTCTTTATTATCAAATCTTAAAATCTCATTAGCATAATAAGGAACATCTTTAACTTTTTCTGGAGTTGGATTTAATTTTATCAAATAAATAGTTATCCCAGAATTTTCATTAAAAAAATCTATAGAATCATAACCATATAAAAAAGCCATATCTATACGTCTACCATCTACTTTTATATATCTAATAGTAAGAACATTCTTATCTTTATCCTTACCTTTTTCTTCTTTAATTTCATTTTCTATTTGATTTTTACGATTATTTAAATCATTACTTAAATTAATCAATTTGTTTAAAACATCTTCATCCTTTTCATATTTATAAGACATTAAAATATCTCTTAATGCCTCAAATTTAATCATTACACTTATATTTATCAATTGTTCTATAATTAAACAATCCATTTCTGAAATAGGATGAATTAAACAATCATTTTGTAAATACCTTCCTGCTGCTGATTTTAAATAACTTTCCATATTATTTTAAATTACTTTCAAATAATTTTTGTATTACTTTCTGATTTTCTTTGTAAATATTCATCTTCTGTTTATCACCAAATTCCCATTGATCATGATGTTTTCGACATAATTTATTAAAATTAAGCCTATTATTTCTAAATTGTCCAAACGCTTTCTTACTTAAAATATGAGAATATTGATAAATAGCATTTATATTACCATTTTCATCTTCAAACTCATCTGGTAAAAGTTCTCCACATTCTTCACAAATATTATCTTTATCCTCAAAAACTTCTTTATATGTAATCTTATCTTTAGATAATTGTAAATGTCTTTTTTCTTTTGCCTCTTCTCTGGCTTTAGCAACACCTTTTTTAAGTTTATTAGAATTACCTATAACAACCACTTTACGCTCTTGTAATATCTGTAATTTGTCTTTCCCATGTAATCTTATGGTATTACAATTATCACATAATTGATATTTTTTATTTACAACATAACTATTTCCACATTTGCTACAATTCACTTTTATAATGTTTTAAACAATTATTATACATATCACAAATTAAACAAATATCATTATTTTCTTTAAAAAGAAATAATTCATCACAATGAATAAATTGACGCCCCATACTAATAAATCTACTACGCTCAAGATTTTTATAATCTTTAATTGAAACTGGAGTAATACATTCCTTAATCCCTAATTTAGATTTAAAAATATTAGAAAAATATATCTGTTGTTCTGTTCTGTTATTCCAACGTTTGAATGCTTTATCCCCAAAAATCCAATTTAAATATATCCTATCAAAACGAGTCTTCATTCCATCATAATAGGTAAACTGAAAAATCATAAAATCCATCAACCAATTTTCGCCATAACTTTCATTTAAATTTTTACTAAAAGATTTAAGCGTTTTTTCCACACTTTTATTACCGAATTTATATTCTTGACCATATATCAGAAAATAAATTTCATTAAATTTATTCTTTATTAAATCTAAATCAAACATATAATTTTTAAACTTTTGAATAAGCAAAAATATAACTTTTAAAGTTATAAAAAAAATAAAACTTTAGTTATTTTTAATGATACAAGGTATTAAGCCTCTGTCCAAGATATTACAATTGAAATATCATCTTCCTTACTTAATTCAAGAGGCAAATAATGATATGGGTCACTTGGATCAACTTCATAAATATTGTTCTGATCTTTTTTTATTGTATCTAAATCAAAAGCTCTCTCTATCCACAACCCTAATTTACCATTTATAGGCAAATCTCCTACATTTTGTGTATTTTCCTCTCCATTTGCTTCAAAAAATTCAGCATAAAGTGGTTTACTATTAATAGTAGACACTCTTTCCATAAAATATTCATCATGTGAATCTTTTATCAAATCTACAGCAGCAATTCTTAAATTTGAATAACAAGTATTAGGAAATACAAAATAAACATTTATATCTTGAACTATCTTACCTGTTTCATTTTGTAAAATCAAACCAACATATTGATTTTGGTTATTATTTTTAACAGTGTACATGGAAATATCACCAAATAAATTACCGAATTCTGAATTAGGTAAAGCGGTTATAGATTTATAACCACCTAAGCTCAAACTTGGTTTATTCTGGACATCATTTTCCTTTGAAGATACTGTATAATATAGTTTCATAATTTTATAAATAATATGGATTTTCCCACAAAATACTCCGGTCTGATTCAACAGAAAATTTCATAATAGTACCTTTAGGAACAACTTTAAAAGAATTTAAAATAGAACCATTATAATGAACCGAACCAACACCACTAAAAAAATTAAGATACAAATCAATTTCAGAATTTGAATCTATTTTAATATAAAAATATTGCCCTGGTACTGACGCTGGATTTAAAACAATATTATTAATTGAAGAATTAATCACAGTAGGGGAAATAGTAAA
>Ga0172381_10004905_pt1 | contig 13711 bp, 27 predicted proteins | sample Leawel6488metaG_FD_119754 | JGI IMG/M metagenome (GOLD analysis project Ga0172381, IMG submission 119754) | Leachate microbial communities from a municipal landfill in Southern Ontario, Canada - Leachate well 64-88 metaG | ecosystem: Engineered > Solid waste > Landfill > Unclassified | place... | reverse complement strand
TATTCTTTTTAGTACCAGTAAAGGTTTTTAACATAGCCTTTTTAATACAGCCAGCTTTATAATCTCCATTATAATGACATAGTTCTTTACTATTATAGAGTACTGTTATGTCTTGTTCAGGCAGTTCAAATACTTCATGTGTTTTGGTTTTACCTTCCCAATCTTCATATGTTTTTTCAGTAGTATATTTTTCACGTATTCGGTTATCCCATTCTTTTATTGCTTCATTCCAATCCATGATACACTAATCTCCTGATATTAATATGCTTGGATTTTATTTAGCAGTGATTGAAGTTTAGGCTCGGTCAATTTGGTATTTAGTGCTTCATTGGCACTATCTAGGTTTGCCATAAAAAAGCTCATAGCATATTGCAGTATCTTTATTTCATTTTTATTGAAAGTATAATCCATCTTATTTAATCTCCTAAAAATTATTTGGTTGCTAGTTTCTTGGATTTATATTCACTGATAGAGCGTTCCCATGTTTTATCTGTTTGTTGCAATCTACCGATCTCAATTTGTATTTGTTCCCTGATTAGATTAGCCATGTCCAGCCAATCTTGCCCATGTACACTTAACTCAGGTTGTGTGCATACTTCTGCTAATAAACTAACAGGTATCCATTTTTCTATTAACTGATATGCCCTAGCGATGCTTTGGCTTAAATCCATACCACCACCGCATAAGGCTAAATAGTATGTGTCATCATCATTATTATATACAACGGTTAAACAAGTTTCCCTACATAGTTCTATTATTTTATCGTCATCGGGCTTTGAAGTTTCTAAGGGATAGGCATAATTCATCATTGGGTAAAAGTTATCTATAACTTCATCTATATATTTAACCTTGCCACGCTCAACATCATGCCCATCCTTTTTGGCTTCCTTTGGGTTTTCTTCATAAAATTCACGCATGAGATTTGCGCCTGTCATTTCCCATTTATCACCGCTTACTTCGTCACTCCAATCTACGCTCATACTGTATGCTGATGTCATTTTTCTTAATCTCCTATTTTATATCTTTACTTATTATGATGGTACATTCCTTTCAACTATCCTTGTGAATAAACTGCCTTCTTCCCTGTCCCATTCTTCGCCCTTGTATTGGTCTGGTAATACTTCAATGACAGTGCATTTACGCCCATCATCCTTAGTTAAACCTATTAGGATATTGACTATACATCCGTCAGTTTCAATATGAAGTGTATCGTGTTTGTTGCGTTTTGAATCGTGAAATACAATGGTTTTCATATTCTTAATCTCCTGTATTTATTATCATGATGATTAATCTATTACATTAAATCATAACATATTATAGTGGTAAAGTCAATAGATGTTTACTAATACTTTACTATTTAGCATTCATTAGGACGGTATTTATGTGGTCTATTATCATTATCATAATTAACAGGCCACGAATTATCCATTTTATTAACAGTATTGATTCTAGTTTGCAAATCGCAAGCTCCATCTATTAAGCATATTCTACAATTGCCATGACATTGTTTATAACATTCCGCTTGTTGTTTTGTTAGGTTCATGCTTTTATTTACTCCTTATAATGATAATCAATAGGCTACACTTCAATTATTGATTTTACGGGCATAAATGTATTGCAATCATACGCTTGAGTGCTATATAATCGCATATTCCAATTTGGATGCTTTTGGTTATAACTGTTTATCGTACTGATTGCGCTTTGTAAATTATCAGCTTGAATATATGTTAGTAATTTGTTGCTGGTTTTAGGGTCGAAGTCTAATGTTACTTGAAATTGCATAATATTAACCGTCCTATATCTTTATTTTAACGTCCTGTTCTATTACTTTAATATCAGTATACCAGTGAGCTATGTTATACCTTTAAATTAGGCTAATAAGTGCCATTTAGCATGTTTTAGCTATATTGATTAATGCTTGCTTTTGACTATTGCTTAATAGTGATTTATTCATAATATCAATACCATATTCTTTTATTGCAGATAACCATGCATTTTCTTGATATTCCAATAATCCTATATCATATTTACCTTTTTTAAACTTGTTAGCTATTCCGTCATATGCCATAGTTTTTACTCCTGTTTAATTTTAATTACTCATTACTAACCATAAATGCAAATTATTTTATGGTTAGTCTATGAATAGTTAAATATTTAAGTTTGTAACTATATACTCTCCTGTCTTTATTTTGCGCTCCGTTTCCTTTTTAGTTTCACCTAGAAATTGATTGCGATATTTGCCAGTAGTTACTGAATAGTCCCATTTGGTATCTAACCATACTTGACGTTTGGCAATGCCAGCCCTGAATTTATCACGTTTAGCGATTACTGTTTTGTATGATTGAAAATATTCGATTGCATTGCCGCTATTTGAGTCTTCGTCCTCACGGATAATAAACTGATTAGGTATTGTATTACCTTTTGCGCTTGTCATGTTTGTTACTTTCATTTTAAATTAATCTCCTGTTATATTTTATTTAAATTCCACGCCTAATTTTGCCATACGTTCCTTTGTAAATTTGTAGTCATCGTATGTAAATTCGCTAACAGTGCAATCAATCGGGTCAAATTCTCTTATTGATTCAAATACTTGACCGCTTAAGCGGTCTTCAATGGTTATACAATTGACTAGAATATCATCGAATTTACAACCTAAATATAAATTATCATCTATCCATTGTTTAGCTTTGGCATAGGTATCAAATACTGCAATTGTTTTGCTTTTACATTCGGGTAATTCCTTTATATGGTCATCTACCCAATCAGCGCAACCGTCTATCAGGATATAATACTTGTCATTGATTGACACCCAATAATAATTTGGTAATTTTCCGTCTCCAGCCATACTAACTACCGATTCTATTTTTACGCTCATTTTTAGCTCCTCACTGTAAAATCAATATCTTGTATTAAATCATCTGTCATATCATCTAATAATTCGGGTAAAAAGATAGATTCTATAATAAATCCTAAGTTTCCCGTGTCATCGTCCTTTAACCATTGGTTACGGCGGATTGCTATATGTTCATCAATCCACTGCCTTGATTTGGGAGTATTCAGGATAACCGTTGAAAACCTTGTTTTTGTTGCAGTACTCATTTTTTTTCTTTATCTCCTTTAAATATTTATTTTACTCTGATAATGGTTGTATTAAATCATCTGGTACATTCTTATGCTTAGCTTGTCTAGCACCAATTTTATAATCTCTGCATAGTCTTATTTTTTCTTGATAATCGCATGATTGCCAATATTCATTTGCAGTGTCATACTCTAATTGTAAGTAGTCCAATTCATCAATTACGGGATAGTTTGACAAGTCATCAAGTATCTTTTCAGCAATTGCGATTTTATCAATTGCATTAGGATTTATAAGAATCTGTTCAAACCACCCACAAGCCCAATGACCAAATCTATGAACTTGAACGTTATCAGATTCACCACCTAATAACTGCAATCCACATTTAAAATTAGAATTTTGCAGTATATCACTATCCCTTGATTGACTTAGGAATACCAACATATCCTTTATGTCAGTGTTACCTAAGTAGTTATCATAGCCATCAATGCCATTATTTGAGTTTATTTCATGCCATGTCTTCATTTTCATATATTCAATCTCCTTAATCTTTATTACTCGCATGAGCTATTAAAGAGGTCGGAATTTAATAGCTCACTGTGAATAATGAAAACTTATCTATCAAGGTTTGAGTACTATTTCATTAGTCCAGCCATTAACCATTGGAATATGGCATTCATAGCAAATTACAGCTATTGCTAATTCAATAGTAAATAATGTCAAGAAACCAAATAGCCATATAAATATCTTACCGCTAGTAGTCAACATGCCATATTGTGCGAATTTTAGTTCTAACCAATTATTAATTTTCTGCATTTTCTTAATCTCCTTATTACCTTTGTTTATTCTATATATTAATCTCTTATTGTTTTAAAACATTCTACTAATACGCTTTACAATCAAATATACTGTATAACTTGACAATGATAAAATAGTGAATAGTGCGACTGCTACGTATAGAACATTTACCATAATTTTCTAATCTCCTATAATCCCAATTTACCGTTGTATGATTCAAAATTACCACAATATAACGGCATTGTCAATAGGTTATATTACATAATGTGCAAAATATTTTAAAGATATTAAAAACGATAAATTCTCTTTACATTATATATATGCAGTTTTTGATTATTGGATATTCAATACTGTTAAACGTAAATCGTTTTTATGGCACTTAATAGCCTAATTTAAGCCTATTGCATCATTTTAGTGTATCATTGTCAACGGATGGAATATTCCAGTAAATTGTATCTACGCTACGTTCAAATATGCGATATATTAAGTACATATGCGAAGTTTACAATTTGTATCTAAAACATTTGTTTTACGAACGTTTGATTGTAGAATAATTGTGCTATCAGGTTTTTAAAAATATTTACTGAAAACTACTTGACAAATATTCTGTATATGTTATAATAGTAAACGTATAGGAGGCTTAAAGCCTCAAGGCATTTTTATTGTGTGGCCTGTAAAATCAGGTCAAAAGGCCGGTTCAATTGGCAGTCTCCCGGTGGAGCTAATAAAATAGTGTTGAAGCCGGGAGGCTAAGTAAAGATGCAGGAATGCAAAGGAAGGTGTATCTGGAGCGTTTACGCTTAATACTCAATTTTATATAGTTTACTTAGTAGTTAGGATTATATCACTGCAAACAGGGGATCGAAATTATCGGTCTCCTGTTTTTTTATACCTGTTGAAGTATCCAGCTTTTGACTGGTAGACGTTAAAAGTCCTGTTTTATGGTACTAGCTAGATCGGCTAGGAATAGCTCACTTTTGGCCCTAGACGCTCTAGCTTTGGCTTTTGTGGATACCTGTAAAAACGTCTTAAAATTGGAATTAGCGTCTATAACAGCGTCTTGAGCTATATTTGTGCTACCTCATTGCTATTTGTGTGGTCTTTTGGCAACGTCTTACAGGTACGGCTTGATAATACCACAAAATTCGAGTTTGGATTTTACTGGTACGGCTGTAAATTGATTAAAAACGGCTTATTTTACCATGTAGTACTTCGAAGCTGTTTTTGTGGTATATATAGACGTTCTAGCCTCAACGTCTAGGCTCGTGCTTATTTAGCTATACTTACGCTTGACTGCACTACCCGACCGCTGAAAATTTACTTTAGCAAACGCTTAAAAATGCGTGTGCTTGATCTTGCTGTGAACGTGGCAAAGCTCACCTTTAGCCCCATTCGTCATCATGATGTGAAGCTATTCATGGGTAGATTTTATAAAAAATGTTGACAATAAGGTGTGATTTATGTATAGTAAAAGCATCTAAATAAAGCTATATTATCATGATGATACAGGAGTAAATTGGCTATGGTTAAGAAAGTAATAAAGCATAAAACAGTCAGGCATAAGAAGGATGGGGTTGGTGTAGTGAAATCTACCTTGCATAAGACACCTGTAGCAAGTCTGCCAAGGTACAAATGTAAGAATCCAAAATGTAGACACGAATGGCTTCCTAGGACAAATAGGCCAATAGTTTGTCCACATTGCCATACGCCTTGGAGTGCGTAGAATTATGCCAAAATGTATGCGCTGTGGCAAAATTAAGCAGAGGCATTTGGGTAGTACGCTTTGTAAATCCTGCTATACGTATGCTAAAACAGGTGTAAAGAAACATACAAAAAGGAAGTAAATAAAATGCCTGAAACAATCCATTGTTCTATATGTCATAAAGCAATAAGAGTAAAAGACTTTGCGGATTTGATGCATAAGTTAAGGGATCATCATAAGAAGTTCCATCCAAAGGCATTTAAGGCATCTATTAAGAAAGGACTTGCAACAAGAAAACGTAATGCGAATTATTAAGCGTAAAACAATGTACTGTAAATGTCCTCATTGTGGAAAACTATGTGGACATAAACAAGTTCCTTGTAAACATTATCAAGGAATAAAGTACGATATAAAGAATAAAATGATAGGACATAAATTCAGTAAATAGTGAGGTATAGAATATGTTTGGATTTGGTAAGAAAAAGAAACGGACTGCTTCTTCAAAAAAGGGTGGATGGCGTAAATTTAATGCAGGTATGGATAGGGATAGTGCGTATTTAATGGCAAAGCATATGAGGAATCAAGGGCATATCGTAAAAGTGGTTAAGCATGTGAAAGGATATACAGTTTATACTAAATCAAAATAAGGTATAATGAGGGTAATATAAAGGCTATACCCATGTAGAAGATGTGGTAAAATAGTGATAGAAAAACTTTATCTAAATGGTAATATAAGGGTATTTTATGGATAAAAGTCTTAGTGGTATAATAGGCAAACGTAAATGTAAAGATAGCGAGTTGCCTATTAGATTAATACGTAAATCATTGCCTAAGATTCACCATGTTAAACGTCCTAAAAAGATGGACAAAAGGATTGGTGCTAATTATCAATTTAGAGTAGAGGCTGTTGATATTTATACCAAACCTTCTGATAAAGATTATAGGTATGATATTGAACACGAGATTGCTCATCATCAAATTGAGGATAAAAGGCGTAACCCGTTAGAGATTCAGAATCTAGTGGAAACAGAGTTATTGGCTGATTTGGTTACGTATGCAAGGATAGGGCAACCAAAGAACTATTATAAGAGGTGGTCAGGTATTACAAGTATGTCAGAAGATATGACAGGAGGGGAATATCCTGTTAATGCTCAATTATTTAGTGAAGCTATAAAGAATGTAGCTAAATTCCATTGGAAGAAATTACCTGAACAATGGAGGTTGGATTACTATAAATGGTTAGAGAAATATAAAGAGTTTAAGGCAAAGGCTGAGAAGGCTGGATATAAGATTAGAATAGTTAAATAAATTACTGGAGGTAAATTATTTATGTTTGGATTTGGTAAAAAAAGACGCAAAGTGTCAGGTAAAAGTATCGGATATTCTGTAAAAGAAACCCCAAAAGGTGGAACACGCGGAAGGATTGTTCATATATTTGGGCATGGGTCTTCTGCATCAAAAGCAGAGGCGACAAAGATTGCAAATGCTATGAGGCAAACGAGTGGTGATAAATATAATTATCGAGTAATAAGAGCAAGGTAGGTAAGAATAATGAAGTTTTATTGTGTAACAGACAAGAAATGGACAGATAATATACCTGAAAACAAAATCAGATATAAGATAGTAAGGACACCTAGTGGTAAACGTAAGTTAGCACAGGCTACTTGTAAACATGGACATCATGTAGCAAAATTTGTAAAAATGTAGGTGAATGATATGAAGGTAAAAAAATGCCTAGAAATGTGAGGATGAAGGAAATATGAAGTTAGATGTAACAAAGGTGGTCTATCAGATTAGGGAGGATACTGGACATTATTTTGATAGATTTTATGGTGTATATAAGACAAAAGCTAAGGCTATTTCAGATATTCGTAAGATGAAGCGTAAGCATCCTGATCATACATATTTTCTAGAAAAATGGGATCCTAAATATAAAGGTGGAAATTGGGTAAACGGAGGTTTCAAATTATGAAATTATATTGTCCAATATGTAGAAGAAAAGTAGAAGTAAAGAATCCTACTGAGCGAATAGTACCCATAAATCATGGTCAGAGAAAATTGATGGAAGGTATGGATGCTAAAGGACACAAAGTAGCTCAATTTGTAAGTATGAAACCACAGGTTGCTAAACCAACTCGCAAAAGAAAAGCTAAGAAACGTAGCTCAATGAGTTATTTCCCTAGTTGGTCATAACTTTACAACCTTGTTTCCTTTTGTTATACTATTTGTCCTATGAAAAACATATTCTCACATCTTAAAACATCTTCAATTATGTCAGGAAACGGTTTAGTATCTTTTGCAGGAATACAATTCCTGTCAACTAATTTAGCCGACAACTTTTATAGAACATTGGCTATTTTCCTTTTCAGTACTGCTATGGGAGTTGGAAGTAAATTAGTACTAGACCGGATTAGCCCTAAGAAAGAGCTTGACAAATAACTGTATATTTAGTATTATAATGACGATTCGAACTCATGCTTTCCGGGCAAATCTATTGGCAAGCCACTCAATGTACTAGGTTGAGTGGCTTTAATTATTTAAGGAGGTATTGATGATAGAGGTACAAAAACGCCCCAAGCAATTAGAAGGTCAAACATTCAAAATCACAACTGGCTGTGGCTCACTTTACGTAACGGTTAACACAGTCGAAGGCAAGGCATTTGAGGTATTTGCAAAACTAGGGAAAAGCGGTGGCTGCAACGCCTGTCAACTAGAAGCACTAACACGCAGTATTTCATTAGGATTACGGTCAGGAATAGAACTTGAGGAGTATTACGATCATTTACGTGATATACAATGTAATGTGCCATCATTTTCTGATGGAGTAAAAATAGCCTCTTGTCCTGATGCAATAGCACAAGTACTAAAGAATTTTATAAAAAAGGAAGAAAAGAAATAAATTGAAAGAACTCGTTGAATTTATAACAAAACATCTGGCAGATCATCCTGATGACATAAATATATCAGAAGAAACAAATACTGAAGGTATAGTTTTCAATCTCAAGGTTCATGATGAAGATAAAGGCAGGATCATAGGTAGGCAGGGTAGGACTGCCGAAGCAATCCGTACGCTTTTGTATGTTATGGCTACAAAGCAAGGCCAAAAGGTTAAATTGAAAATAATATAGCTATTGACTATAGTTATCAACTGTGATATAATACAATCGTAATGCGGAGTTTATCAATAGAAAGACCCGATTTAATCAAGGAATGGCATACAACTAGGAATGGTAACTTAAATCCTGATAAGTTAGGTCTATATAGTAATAAGAAAGTTTGGTGGAAGTGTGGAAGAGGACATGAATATCAGTCAGTTGTAGCTAATAGGGTTAGAACTAACCAGAATTGCCCATATTGTTCTGGTCAAAGAGTATGTATTGAAAACAGTTTAGCTACTAAATATCCAGAATTAATCAAAGAATGGGATATTGGTAAAAATAATGGATTAATGCCTAGTGATTTTACTGCTTGTAGTAATCATGATGTATGGTGGCTTTGTGATAAGGGACACAGTTGGCATTCTAGGATTGACAAGCGCACATTATATAATCATGGTTGTCCTTATTGTTGTAATAATAAGGTATGTATTGATAATTGTTTAGCTACCGTAGCCCCACATCTTTTAGCTGAATGGGATTACGAGAAAAATACTGAATATACTCCTTATGATATCTTGCCTAAAACAAAGCATAAGCCATTCTGGAAATGTAAAAGAGGGCATAAATTTAGTATGAGGGTAGATCATAGAGTGAATGGGCATGGTTGCCCAAAATGCAACGGTCAAGATTCTAAGTTGCAATTGTTCCTTTTCAGTGAAATAAAATATTACTTTCCAAATGCGATTTATAAATATAAAATAAATAATGCCGAAATTGATATATATTTGCCTGATTATAAAATAGGCATTGAGTTAAGTGGTTATTGGTGGCATAAAGATAAATTGGAAGTTGATAGGAACAAGTCTGATATCTTTGATACAGAAGGCATCATTATTATCAATATAAGAGAAAATGGATTAGATGAAATTAATGGCAATACAGTTAGATATAACAAACAAGATAATCCACTAAATATTTCAAAGAATATGATGAAATGTTTGTGTGGGATAATTAAAGATAGTAGGTTGGTTGATTATCAAGATATCAATGCTCCAATTAACGAAAAAGAATATCTTAATAATGTTGCTAAATACCCTGCACCACCATATGAAAAAAGTTTAGAATTTCTAAACCCTGAATTGGCAAAAGAATGGTGTTATGATCTTAATGGTAATCTAAAACCATCAGATGTACATGCTAGGTCACGCTTAAAAGTATGGTGGCAATGTAAAGAAAAACATGCCCCTTGGAGTTCAACTATAAATAATAGACATGGCAATGAGCAAGGATGCCCTATTTGTTGGTCTTATCGCAGGAAAAAGAACGCTATTTTATAAAATTTCTTGACAACAGTAATCAAAACACTTTATTATATTAACAAATAAACAGGGTCGATTTAGTTACCCTTCCTTCACATCTTCTGTTTTAGCTCATGTTCTGTGAGCTTCAGGAATCTTATTACAATGAAAGTTGCTCAGGAATTAATCGGTATTGGCATACTTGCTACTATCGGTCTGACCATCGTAATGACCATCGTAATCGGAACCAACGTGACAGGCTGGGATGCTGGAGTCTCGAATATGCTGACTACCATAATCCCATTAGTCCTCGCTGCTGGTTTCGTACTTGGTGTCATTGGATTGGCTTTGACTCGTGGCGGCAATAAGGGACTCTAATAAAAAGAGTAACCCTTGGCGAGAGGGAGAAGGTTTATAAATGGGCGTGAATGATGATGTGGTTTCAGGAACGCCAAATCTTCTCCCTCTTTTGCTGTCTGCAATATGGTAAAAATATTGACATTAAGTGGTAAGAGAGCATAATATAAAGGATAACAAAATACATAAGGTCGATGACTAAGAAGGCCTTTCTTCACTTCAAATGATTTTGCTCGTGTTCTGCGAGCTTCAAGGAATCAATTTCATGCATTTAGCTAGAGAGTTAGTAGGTATTGGCGTACTTGCAACCATTGGCATTTCAATAGTAATGACCATCATCATTTCCACCAATACGACAGGATGGCAAGCAGGTGTTACTAATATGGGTACTGTAATAATTCCATTAGTATTAGCTGCTGGGTTTGTACTGACCGTTATAGGTATTTCACTTCAACGCAAACATGATGGACTTTAGAATGGAATGTGGGAAGAGCAAGAACAAAAATCTTGCTCTTCCTTGAAGAGTATATAAGGGAGAACAGGATATGATAGCAAAATATAAAACAACTCATAAAAAAATACACAAAAGGCATACATCATTTACAGGGAAAATAAATAAGGCAATTGATAAATTTGCTGATAAAGTGGCTGATAAAGTGGCCCATGAAATGAAAGAACATGAAAAACACGGTAAAAAGTGTATTTGTAAAAGTTGTAAGACAAATAAAAAGAAGAGGTAGGGAATGAAACAGACCAAGAAGTATAAAGAAGATAGTGGAATGATTTGCATACAGTCTAATAACAGGACAAAACTTTGTACTTTTGAAAAGTGTGAGAAATTTGAAGAATGCTTTGGAGTGAAAAATGGCAAATAAGGTAGATAGGTTTTTTAAGCCTACCGCCCATAAGTTGAATTGGCATAAAGATGATAGTGAGCGTACAAGGCGTAAGAATGCACTCAATAGTAGGCATGGTAGTTTAATTAAAACTGGTCATGCTTTATTATACCTAGCAAATGGCAGTTCTGATCTTGAGACTAAGCATAAAGCGAAGGCTGATGCAACATATTTCTTTGCAAAACATAAGAGAAAAATGGAACTTCAGGGGAAACCTGCTAAAAAATTAAGAAGGCGGGTGTAAAACCGCCGTGAAACAAAACTTATTTCGTATCTTGTCACTAGCTATCATACTAAGTGGCTTAGTTCTTTGTGTCTATCCTGTAGAGGCCAGTCCACAGATAAAATATCTGACTGAAAAGGAATTAGTAAACATACAGGATGCCAAGACTGTAATTGACAAAATTCAACCGTACCAAAGTGTAAAAGTTGGCAGTTCAGTTATTATAAATACAGATGCAGGGGATATTATTGCTACACCGCATACATTAAATGCTTCGGGATGGGTAGAGGTGCAGTATAATCCAAAGACGCTAACAGGTGATATAGATGTTTCTTTTGGATTTGATGGTAAACATAAAGTACAAATAACCAAAATGAAGGGTGATCCAGAAGTAGATGTAAGTAAAAGTAAATCATTAGAATATAAGTTAGTTGCAGGCACAAATAACTGGCAAACTATAAAAACTCAAAATAAAGCAGTCAAAGGCCAATGGCAGGTAGTTAAGTTTTGGGTAGAGTTGCCTTTTAGTGGATTAAATCCAATAGAAGGAAAATATAATATTGAGGTAAAAGCAGATAGAAGTGGAGTAGGTAGTGGTATAGTGCTTGACCCTTGGTATAACTCTGCATGGGGATATAGGCAACAGCTTACAGTGTATGGTAGTAATAGTGGAGTACAAACAAATTATCAGAAATTAATTAGAGTATATAAAGGTGCAGGTACAGGAACAGCAGAAAATATAGCACAATATACTACAAACGATGACCATACTGGGCAGTATGCAAGGGGTACTCTGTATTTAGCGCAATCATTTACAGCTGAATCAAGTGTAACAATAAAAAAGGTTTGGGTAAAATTAGGCAAGGTATCTAGCCCTGCTGGTAGTACTATGGTTGCGATAAGAGCTACAAATGCGACCTTTTATCCTACGGGTGGCAATCTCTGTAGTGGAAATATTACAACAAACTATATTTCTAATACCGCAGATTGGTATGAATTTGATATGGGGGCAGGAACGGCTCTAACTTCAGGAACATCATATGCTGTGGTAATGTTTGCGAATAGTTCAAATGCCACAGCATATGCATATTGGTCTGCTGATTTAACATCTGCTGTTTATGCAGGTGGGATGGGAAGTTATACAGCAGATGGAGGTACTACATGGACGAGTTATTTACCTAATGTATTAGATTATATGTTCCAAACAGAATCTTCAATTGCAGGAGCAACCCCATTAGCGATATATTGTGGTGGTAATTGTAAAGATGATTTCTCTGATATACGTTTTACAACAAGTTCAGGAGATGTATTACTAGATTATTGGATAGAGTCGTATGTATCAGGAAATTATGCTGATATATGGGTTGAAACAGATACTATTGCTCAAATGACATCCTTAACTGAGCATACACATTTTTATGTATATTATGGTAATAGCTCTGCTACTTCACAATATGCAACTACACAACTGGCTCAAGATGCTACCTTTTTGTTGGGTGATGAGTTTGGGGGAGTTGCGCTTGATGGAGCTAAATGGCCTACAGTTGGTGGGGCTGGGTCTGCTACTGTTGGTGGTGGATATCTTACCATGGCAGCTCCTTATTATGTTGGCACTTCTGTAGCTTATACTGGGGGATATGCTTCTAGGGCTAGGATAGATACTGGAGCTGTTACCACATGGCAGTGGTGGTATGGTTTCTGTGTCCCTGTAAATTCAGTAGCTATGGGAAGAACTATAGAAGATATTAACTTTTTTAGCTATGCTTTCTTTACGTTTGGTGCTGATAATGGGGTTAGTGGAGGAGGTTATATTACAACACTAGCACAAGATGCAGGAATACATGTTGCCGATATTATGAGAACTGGTACAGTCGATATTTTTAGTATTGATAATGGGTATATTGGACATGGTGGATATCCTACTAACGCTGCTCGGTATCTTTCAATGTATGCCTTTAGTGCCGATATGATAGTTGATTGGATATTTGTAAGGAAATTTACAACCACAGAACCTCTTTGGGGCGTACCAACAGCAGAAGAATCACTTACTGCCCCAACTCTAGTTACATTAAGGTGTACAGGGTTTGGTGATAATTGGCTACTTTTGAATGGCAATGTGACAGCTTACGGATCAATGGTAAACATTACACAATTAGGATTTAATTATGGTACTACTGCCTCTTATGGTTCAACCATACTCACATCTTATACTAACTATACACTAAGATCATATGGATATTATCAGTATTTAAACAGCTTAAAT
>Ga0172381_10004904_pt1 | contig 13717 bp, 9 predicted proteins | sample Leawel6488metaG_FD_119754 | JGI IMG/M metagenome (GOLD analysis project Ga0172381, IMG submission 119754) | Leachate microbial communities from a municipal landfill in Southern Ontario, Canada - Leachate well 64-88 metaG | ecosystem: Engineered > Solid waste > Landfill > Unclassified | place... | reverse complement strand
TAGGCACCTGCCTGCCGGCAGGCAGGCTCTCAAGTCGCATCCGCGCTTCAGACCGTCGAAATTTAACAAGCCTCGACCAAAGAATTAATATGTTTTAATTAAATAGAAACCAAAAACCCTAGAAAAAGAAACGATGCTCGTTGCACCACGATCAATCATTATAATTTATCATTTATAATTCTTATCCTGATACTACTATATTTTTTATTCTTTTTCCAGGGCCTACACCCTTGTAATTTTAAACAAGAGTATGCAAAGCTTGTGATGTGATTAGTATTAAAGCAAAATAACCATTTTGAATAAAACGAAAGCAAAACTTTTATTAATTATTATTGCAGCAATTCTTTTTGCCGGAATTATTATTTTTATTTCCAATAAAAATAATATTAAGCTTGATACAAATCTCGGGACACTTGTCTCGGAGCAAAAAATCAATCTGATTTTGGATGAAAAAAAGACCAATTTTTCAATAAAATCATACATGCAAAATAATGTAAGCAAAAACTATTTATTTAAAAACAATCTGTTTAAGATTAAAAGAATTGAGCTTTTAGGATTTGAAGATAATATTAGTTTATGCAATAAAAAAGTAATACGCCTAAGAGACATTGAAGCAGTATGTCTTGTTGGAGACGTTGGTGTTCATAGCCAAACAATTTCGTTTGTAAGTAGTAATATGTTATTAGTAAAAATTATTGAAGGCAAAAATATTTTTAGGTATATTGTTTCTGACTCTCCTAATTATCTAGTACTGGATTACAATAATGATGGAGTCGATGATCTTATCGTCGATAATAGAAACTATAATGAGAATCCTCTTGTTGATATTGTAAGAAAATATTATGCTGGTTCTGATAATGACTTTGTTTTTGACAGAGAAGAGTATCTCGAGGTAAAATGAAAAGAGTAGCAAGTAAATCAGTGGTAAGTCTTTAAAGGCCGTGTTGACAACTTACAGTCTATTCGCTTACTACTTACAACTGATTAACTTACAACTGGCAAATAATCATCCGGAGGGCATATGAACAAGAAATGGAAAGTATTTTTATTTTTTGGCGCTCTTATAACTCTAATAGGATTGGGTATTTTTTTTACGGTTGGAGAAGACAAAAATCAAAATATTGCCGATGAAAATGGGTCTGGAGAAGTAGCAGGAGCTACTTCCAACACGAGAACTGATTATTTAGCACGCTTATCACGCCACCTAAATGACTCTAATGTAGTTCTTTATGGTTCAAATCAATCGGCTGAAACCAAGGAACAGATAGACCTTTTTGGTGAAGCAATCAAAGAAATAGATTATGTAGATTGTGATGCTGCAGTAAATTCTTCTAATCCAGATGAATGTATTGGACAAAATATCACAGTGTACCCAACCTGGGTTTATCAAGGCGAGAAGTTTGAAGGAGTGCAAACGTTGTCAAAGTTAGCAAAAATCACCAATTTTGAGCAATAACACCTGGGGATAAGTCGAATTAAATTTAAAATTTAAAATTTAAAATTTAAAATTACTGGATAGCCGATCGCACTAATTATTGGCTTCTATGCAGTAGATATTAAAAATTACGCTCATAACTTTTTTTAAAAAATATTTTTAGCCTTGGTTGTGCTTGACAAGCAAATTTGAGCGCATACAATAATATAGTAAGGTTAATGATAAATTTATAAGTTTAATCTTTTGTGGGAGGAGGTGATAGGAATGACAGGATATTGCGTAAAATGTAAAGCAAAACAGGAAATGAAAGATGCTGTAGCTGTTACAATGAAAAACGGTAAGCCAGCAGCAAAAGGTGTATGTCCAGTTTGTGGTACTACAATGTTTAAGATCGGTAAAATGGAGTAGTAGAATTGTTTTTGTTTTTGATAAAAAAATGTCCACCCTTCGGGCGGGCATTTTTTATTAAAAGGATGAGCCATAATTGAATTATATGGACAATCGGTCTATAATTTAAAATAGTATTATGAAAAAAATAGATTTGTTTTTTGCCTTTATCTTGCTTCCTGTGGATATAGCGATGATTATCGCCGCTTTTGCCTTGGCTTATTATCTTAGAATTGATCTTGAGGTTGTGCCTGCCTTTTCTGATATCGGAATGCAAGAGTACATGCGTTATTGTATCTACCTGATCCCTTTCTGGCTCGTTCTTAATGCTGCAGGCGGTCTCTATAATATCAAAACAAACCGGAGTTTGTTTGCTGAACTATACAGAATTATAAATGCTGCTTCAACCGCGATGATTTTTCTTATAGTATTGATCTTTTTAACTAAAACAATGTTTTTCTCCCGGTTAATATTGGCCTTCACTTGGATTATCAGCATATTTACGATCACTTTTGGGAGACTTCTGATCAAGCTAATACAAAGATATCTTCTAAAATATGGAATAGGCCGTAATAACGTTTTACTAATTGGAGACAATGCGACCTCAGAAAGCATTGTGAGCCATCTTTCGCGGGGTAAACATAGGACTTTTAAAATTTGTGGAGTGTTAAATGGTGAATCTCAAAATTCCAAATACGGTCTTAAGATTCTTGGCTCCATTGGTGAAATTGAGGAAAAAATAAAACAATACAAGATAGATGAAGTGGTTTTGACCGATATTAGTCTTTCAAAAACAAAAATAATGAATCTAATTCAGATCTGTTCAGATCACAAAATTATCTTCAAATATATACCTGACACTTTTTCATTAATGACTTTAAACGTGTCGCCTGAAACAATCGGAACAATGCCGATAATGGAGCTTAAGTCTATTCCACTAGACGGCTGGGGCAGAATAGCAAAAAGAGTGATCGACATTGTAATTTCATCGCTTGGTCTGATTGTTCTTTCACCGATTCTGTTAATTATTGCAGTTTTGGTCAAATTAACCTCCAAAGGACCAATTCTGTTTGCCCATGAGCGCGTCGGCCGAGACGAGAAAATTTTTAAATTCTATAAGTTTAGGTCAATGTATATCGAGAAATGCGACTTTAAGGGAGGCGTCTATTGGACATCTCAAAAAGATGACACCACTAGGGTAACGCCTTTTGGCCTCTTCATACGTAAGACAAATTTAGATGAACTGCCTCAACTATGGAATATTTTGATTGGAGACATGAGCCTAGTAGGTCCAAGACCGGAACTTCCGAAGCATGTCGAGAGATTTGAACAAGACATCCCCGACTATTTCAGACGTCATAAGGTAAAAGTGGGGCTTACCGGCTGGGCACAGGTGAATGGCTTAAAAGGTGACACTTCAGTTAAAGAGAGGGTCCGTTACGATATATTTTACATTGAGAATTGGTCTCTTTGGTTTGATTTAAAGATTATTATTAAAACTGTCGGGTTGATTATCCATGAAATCTTCGCTGGAAAATCTGAATATCGCTCTCGTTCATGATTGGCTAACCAATCATGCCGGGGGGGAAAGAGTGCTATTGGAAATGTCGGAGCTTTTTCCAAAGGCGCCGATTTTTACATCCGTATTTGACCCTAAAGGTGCTGCTTCATTTAAAAATAAAGACGTGAGGCCGTCTTTTTTACAGAAATTTCCTCTCTTAAAATTAAAAAGAGAACTTTTAGTCCCTTTGACTCCATTTGCCTTTGAACAAATTAATCTTTCCAAATTTAATCTTGTTCTGTCTAGCTGTTCCATGGCCTCCAAAGGTGTCTTGACAAAGCCAGGAACAATTCATATTTGCTATTGCCACACACCTTCTCGTTATCTTTGGGAGCCAGAGGTCGATTCTCGTGCAAAAAGTGGACTATTCTCCGGCCTTCGGCAAAGTGTCGCTTACAAAATGAGAATATGGGACAGATTAGCGGCGGACAGAGTTGATTATTTTATTGCCAATTCCAATTATGTCGCAGCACGTATCAAAAAGTATTATCAAAGAGATTCTGTCGTAATATATCCTCCAGTAGATATCGATTCATATGAAGTTGGTAGTAAATCAGAGGTCAAAGAATATTTTTTGTTTGTTTCAAGATTGGTCAGATACAAAAAATGTGATTTGATTATAGATGCTTTCAATGATTTAGGACTGCCATTAAAAATAATAGGGCGTGGCCCTGATAAAAAATATCTTCAAAATAAAGCCAAGAATAATATTGAATTTTTGGGTTATCTTTCGAATGATGAGATGAAAAAATATTACCAGGAAGCTAAGGCTTTTGTTTTCGCAGCCGAAGAGGATTTTGGTATTGTACCGGTAGAAGCAATGGCTTGTGGCAGGCCAGTGATAGCTTTTAGCGGCGGTGCAGTAAAAGAATCGGTAATCGATGGAATGACAGGAGTATTATTTCAGGAACAGACTCCGCAATGTCTAATAGACGCGATAAAAAACTTTGATGCTGACAAATTTGATGCTAAGCAAATTAGACGACAGGCCGAAAAATTCTCTAAAGAAATATTTAGAAAAAGATATATCGAAACGATTGAAGCAATTTTAAAAAATCATCCAATCTCGCAAGATAAAAATTAATTACTTAACCTTATATAAATAATAGTCCTTATTTTGAAAGACGTTTTCAAAGAGATCGGGCTTAGTTTGAAGATTAAATCTAAACTTTGGATGATCTGCGCCAACTATAATCCAACTAGCGTTAAAGTCTTTTTTAATTCGCTCTAGGTTGCCAGAATCATTCCCAGAGGAAATACCAGCATACTCTTCATACAAAGTATGATTGTATTGATTCATAAACTCCGGATCTAATCCTACGATATAATAATTTTTTTGGTTAAAGTAAAAATAAAACGGGAAGACATCCCAATCATCGGTAAAGACTATCTGACCTGCTTCAGAATGAGAAATCAAATAATCATTTACTTGTTTAGTTGACTCGATGTTGATTGGCGTTACTGTGTCATTATAACCCTTAGTAATTTCTATATTTGATTTTAGAAAAAATGCAAAAATAACAATAGAAGTTGCGGTTGCAAACACAAATATTCCAAAATTGCGCTTTACATTTTTTAGGTAATTCTCCAGATATTGACCGATCATCAATATTCCCGTTGTGGTGGCAAAGAATGGCCAATATTCAACAAAACGTTTTGATTTCCATTGTAATAATAATAAGAAAAAAGAAAATAATACCAGAGTCATTTTTTTGGCATCAATTTTTATGTTCCGAGCCAAAGAAAACACAATCGGACCAAAAAATAATATAATCGGAACGATCGAAATTGTTGTCCAATACCAAGTATCATATGGTCTCCATTCGCCTCCGGAATAAAGCTTGGCGCCTATACCGGTCTGAAAAACCTGTGAATATAAAAAAGAAATGTTATTAGGAAAATATGGATTAACAATAATCCCAAGTATAAATCCGGCGATTCCATATATGGCAATAGTCCAATTTATTTTTTCTCCAGATAGTGCTTGGGATATAATATAAATGGTAACTAGTACTGGGAGAAAAATTGATCCGCCATAAAGCCAAACAAATAAGAAAGAAATAATTAATAGTGCTATACGGTTATTCCTTAGAATTAAATAGTATGACAGGGTAATCAAAAATAAAGCAACGCCTTGAGCTCTAATAAAAGCCATTCTAAAATAGAAGTCACAAGGCATAGTAAAAAGTACGAGAACTGTATAAAACGCTGCAAGCTTTAATTTATAATGGCGAAAAATTAGGAGCAAGAAGGAAAAAGCAAGAGCCACAAACAAGATATTCATTGCCTTAGGACCAATATTATCCCCAAAGAGTTTAATGAAAGGTATCAGCATTAAATGAAGAAGAAGCTCATGGTCAACAAATTTTTCATTTATGGTTGTAAAGTTTAGATAAGGGAATGTTTGTGGAATGCCATGATTTGCAATATATTTTGCCATACCGACGTGATAAAAACTATCTTCGCCGGAGAAAAGAGGCATTCTTTTGTTAAATTCAAATAAAGTAAAAAAAATCGAACTTACTGAAAAGATCGCAAAAAATTGGGCTAATATTATTATAAATTTTTTTCGCATCGATTCGATTATGATGGAACATTTTTAAATAATCAATACACAAATATTAAAAAATAAATAGTTCCAAAAGAACGTGATTGTGTCTTGCTTCGCGGATTATGGCGTGCTACACTTAACCCATGAGATCTTATTTTAGCAAGCAATGAGCTATATTTTTTATGTGTGGAGAATATTATGACTGACGAAGAAAAAAAGAGAATAAAGGCCAAAGAATATGATGCCTCTCAGATTACTGTTTTGGAGGGCTTGGATCCGGTTCGCAAGCGCCCCGGCATGTATATCGGTGGTACCGGTACAGATGGTCTGCATCACCTTGTTTGGGAAATTCTCGACAACTCAATCGACGAAGCAATGGCGGGCTTTTGTAATAAGATTACCATTACACTTCATAATGATGGCTCAGTTTCTGTTGCCGATAATGGTCGTGGCATTCCTGTTGATAAAGTCAAATCTACCGGTAAGTCAGCTCTTGAAACAGTTTTAACCGTTCTTCATGCTGGTGGTAAGTTTGGCGATGGAGGCTACAAAGTTTCCGGTGGTCTTCATGGGGTTGGAGCTTCTGTAGTAAACGCCTTGAGTGTTTGGGTTAAAGCAGAAGTAAGAAAAGACGACAAAAAGTATTTTATTGAATTTAACAGGGGTATTGCTAAAAGCGAGATAAAGGCTATAGGGGAGGCGACCGACACAGGAACTACCATTACTTTCTTACCTGATCCGGAAATTTTTACGACCACTACCTCTTTTTCTTTTCAGAACATTGTTAATCGTTGCCGCCAGCAAGCATATCTTACAAAAGGCGTCATGATAGTTGTTTTAGATGAGAGAGAAGCACAAAAAAAAGTTGAGAAAGTTGAGACGGAAAAATCAGAAACAGAAGAGGATGAAACTGAAGTTCGAACCGGTCGAGCTGGTGGTGATGAAGACGAAGAAATCATTGAAACAGAGACGGGACCACAGCAATATTCATTTTATTTTGAAGGCGGAATTTCTTCCTATGTTATGCATTTGAATAAAAATCGTGAGTCTATCAACTGGCCGCCAATGTACGTTGAAAAAGAACAAAACGGTGTTATGGTTGAACTTGCTGTTGCTTACACTAACGATTACAGAGAACACATTTATACCTTTGCTAACAATATCAACACTCCGGAGGGAGGAACTCATTTGACCGGTTTCAAAACCGCTTTGACAAGAGCGCTTAATGATTATTCTAAAAAAAATAATTTAACCAAAGACCCTCTTACTGGTGAAGATGTTCGTGAGGGTATAACAGCAGTTTTGTCTGTTAAACTGACGGATCCACAATTTGAAGGCCAAACTAAAGCAAAACTTGGCAATACCGAGGTTCGAACAATTGTTGATAATGTTACTGCAGAATCACTTAATATTTATTTGGATGAACATCCAACCGAAGCCAAAAGAATCATTGAAAAATGTTCTTTATCGGCTCGCGCACGTCTTGCGGCTAGAGCTGCCCGTGACACTATTATTCGTAAAGGTGCTCTTGAGGGGATGACGTTGCCGGGAAAATTGGCCGATTGCTCGTCTCGAGATCCTAAACGTTCAGAAATATATATAGTTGAGGGCAATTCTGCTGGTGGTTCTGCAAAGCAAGGGAGAGATAGATCGTTTCAAGCTATACTTCCTCTCCGTGGAAAAATTCTTAATGTCGAACGTGCAAGATTAGATCGCATGTTATCTTCTGAAGAAATTAAGGCAATGATTATCGCCATGGGAGTTGGAATCGGCGAAGAGATAAATTACGCCAAGCTTCGTTATGATCGCATCGTTATAATGACTGATGCTGATGTAGATGGCGCCCACATACGAACATTGCTTTTGACATTTTTCTTCCGTCATTTTCCTGAACTTATTAGTCATGGTCATGTTTATATTGCCCAACCGCCACTTTTTTCTGTTGCAAAAGGCAAAGAAAAGCACTGGTGTTATACAGAAGCTGAGCGTGACGCAATAGTTGCACAAATGATGGGGCCAAAAAAGGCGGTTTCGGGCCTCAAAGTTGTCGAAAAAGACGAAGAGATTGAGGGGACTGAGAAGAACAACACTGACGACGAAGAAAATATCGATGAAGTAACTCACGAAAGAACCGGTTCAAAACCTGTAATTCAACGATTTAAGGGTTTAGGCGAAATGAGCGCCGAACAACTTTGGGAGACTACAATGAATCCTGAAAAAAGAATTCTGCTGCAGGTTACTATCGATAGCGCTGAAAAAGCCGACGAAACATTTACTATGCTTATGGGCGATCAGGTACCTCCACGCAAGAAGTTTATTCAAACAAGAGCAAAAACGGTACAGAATCTGGACACATAATCTCAAATTTAAAATTTAAAATTTAAAATCAATTTTAAAATTCGAATTACAAAAATTAAATGTCTTAATAGACAAAGGCTTCTACTTGGGCATTAGAAAATTAGAATTTATGATTTGTTTCGAGTTTCGAACTTAGTGCTTAGAATTTAAATCCGAAGGATTATATATGGAAGACGAAAAAGACACAAACGAAAATACAAATGAAGAAGCAGATGAATTAATCGAAGACAATAAAACAATCGACGATGGAACTGAGAGTGCGGAAGGGGAGGATTTGCCATCGGAAAGTGAAACTTCATCATTTCAAAAGCTTGACACAATGGATGATAATTCTATTACAGAAGAAACCTATAGTCCTGAAGTAGGAACACTCAAACCTCGGGAAATTGTCACAGAAATTGAAACATCTTATCTTGATTACGCTATGAGTGTAATTGTGTCCCGTGCTCTTCCTGATGTTCGAGACGGTTTAAAACCTGTTCATCGTCGTGTTTTGTATGCCATGTATGAAACTGGCCTTCGTCATAATGTTAAATATCGAAAATCTGCCAAAGTGGTTGGTGAGGTAATGGGCAATTACCATCCACATGGCGATACTGCTATCTATGATACCCTTGTTCGTTTAGCTCAAGACTTTTCAATGCGTTATCCGATGGTAGACGGTCAGGGTAACTTTGGTTCTATGGATGGTGACTCTGCAGCTGCAATGCGTTATACAGAGTGTCGAATGTCTGCAATTTCCGAGGAGATGCTTCAGGATATTGATAAAGATACTGTTGACTGGATGGACAACTACGACGGGTCAACACAGGAACCGGTTGTATTGCCATCAAGAGTGCCTAATCTATTACTAAACGGAACGGTTGGAATTGCCGTTGGTATGGCCACAAATATTCCCACTCACAATCTTGTAGAACTGTGTGACGGCGTTTCTGCGATGATAGATAATCCGGAGATAGATACTGAAGGGTTAATGGAGTACATAAAGGGTCCGGATTTTCCAACTGGCGGGATTATTTACAACAATGAAGATATTAAGATGGCTTATGCGACAGGCAAAGGTCGAATTATGGTGCGAGCCAAGACTTATATTGAGGAAGTAAAACGGGGTTTCCGAATCATTGTGACAGAGATTCCCTACCAGGTAAATAAATCTGTATTGATTGAAAAAATTGCCAATTTGGTTAAGGAAAAAAAGATTGATGGCATCTCTGATCTTCGCGACGAATCCGATCGCAAAGGCGTCAGAATCGTCATTGAGCTGAAATCCAGTGCTTATCCAAAGAAAGTGCTAAATCGATTGTATGAGTTAACATCACTTCAGACTGCATTTCATGTCAATATGCTTGCTTTGACACCTGAGCTTGAGCCTGTGGTAATGACGTTAAAAAATATACTGGGGTATTTTATCGAGCATCGTAAAATTGTAATTGAGCGCAGAACTAAATTTGAATTAAAAAAGGCTCAAGACCGTGCTCACATTCTGGAAGGTTTACGAATTGCTCTGGATCACATTGATGAAGTAATTAATACGATTCGGTCCTCTGCTAATCGTGATGAGGCGAAGAATAATTTGATTGCTAAATTTGAACTGTCAGAGAGACAGGCCAATGCTATTCTTGACATGAGATTGTCCGCCTTAGCAGCTCTTGAACGGAAAAAAGTTGAGGATGAATATGCCGAATTATTGCAAAAAATTGCATATTTTGAGGATCTTTTGGCTCATCCCGAAAAAATTCTTGGTTTGGTCAAAGATGAACTTAAAGAGGTATCAGATAAATATGGTGACGCGCGTCGTACTGAGATTGTACCGCATGCACTCGGTGATTTTTCGGCCGAAGACCTTATTCCAGATGAGCAGGTAATCGTGGCGTTATCTCGCGGTAATTATGTCAAAAGACAGGAAATTGATACGTATAGAAAACAAACAAGGGGCGGCGTAGGTGTTGTAGGCATGACAACTAAAGAAGAGGATATTGTTGATCACTTAGTCTGTGCTTCAACTCATGACGATATCTTCTTCTTCACTAATAAAGGACGAGTTTTTAAGAGTAAAGTCTATGAGTTGCCTAGCTCCTCTCGGCAGTCAAAAGGGACTCCGGTAGTAAATATTATTCAGATTTTGCCAAATGAAAAGGTGACGGCTATATTAACTGCTCCAAAAAAAGAGAAGAGTCAAAAATTCTTTATTATGGGGACAAAAGATGGACAAATTAAGAAAACTGAGATCGAAAAGTATGACAATATAAGAAAAACCGGTATAATTGCCGTGGGACTTAAGGGGACTGATGAGCTAAAATGGGTCAAAACATCCAAAGGTCAAGACATAATCGTTGAGGTTTCAGAAAAAGGTCAGGCTATTTGCTACCCCGAAACAGATGTTAGACCAATGGGCAGAAGCGCTTCTGGTGTCACTGGAATGAGACTTCGTGCAGGGGATAAAGTAATGTCAATGGATCTCGTTCCATTTGAGTTAGCTGGTTTTGACAAGCCGACAAGCTTTAAGGGTCCAGATATGCTAGTTGTTTTGGAAAATGGTTTTGGCAAGAGAACAATGCTTAAAAATTTCCATCTCCAGAAACGCGGCGGAATGGGAATTAGAGCGGCCAACTGTACTCCGAAAACCGGAAATGTGATTGGCATGCATATTACCTATATTGATAAAGGAGACGTAATTCTTGCTTCAGAAAAAGGTCAATTTATCCGAATGAAATTGGCTGAGATTAAGAGATTGGGTCGCGATACACAGGGAGTTACCCTTATGAGATTAAAAGCAGGGGATAAGGTCGCTTCAGTTGCTCTTATTTTGCCAGAGGATGAAAACGAAGCGGTTACTCCTTTGCCAGGACTAGATGTTCCGGTTGATAATCATAAAAATGAAACCACTTCCAATCCGGTTCCAAAAAAAACGATAAGTCGTAAAAGCGCTTCTTCAGGCGACAAAAAAGCTGCGGAATCAAACAAGAAACCGATAAAAGGAAAAGAAGGCGGACTAAAAGTTAACTATTATGAAGCAAGCAGTTTGGCGAATGGGGAAGAAAATGAAAATAAGAATGGCCTTGGTGATGCTGTTAACAATGGTGCAGAATCAGAACTGCCCGAAAAAACAAAAGGTGATTTTCATATAAATTCATACAAAAGCGAAGATCTAGGCTCAGAAAAAGAAATGCCCAAAAACCCGCCGGTCACTAAAGATGATGTTAATTATTGGGGCCAGAACTAATAATAAATCTAAAGGTGGATTTTACTACTTATTATTTGTGGTAATTAGTTCACCGTATTTGTCTATATCTGGAGCGTGGTTGCTTTTAGACTCTCAATATTGTATCATTGAATGTAATGGCAAGACCTCCAAAAAGAAAATTGAGTAAAAAAGAACAAAAAGCTGCTACCAAAGAAGCCGTTTTTAATGATTCGAGAGTTATTTCGGAATCACAGGAAGATAAAGTCTCGGCACTAAAGCGAAAAGTTCTGCTTCCTTCAGTTGTTTCAGTTAAGGATTTTGCTGATCTAGCCAATTTGCCGGTAACAAAAATTATTGGTGAATTGATGAAAAATGGCATTCTAGCCAATATCAACGAGACTATTGATTTTGAAACGGCTGCTATTATCGGTGACGATTTGGGCATAGAAATTATATTGGCAGAAGAGGAAGAGAAGTCGTTCGAAGTCAAAGAAATTACCATGGGGGATAATAAAAATCTTTTAACTCGACCGCCTGTCGTTACAATTATGGGCCATGTTGATCATGGAAAAACTACTCTTTTGGACAATATTCGGAAGGCCCATGTTGTTGATTCAGAATCGGGAGGTATAACTCAGCATATTTCTGCTTATCAGGTGACTCTGAACAACATTAAAGACAAAAAAATAAAAAATAGAACTATCACCTTTATTGATACACCCGGTCATGCTGCTTTTTCAGCAATGAGAGAACATGGAGCTGTTATTACAGATTTTGTTGTTTTAATTGTTGCTGCGATTGACGGTGTTATGCCTCAGACAAAAGAAGTGGTTGATCAAGCAAAACTAAATAATGTTCCGATTATTGTTGCCATAAATAAAATTGATTTGCCTGATGCTGATGTAATGAAAACAAAGCAACAGCTCTCTGAACTAGGACTTGTTCCCGAGGAGTGGGGTGGTAAGACGGTTATGGTCGAAATATCAGCCAAAACGGGAGTAGGAATAGATTCTCTCTTGGAAATGATTCTCTTACAGGCAGATATGATGGACTTAAAAGCTGATCCAAAGGAAAAAGCAATCGGGGTGGTAATTGAATCTCATATGCAAAAAGGTGCAGGGGCGATGGCTCTCGTATTGATTGAAAATGGTACTCTTTCTATGGGTGACCCAATTGCCATTGGTGGAAGTTATGGCAAAGTCAGAATTCTTCAGGACTATGCCAATAAACCGATTGATAAAGCTCTGCCTAGTTTCCCGGTTCAAGTTGCCGGACTTAAGTCGGTTCCAAACTTTGGTGACAAACTTATTGCCTTTTCTTCCGAAAAAGAGGCTAGGGAAACAGCTCAAAAATCTCAAAGTCATAGTGCTAAGATTAATATTGCAACGGCCAAAAAAGTTGAGAATGAAGGGAATCAGTCTGACAGGCCTGCTATTGAATTTAATATTGTACTTAAGTGTGACGTAAAAGGTTCGCTTGATGCCGTGAAAAAAATGATTTCTGAGATTAAATCTCATGAAATTCAAATAAATCTTATTGCCGAAGGCGTGGGATCTGTTGCTGAGTCAGATATTACTCTGGCAAAAGCAACAAACTCAACTGTTCTTGGGTTTCAGGTAAAAGTGTTGGGAGCGGCCAAAAAGATTGCTGAGTCAGAAAAAATTACGATAAAAACCTTCAATATTATCTACCAATTAATTGATTATCTGAGAGAGAGCATGTCAGTTTTGTTGCCGCCGGAGATAATTGAAGAAGAACTTGGCAGCGGTGAAGTATTGGCGATTTTTCGTGATGACAGAAAGGGTTTTGTTGCCGGAGGCAGAGTCAACGTGGGCAAAGTGACAGTCGGCGATAGCATTAAGTTTTTTCAAAATGAGAACGAAAAATACCGTGCTTCAATTGTTTCTCTTAGAAAGGAAAAAAGTGAAGCCAAAGAAATTGTGTCGGGGACAGAATGCGGTCTTGGTTTGCCTGCTAATGCAAATGTCGCAGTAGGGGACACATTTATTGCCTTTAAAACAGTCCTGAAACAAAGAGCTGTGGCATAAGTTATGAATAAATAGTTATCAATACGGGCATAACTACTGTCATTCTGGAGGAGAAAGCCGAAGTATCTTAAGCACAGATCCTTCATTTCAAGTCGCATCATTCAGGATGACAATTACGCAATACTAATTTGATTAAAAAAATAATCTCTCCATAAGGAGTTTTTTTTGTGATTAGAGAAGATACTATGAGTTT
>Ga0172381_10004903_pt1 | contig 13720 bp, 27 predicted proteins | sample Leawel6488metaG_FD_119754 | JGI IMG/M metagenome (GOLD analysis project Ga0172381, IMG submission 119754) | Leachate microbial communities from a municipal landfill in Southern Ontario, Canada - Leachate well 64-88 metaG | ecosystem: Engineered > Solid waste > Landfill > Unclassified | place... | reverse complement strand
CCGGTGGATGGCAGATAACCGCCCCGAGTGGATGGCGGACAATCGCCCCGAGTGGATGGCAGACAACCCCGCCGTACGAGAAAAAGAAATTCCTGAAGATATTTTGAGAATTCTGGAAAGAAATTAGAATAGGAGGTCTCCAAATGAAAATTCGTGGTGAAACCTACCAGACAATGAAAGCCGCGTTCTCGGCGGTAGTAAATAATTGAAACCGCCCTAAAGAAAATAGCAAAAGAAATTAAACTAATAGACTAGGGAGAGGTGGGAGAAAAGACAAAATGTTGAATAAAACCGATACGGAACTATCCCAAATTCTCGAAGAGGTCAAAACCGAATTGTTAAGGCGGGCAAACTCGGTAAAATACGATGACTTGTCCATCATCCGTGGCAATGAGATGGGCAAGCGGGCTTTGCTTGTCGCCATTACCGGCAAACATTCTATTTTGTTTGTCGGTCCCCCCGCAAGTGGTAAGACCATGTTGCGCGCCGTCGCCACCAAATTCGGGGTGGTTTCCTATGAATGCCGCCCCTGCCCTTGTGGGTATCACAATAGTCCAACAAAAGAGTGTAGTTGTACCGCTAGGGCTATCGAAAAACACCGTAAGACAATCCCGGTTGCCGATATCGTTATTGAATTATGTCCGCCCACCCAAAGGGATTTGAATGGGCGACTTGCTGGAACATCCACGAAAGACCTCGAAAATGCCCTCTTGCAATGCGCAGCCTTTGACGATATGACATTGTGTCAAGATTCTCAAAACATCCTAAAGGCGGCTTGCACGGAATTGGGGATTGACGCTAGGCAACGGGAAACCATTATTAGAGTAGCTAGGACCATTGCAAATTTGGACAGGTCGCCAAAAATCAAGCCCTCCCATCTGTGTGAAGCAATCAATTATCAAACATATTTTAGTATTTAATGATTGACATTCATTTTTCTTATGGTATAATAAAAGCATGATTCAAAATTGCAAACACCCCAGAGAAAGAGGCTTTAATACCGTGGAAGTGGTTTCAGGACGTTGTGAGATTGGGGGGGGGTTGCGACGGTTTGCGGGTGGGTTGCCCCTTTGCTTGGGATAAAAAAGATAAAAAGGCAACCAAGACAGCTAACAAAATTTTTGACGATTTTTGCAAGGAGTTAGAAAAATGACACATGATGATTTGGTCGCCAAGGTCGCGGCGGTAAACTCTGCCCATAAATTCGCAAATAAACTCTGGTATGAATTGACGGAATTTTTCCGCTCTTACGTAGGGCAAAAAGTCTTGAAGCAAGACGGCTCTTTGCTGGCAAAGATCAAATTGCCCGAACTGCCCAACACGGTTCCGGTAAGCGTCTACAAACATACCTCTGATTATTCTTTGGCTTGGACGGTCAAGACCTGCCAACAAAGTGGTAAGCACCATTGCGTCTACTATGAAACCACGGTATACATTGGGGATTTGTCTAAGGGTGTCCTAACTAAACTCTCTGAGAGTTATCAAGACCCGCCCGCCTACCGATGGAATTACACCATTGAAGAGGTCTTGGCGAATCAGCAAGCCGCAAAAGACGCCAAGGAAGCTTATGATGAGGCACGTAGCAAGTGTTTTCCTTAGACAGACAACGGGAAAGCCAAAAACCGCAACGTATGGCGGTCGGGCGGCGATTGTTGATGGCAATGACGGTAAGACATACTTGCTACAACATGCTGGACAATTTGATTTTATCGAGGTCCGGCGGTCTGATTTTATGTCCGCTAGCGGCGCTTTAGGGACTGATAGCGACCCACACCGTCATGCAAGCTATCCTGGCGACCACGATTATCAAATGTTGAAGGATTTAATAGGGGAAAAGATATGATAAAGTGTGAATGTTGAGTATTTACCCATATCGCTTGGGGTCAAGTTTGGTTCAATTCCAGAATGGGCGCTGATAGGTAGCTATTAAGGCGTATTTGTGGCTAGTGCGTTTCGCCTAGCTGTTTGACGAATACGTACACGGAGAGGATTACACTCCGGGTTTAACATCGTAGTTTTCTTCCTCCTACGTCGTTGAAAACTCCGATGGAAAACCCTGTCGTTTCATTGTACCTACGCCTACGGCGGCTTATGGTGTTCCAAATGAGGATTGTCAAAATTCCCAAAGGCAGAGGCAAGTTTCGCACTATTTATGTGCCGTCTCACCCCGAAAAACTCGCTTTGAGGGGGTTAGTCCACCAAATCATGGAGCGGGTAGAAAAAATCTGCCCGGATGGTGTGGTGCATGGGTTTGCCCGCCAAAAGTCTGCCGTTACAATGGCACAAGCACACGTCGGACATGCCTATACGTTGTGTTTCGACTTGCGGAATTTTTTCGATTCGATCACAATATCACACCTGAAAGGTAAGCTGCCGCAAGACCTGATTGAAAAAGTCCTAGTGGATGGCGCACCACGCCAGGGGTTGCCAACATCTCCAGCCGTGGCAAATATAGCCGCCTCTGACATGGACAAGGCTATTTTGCGGTGGGGAGAAAAAAGACAGATTATCTATACGAGGTATGCTGACGATCTGGCTATTAGCTATGATAACCCCGCCTTGACAGCAGAAATTCTAGCTATTATACCCCAAATTGTGGGGCGTTGTGGGTTCAAACTAGCTAAAGAGAAAACCCGCCTTTTAGATGCAAAGAGCGGGCGGCGGATTATATGTGGGGTTGCCGTCGATTCCTTGGGCATTCATCCTACTAGATCGGTTAAGCGGAAATTGCGCGCCGCCAAACACCAAAATAATACATATAGGGCTAATGGTTTGGAGGAATGGGCAAAGCTAAAACCCCCTAAAAGACGTAGTTTCTCTTTAATTGGGTCCGCCGATAAAATAGAGCAAATACAAAAGCTGGCGAAGTTTTGGCGGCTGGGTAATGTTTACGCAAAAGATATGCCCGACAAAGGAGAAGACATCAAAATAGACGCCGACTGTATTATTACGGGCGACCCCATCTATATGCTGGGAATGTCTACATGGACAAACGGCTGGCGGTCTTGCACACGGCAACCAGATGGGCAATATCGGCGGGGGACCGTCTTCTTTTCTCATTTGAGAGGCACCAGAATAGCTGCCCTATTAGATGATAAAACACAAACTATTGCGGGCATAACCCGTAAAAACATGCTAGCCAGGGCGTTAGTTCACCAATTAAGGGACGAAAAGGGGACTCTCGTATACGATAGAGTGTATGGGACGCCAGAAAATATTGAAAAATTAGTTGCAAAACTAAAAGGCTATGGTATAATCAATATATCGAGTGCAAAACAATCGCACAAAAATATAAAGGTTGTTGGACACGCACCCGCGACTTGGCGGGCTTGGTTCGACAATCTATCACATTCGGCGGCTAAGGCATCTAGTGGTAGGTGGAGCGGAAAACAAGTACGAATCTGTCATATTTAGGTGAACTAATGTATACTATTGAGTGGCACGACGGGCACGGTCATACTGGCGTAACCGTAACGTCAGAAATGGCAACCGTTCGATTTTTGTCATCATTGCTAAAAAGGGAATTTTTAGAGTATCCAGACCCCTCAATGGATGCTTGGCTTAGAGTGTCTAGGGGTTCTAAGCTACTTGATGAAAATTGTGCTCCATTACCCATAGAGGTAGACTGTATTTTGGTAAGGATGGCAAAATGAGCAATTTACAAAAAGTCATCGGTCTTATCCGCGAGTTGTCCAATAAGACCATTGACCGTGGTTGTACGGAAGCGGAAGCGTTTTCCGCGATGAAGAAGATTGACGAGTTGTTGACCGTCTACAATTTGTCGTTAGACAAGGTCTTTTTGGATTCGGTCGAGTGTAATGGGCAAAAAACATTTTGGTAGAGATATTAAGCAGTCATGGCAGAAGTCTTAGCAAACGGTGGTCTGACCTGCTTTCCGACGTTATAATAAAACTGGATGAAGCCTATAATATTTTTGAAAACGGCGAAGAATAATCGGGGCGTGGGTTGTCCCCACTCGACTAAGCGAGTAGTAAATATATGGCGACGTGTGAGGTTGCCAATGACTATGATACTAGCGTAGGTGTGCTTGCAGGCAATGGTAGCGACAAGATAGTTTTTAGACCTGATGACAAAGTAATCTAAAAGCGTTTCTTTTTCGGGTTGTCTCCCCAGGAAATAGCTACCACGTTTTCCCCATGAGTGGATAAATTAAATCGCGTAACCGTCCCTATGGAGAATTTTATCATGCCAAAGTATGTCGAGGTCGTTTTGCCAGGAATGGAGGAAAGGGGCAAACACCCATTCTCTATCTATTTTGTCTACCCAAGAGGAGAAGACCCATTCATTTTGAAGGGACGGTCTGATGAGTGTGAAGAATTTTTGAGAAATTACAAGACCCCATGCCTGTACCGCTATTCCTATTGGCGTGATGGCACAAACAGAGGGTCATGGCGTTTTTCGTTTGGTGGGGCATATGTGTCAAAAAATCACCATCATCACAGATACGATATTGAATCTTGGGACAGTGGCAGTAATAAGCTATCATTTTCTTTCCGCCGAATGCCCCACGGGTGGGTAGACAAAATCGAGGAACTATATCAATTCTCGATGAGATAAAAAAATACCAAGTCCCCGTAGCCTAAAGGATAGGCAACAGAATTCTAATCTGTCAAAATGTGGGTTCGAGTCCTACCGGGGATACTAAACAATAGATTGTGTTCACAAGGATAGAAAAAATGGATATTACGCTACTGCCGTCCGTAGTCAATCCTTGGGCTTGTTCAAAAACTGATGATTATGTCGTTCATAAATTGACTGACGATACGACGGGTGAACAAATTGAAACTCACTTTACAGCAGAAAGGGCGGAAAAAGCCGCTCAAATACTGGCAGACCATGCGAGAAAAAACGGCTTAAATGATGTCTATTTCTGGAAATTTTGCCCAGCCAATGCTGCTGGCGTTCGGATACTACGTGATTAGGCTAAATGGCGGAATAGGCAGACGCTGGGGACTTAAAATCCCCTCCTAGTAATAGGGTATGGGTTCAAGTCCCATTTTAGCCACTTGACGAGTATCACGGCAAAATTTGGAAACAAAGCGAGTAAAATAATGCCCGATCCATTCCGAAATAATAACGAGTATAGTCCTACCGAATTATTAAAAATATGTAGGGTTGACGCATACCTTATTAACCTCAATCAATATATTACAGACATTTTGGCTATTGTTCTTAAAAGTAAGAATGAGGAGGAACTGAAAAATAAACTTTTAGACCTTTTGAAAACACTTGTCGATTACAATAAGCCATCTATAGGTATGGCACTAGAAAAAATTAGGGCTATTACTGGCTGGCAAGTTGGAGAATTAAAGGGCGGGGTTGACGGAATTGACGCCTTGTGTTATCATTTAAGCGGTAGTCTATGCAGTCATGGCATTGAAGACCTCCAAAAGGTGTTAAAGAGATTCGAGGAGTACAAAAAATGACCTACCGACAACTAATATCAAATATTTTAGATCAAGTTACAGACCTAGACCTGCCATGTCAACCGTTTGTATTAGAAAGAGATGAAAGCAACGTCGCCGTAGCTGACCATATGAGCCCATCAATAAGGATATCGTTGTGCGGGATTTGTATGGAAATGCCGCCGTCATTACAGCCAAAAGAGGTGTAATATGGGAATTTGGCGAGACGGTTCCTATTATAATGTCTTGGAAATAGTCCACGAACATAACGAGCGATTTGAGTGGGAGAAAATTGTAGCAGTATGGTCAAGGTTGGGACCAATGCCACTTTACCATAAAGACGAGCGGATTTTTTACACCTCCCATAGACCGAGGTAGACATGTGGTATCAACTACTGAAAAAACTTCATATAATTGAAAGATGCCCAAATTGTGAGTCCGCTTGGACCGGTGGTTGTTCTAATCCAGAAGAAGAAACCCATTGTATAGTTTGTGGGGACAATACCGGCAAAATAACTGGGTGGGTATGGGGTAAATTAGTTGACCCATTTTGTTGGCTGGGATAAAGAAATGTCGCTAGGCTTCTAAAAATTCTTCAGAATAACAACGGTCGGTGGAGTGATGAAAGCTAAATTTTGGTGGACCCTTCGCAATTTTTGGCATTATCCGGTTTTTGTACACCACTGTTGCAAACCGCATACATTTTGGGACGAATACAGTTATTATAGGGTAGTTACTTGGAAAAAATTGCCCGGCTTGGTTTGGCGGCACACTAAGGCGGCAGCTTTTAGGTCTTACTGGTGTATGCGTTGGTGGTTCCCACTACGCTGTAATGGCAACGGGGGAGGGTGGCGAACCCGTTTTTGCGATTGGCTAGAAGATAATGCGAGAGATGCAGAAGAAAAAGATGGCTGATTTACAAGAAAGATATGATTCTCTACTCAATTGTGTGCGTTTTGCTAGAACAGCTATGCTTAAAGTTGCGGAATCAGAAAATTTAGATTCTTTGAATAAGACTAATTTACGTATGTGGGCTGAAAATCTAAAGGGGCATTTACCAGAAGCGATTGAGGAGTGGTTGGGAAAATGATAATCACTAATAGCCACAACACAGAAAATAAGGTCGGTAGTACACCCAACCCATTTTTAGGGGCTTATTCATTCATACTGTCTATTAACGAAGGTAGACACGAATTTATAGTTACGGAATGTGTAGACGGTTTTATTATTGAACCAAATCAATTATCAGACGACCATAAAATGAAAGCGTTGAATATACGTCAACTATTGCATCGTACCGGTGGCGAAATTCATATTAAGTTAGTCTAAAAAACGGTCCCGTAGCTCAGTTGATTAGAGCAACAGACTCATAATCTGACGGTCGCTGGTTTGAGCCCAGCCGGGACTACTTATTAAAAATGGGGGTGCGAAAATGCTAGAGCGGGTTGCCCAAGAAGTCGTCAACTGGTTACGTGCCAACGTTATCAATCCATCGGCGGACGATATTAGAGTCGCCACCAGGAGTAAAGCAACAAAATATAACGTTGATTATGAATTGTTGTTGACTTTAGTTCAAAACATGGTATAATAAAAAAAGCATAAGAAAAAAAACAAAACGTCTTTCTAAGGGCTGCTCAAATGCTGAATAAACAAGATATTCTAACGAAAATCGGCGAAGCTTACGACCGAGAACAAGCCGCCATTTACCTTTTCGATACCATTTATGCAATTCTCAAGGAGAAGTGGGAAGGGAAAGCCCTTAACAAGAGAATTGTCAAGCAGATTCAGGAAAAAATCGGCGAAGAGGCGGCGGTCTATTACGAAAAGTCCTATATTAAGATATGGGGCGGTAAATTCGGTAACTACGACAAGCACATATCTTTTTATATTCCGTCAACCCCGCCAATCGAACCCAAATATCGGGGCTGTTGGTCCGGCTGTATCAATGCCGACGGCTGGGCTTATGCTAATATGTGCCATGGTGAAGCCGCCAAGGAACGCCAACAAAAACGGGAGAAGATTCTGCAAAACCCCGCCCCGTTAGATCGAATTATCGAACTGAAAGTCGAAGAGGAAAAAATCAAAGCGGAAATCGAAGAAGAGATTGACAAATTGGATGTTATTCGGTATATTATAAAGTAGTAGTAAAAACAACCTCATAAGCGAAAGGGTCGCCAAAAATGTGGGGAACTGGTCCGCAACAAGATTATTTTAAGGCTGGTCGTGCAGTCCGAGAGGTTTTGAAAAGCCAGGTCGAAGCGGTCTGCAAGTGTGGATATATAACGTTGAAGCCATCGAACGATTTTGAACGCCATAATGGCGGCTTGACAGTAAAAAGAAAAAACGTTATAATTATCCATGATAGTACGGGCAAACCCGTAAGGAGTTTGAGAGGTGTCAATAGATATTATGCCTGTAATGCCTGTGCCAACAACTGGAAATAAAATGAATATTTGCTCACAAATTTTGTCAACAAAACGCCAATTAAAAGACTTGGTCAAATCCCTGTGTGCCGAAATATTGGCTTTACCCGATAATCCTCGTATAAAGCGTATAAACAAGAGATGCTTTATTATATCTAGTAAAGACCTCCTTAATAATTGGTCGCCAGAACACCATGATTTTGCTTGGCAGTATAGGGAAATAGTCGGGTGTATTATCAATTCGCCGTCAAGTAAATGCCTAAAGATTTTGGAGAAAATGATAAGGACGCAGACCATTAAAACGCAAGGATATTCTACGAGACTACACCCAGACGTAATTGAAAATTTGAAAATGGTAATGGGAGATAGAAACGATGCAATTTCTTAAAATGATAGTACCACCGATAATAACCATGATTGGTTGGTTTATTGGCGGATTCTTTTTACATCTTAGTGGTGTAGACCTTGAAAAAGCCGCCGTACCCTGTTTGATAATTGCTTTTTTTTATACGCTGGCGGATATATGCAGTGCCGGTCCTTTTGAATTTGGTGATTTATGCGTGGATTTTCCGCAATAGGTCTTATCAATACAAAAAATGAGGTGAATGTGGGGGGTGTTTTGCGGGCGGCGACATGCTATAATTCCAAGATGATCGCAATACAGGGTAAGCGATACAAAGCAATGTCGTCCGACACCACGGGGGCTTATAGGCATATTCCACTGTTACATACCCAAGACATATTAAGTTTAGTGCCTATGGATTGCGTGCCCGTTGCCGTTGAGATAGTCTCAGGTGCCAGAAACATCGTTGATTATATCCACCCCAAATCCGCCTTTTATATTTTTGGTCCCGAGGATGGATCAATTCCCAATAGGGTGCTAAAGGGATGCCGAGACGTTATCTACATCCCCACTGTTCGCTGTATGAACTTGGCTGCTACGGTTAATGTCGTGCTATATGATAGGATGGCAAAGCAAAAATGAGACGCCGACGCAAAGTATTCTATACCGTTTGTCCTCAAGACAGCTACTGGTGGGTTGGAACCAAGCGAAGATGGAGTAAGATTATTTGGTGATGTTTATATGCCAAAAAAATTAACAAAAGATATTATAAGAAAAAAACTCAAAGAATATAATTTGGAATTGATTTCAGATTATAAAAACTTAGCATCTCCCATTACTGTTAAATGCAGATGTGGAAAGGTTTTTACAAGAGTAGTCAAGGTCGTATTTGATGGCTATGCTAAATCTTGTGGGTGTCTGAAAAGAAATCTACTAAGCATAAGATCAAGTGCCATATTAGAAAATAAAGCATTCGGATACCTTACTGTTGTAAAAAGAATAGGTAGCGATAAACATCGAAAAGTGATATGGGAGTGTAAGTGTAAATGCGGTAAAATTTGTGAAGTAACTACCGGACAATTGGTTAGTGGAAAAACAACATCATGCGGTTGTTATCATAAAGAAACTTGCGGAAGATTTTCTGGATATAAAGAAATTAGCGGTGCTTATTGGGGTAGTGTCAAAGATGCTGCAACACGCAGAGAGATAGAATTTGATTTGCCCATAGAAAACGCATGGGATTTGTTCGTCCACCAAGACAGAAAATGCAGCCTATCTGGTGTCGAACTAAGTTTTGCTAGAAATTATAAAAAAGACATAGTAAAGCAGACGGCTTCCTTGGACAGAATAAATAGTGCAAAGGGTTATACCATTGATAACGTTCAATGGATACACAAAACGCTAAATAAAGTAAAATGGACTTTAAGTAACGAAGAATTGTTAGATTGGATAATTAAAATTTACAAACATAGAATAGAAAATTATGAGCTACCTTAGTATCGAAAATCTATATAAAAATCAAGATATTTTGCTTTTCAAAGAAGCCTATGCCCTTGAAAAAATTCATGGGAGTTCCGCACATTTAGGGTGGAATAACTCTCAGTTAATTTTTTTCTCTGGCGGAGAAAAACACGAAAAATTCATGGATTTGTTCGACGCAGAGTTTCTGCTCAAAACTTTTCAAGACAACTTTGGGCAAGACAAAGCCACGATTTACGGGGAGGTATACGGGGGAAAAATGCAAGCTATGTCCCATACCTATGGAAAAGACTCGAAATTCATAGTATTCGATATTAAGGTAGGGTATAGTTGGTTGAGTGTCCCTGTAGCTGAAGCCGTAGCCAAAAAGTTCAACTTGGAATTTGTACACTATAGACGGATTCCTACCGATTTAGCCATGATAGACGCCGAGCGGGATGCCGACTCCGTACAGGCAATCCGCAATGGTGTAGGACCAGGAAAAAAGCGGGAAGGTATTGTTTTACGCCCAATTATTGAGTTGACAAAGAATGACGGAAAGCGTATAATCTGTAAGCATAAGCGAGAGGATTTTCAAGAAAGAAAGACTCAACCGCCGGTTTCTGCTGATAAGCTAATCGTATTGGAAAACGCCCAAAAGATTGCCGAGGAATGGGTGGTCCCAATGCGGCTGGTGCATATCCTACAAAAATTAGCAATTCCTCTCAATTTAGAGTGCATTCCTATTGTCGTCAAGGCTATGGTTGAGGATGTTTACAGAGAGGCAGAGGGCGAAATAGTCGAGAGTAAAGAGGTCAAAAATGCTATTGGTAAGGAAACGGTTAGACTGTTTAGGAAAAAGTGCATTCAAATTTAATCGTTGCGTAGCAACTGTGGACCCCGATAGGTAGTAATGCCTATCCGCCAGTAAGACCAAATAACAATAACTCTGTTAATTGCAGACTATTGAAGAGGGTTTGGTGGGGTTCACCCCCCTGCGGGGCTAAAAATATTAAAATCACCATATAAGAGAAGGGGTTATGAATATTTAATTATACTCGCCAAATAGAAAATTGTATTGATGTTAGCGAGTGTTCTTTTTCTCAAATCCTGAGGTTTATGTCAGAATTGGGCACATACGGATATACTTATTGTCCAAGCTATGAGTACACCGATCCAGGAGAAAAGTATGATCGCAGTCTTCCAGCTTTTATTTGGATAAATATATTCCATAAACATATGGACCCAAACCATGATGGAAATTTTTTCTGCGAGGCGGACAATGAGCCGTTGCACGATTATGTAGCCGTCAAATTAAAAGATGTGGCTAAAATTGTTTATGGAAAATATGTGATATCATTAGACGTTATCGGAAATTAAAAAAACATAAAAAATGAAAATACAACTAACCGCCAGAGAGATGCTGTTTAGTGATTGCTGGGATAATTTCTGTCAAATTTATGGTATTGACCCATATGCCATAAACGATGGTCTTCTTGACCCAGACACAACATTTTCTTTCACACTAGAAGAAGCCAATCAAATTGGGATTAAAATCGCCAAACAAGATTAAACGCCCCCTCAAGCGGGGTTTGGGGTGTCCCCAATGCAAGTTTTCCTCCTCTCTTCCTCCTTCATCTATTCCACCGCCTGCCTAGACCCCTCTCGTCTTGGCAATCAGGTATACCACGAGTGTATTACTATTTTGCGAGGCGGTTGGGCTAATCATCCTGTTTCTAAGATGTGGAAGGGCTATCGCCCAGCGTTAGCGTACTATGGATTGTGTGGCTTGTGGGAACTTTACAAGAGAGATAGGCGATACGAGAAGTGTTATCGGGAATTACGATGTTATGCCTCAGAAAAGATTGTCATGCCTCCTTGGCTTGGGGACGAACGCCTACATAGTTCACACAGGGCGGCTTTGTTGTTAAAGGGTGTGGAGGATGCAACGTTTCAACTTTATAGGGGACAGGGTGGTTTTCCACTACGCAAGGGTGATTGGGATTATTTAGACTATAAGAGTATTTGGTCTGTATTCGGACAGCCTGAGGGCTACTATCATCAATTTGGTTGGAAAGAAACCACAGCCGTTCGAGGAGGTGATGGTAAAATTCCTTATTTTTGGACCGTATCATGGACACCCGCTCCCGATTGAAATGACGGCTTTTGACGGAACATTATCCCAAGTAAATTGTTCGATTTTAACAAGCAATCCTGTTGCAAGGCGTAAAATCGCAATAGCTTTACAGAACGCTAAGGAATCTGGTCAAATATCAAAAATTCAGTTGACTTTACCTCGTAGAGTGGTATAATACAAGAGTAAGTTATTAACAACAATTTTTAAGGAGAGTAAAATGGCTAAGTTACGAACGATTGCAGAAGCAAAGATGAAGAAGAATGAACATGTTAGCGACCTGGATTTTGCTATCACTTTTCAAAAGTGCAATAGCTATAAGGAGGCGTCTGAAAAACTCAAGCTTGCTTACGGGAGTGTCCTCGCCAGAGCGAAGGTCTTGCGAAAAGATGGGGTTGCCCTCAAGGAAATGCCCCGAGGTCGCACAAAAAAGGTTCGTGATATCAAGTCGATCAACGCAGCCTTGGCAGAGATTAATGCCTAGCCTGCGGAACGTCATCGCCCAACAACGAATGTATACGTTCGCCAGAAACCAGAATGGAAAATAGTTCGAGAAATTGACTGGATTTCCTGGGCGATTTTCAAATCACAAATAAGAGACAATGACCATGCTATGGAAGAGTCTCGGCTTGTTGTAGATTGACAAGTGGTTTGGTCCCGTAGCTCAGTGGTTACGAGCGGAATCCTTATAAGGTTCGGGTCGCTGGTTCGATTCCAGCCGGGACTACTTTTATCGTATTGTTGACTATCTAAAAAGGTAAATATTATGTCTACGCTGTCTACTAAAAACAAAAAAGAATCTTATTCTGGCGATGTTATTCTAAATGGTCAGAAAACAGCTACCGAAGAGGGTTTTAGTCACGTCTCAAAGAAGTGGTTTGACAAGTGTATTACCTTTGAGCATGGCATTGAAAAAATGCACAAAATGCAAAAGGTCATTACGGACATTACGTGTCCTTTGTCGGCGTGGGAACCAATGGTGGCTGGCAAAGAATATGTGTGGAAACACCGAGAAAGCGGGAAGACCTATAAGCCCACTCAGTACGCTCTATCAAAAATGGCTGCTTTGAATGGGGCATCTACCTGGGCTGTCCAATCTCTTGCGGGATATTTCGATGAAACGGACGCCAAGAGGGATGAACGGGATGCCGTGGTCCTCAAAAACTATCTCGATTTGCATATTTTTGCAAAAGACCGCTTTGATATTGATAAGCCCCGCCTCTTCAGAACTTGGGAAGACGGCACTCTGCGGGCTGTCTTATCGACCAAATATGCCATTATTAATAATACGCAGGTTTTGGAAATGTTCCAGAGACTTGTCCCCGGCGGTATGCTGTCACATTGGAGGAGTAACCCAGACGAAATTTGGGGCAACATTCTTATTCCCGACACCATCCGAGAGGAAAACGATTCGGATTACGGCGGCGGGCTATCAATTAGCAATTCGGAAATCGGCACAAGGGATATTTCAAGCCTTCCTTGGGTCTTCAGGGCTATTTGTATGAATGGCTGTATCTGGGACCAGGAAACGGGCGAAGTTTTCCGCAAGGTCCATCGTGGTAATATCAGCTTTTCCGACATCGAGAAGGGTATCGCCGAGAATATCCAAAAGCAAATTCCATTAGTTAGCGATGGGATTGACCGCATTTTGAAGTTGCGAGACTATAGGATTGGCGACTCTGCGAATATCTTGCAGGTTTTGACAACTATTATGTCCGATAACCACGTTGGTAAGTCAGAGGCTGGGGCTATCTGGCAGGGCTGCTTGACGGAAAAGGCGGTAATCGGTAAGGACGTTAATACTGCCTTTGGTATCCACGCCGCATTCACAAGGGCGGGTCAAGAGCATGAGAATCAAACTTGGCTGCGGTTTGACAAGATTGCGGGTCGTATGTCAATGTGGACCCCAACCGATTGGGAAAATATTGTTAGTCGG
>Ga0172381_10004902_pt1 | contig 13721 bp, 13 predicted proteins | sample Leawel6488metaG_FD_119754 | JGI IMG/M metagenome (GOLD analysis project Ga0172381, IMG submission 119754) | Leachate microbial communities from a municipal landfill in Southern Ontario, Canada - Leachate well 64-88 metaG | ecosystem: Engineered > Solid waste > Landfill > Unclassified | place... | reverse complement strand
TTGTACCTAAAAAAGTAGAGTTTGCATAATCAATGTCAATAGATGTAATTGTGTTCGCTTTTGCAACCGTTCCATATATTCCAATTTTACTAACTCGCATCGCAGACTGTTTAAATGTTAATAATTTAAAAGCGTTGGTTACTACACTCGTCGCATCTATTTGATTAGTTCCCCAATTTGTACATTCTGTAATTGTTTCGATATTTACATCGTTTTGGCACATTGAATTAATCGTAGTTACTGAAGTCGCTGATGTTGGAAGTGTTAATGTGATTAAATTATAACAATTCCTTGCCATGCTTGCCATTGTTGTTAACGCGTTCAAAGTTGCAGGCAGCGTAATTGTAGGCAAATCCACATCAGAAAACGTTAACCACAATGTTGTCAATGCATTCATTGATGTTGGAAAATTATTTATGGTTGTTAATTGATAACACATATTCCATGCCGCCGCCATTGTTGTTAATGAATCATAATTACCAGCATTAAATGTAAATTCCTGCAAATTATAATCACCCATGCAAATACCATCCATCGCGGTTATAACGCCAGTAGTAGTTGGTAAAACTATTGGATTAACAACGGAGGCTTTTAATGCGTTTGTCATTATCGTTAACAAACTCATAGATGTTGGAAGTGTTATTTTTTTCAAAACAGCTAAACCCCCTAAAAAACCGCTTAGCGTTGTAACTTTGTTCATTGATACTGGCAAAACTATATCTACTAAACTCGCACCTTCAGGAGTTGCCGCGATTACTGGCATTGTTGTTAATTCATCACAACTGTCATTTGCAAACACGAGTTTAACTAATACTAAATACGGCATGGCGGTTGTGGCATAGTTTAATAATTTATTTGTTGATGTCTTTGCTTGAATTTTATATAGTGTTAATAAACCATACGGTGTTATTAATGAATCTTCTGTGATTAAATTAATATATTTCGTCACGCCATAGCTTATCTCTTCAGTATCACATACAGCGCCATTAACATCACATCTTTTTAATATCCAATTGTCAGTATTTTGGAAAACAAAAGCCATTGACGCTCTCGCAACAGGCGCGCCTGTGCTTAAATTCCTATCAATAACTAAATAAGACAATCCGTTTGTTGGTGGAGTCATGTCAAATAAATCAATATAATCTAATAATGATTTTTCGGCACCACCACCCACAGTTCCCCACGACCAAGCCCCCGCGCCGTCAGTAACAAGGGCTTGTCCGTCTGTGCCTTCAGGAACTATTACTTCGGTAAAAGTACCGTCATTAGCCTTTTTGAATACAAATAAGTTATTCTCTGCCATTTATTTACCTATTGTTTACCAATTTTTTGCAGTTGCAGTACGCGCCCAACGACCGGAACCGCCGGAGCCTGCTGTTATTCCTATGTACCAATAGTTGCCGTCATAAGCCATTATACCAACTGCCGCACAGTCTGCGTTGTAAGTTGCTGGAGCCGAACTCCACATACTTAATGCTTGTGTGGAAAGTACCAAACCACCACCCGCGCTTACCGTAACTGCCGCGTGTTTAAGTGATATTGCTGAAGCTACATCAGTATTTGACAAGCCGGAATCTTCGATTATTTTACCGGTAATCCCATTAAACTGACATAAGTTGTTATCAACAGCACTTGCGGCACCGATAACTGCACCGTCAAGGTTAGTTTGCGCTGCCGTCCAGTCTGCGTCCACATTTCCTGAACCTGCTCTATCAACAATAGCCATCATTAAATCACCTATCTCGACAACTTTGCCCCATACTGTGCCAGCGTCTGTAACACGATATGTCCAGCCTGCGTTGTATGTGGTTAGTGCCGCTATAGTAGCTATTGTAGTAGCACCTTTAAACAACATTGCGTCGTTTGCCGCGAAAAGTCCGTCCGCATACGCCTGCGTTGCCAAAGTGCCTGTTACTGCCGGTAATGTCAATGTAACGTCCGCCGTCATAACAGCATTTGTCAACGTCATTGTGTGGTCTTCGCCCGCATTAAGTTCTACATCAATTACTATCTTGCCTGTAGAAGAATCACTGTCTATAGTGAATGTATTACCTGTAGTTCCGGTATCCGTATTTTGTGTGTGTCCGGTTGTTGGTGCTACCCATTCTAAACCCGTCGTTGTGCTTGCGTTTGCAACCAAAATATAAGTGTCTGTACCAACCGGCAAAACCGTTGGCACGTGATTAGTGTCTGCGGATAAAATACCACCTTTGTTTATGTGGATTATCTTCTCATCAAACTCGACACCTGCTGCCGCTGTATTCTGGATAAGCGGTATATCATATTGTGCTAATGCCATTTTCCTCTTCCCCTTCTATTGTATATAACTCATAATTGACTTTTATGTCGTCCGTAGTATTAAATGCTACGACTATTAAATCTATAATATTTTGTCTCGTTAATTTCAATCCACAAAAATACCTATCTTTGCACATTGTGTCTATCTGTTCTTTTGTGTTTATCCGTGCCGCTTCCATTTCTTCTACGACACGTTGTAATTCTGCTTCTAACTCTAATTTGTTTTTCTCTAAATCTTCTATCTGTTTCTTTAAACTTTTACGTCCCATCTCTATGTCCTCATTAGTGGTTGTTTTTTCCATATTGCATTTCCGGCTGTTCCGGTCTGCGTACATTTGTATTCCCAATCATCATCAAAATATTCTTGACCTAATATACCGGCATCTACAGCACTAGATTTAGTACCATAATTCCCTGGCAGACTTGGACTTGGCGTTATTGTTCCTTGGTTGCCTGTTCCTGGGTCTCCCATAGGTGGATAAAACCCATCGTCCGAAGTATTCGCCGCGGATGTATTTGTGTCGTCCCAATCTGGATAAAATCCTGCCATGTCCTTACCTTATATGTGAATGAATCATTCGCCAATAAAAATTATATTCTGCTAAGTATGTATAGCCCTCAGCTTCTATCTCTATATGAAACTGTTTGCCTTTTGCCGCTCTGTCGTCAATTTTATATAGCCCATTGCTGTCTATAGTTGCTCTCGGCGTGTCTATCACTATTCTCAAGAAGTTGTCTTCTGTACCACTGATAGTTCTATAACCTGGATACCCTGAATAATATGTTCCACTTGGATAGTCTATAGTAGGATTAAAACTTTCTGTTAATGTAGTATAATCCGAAGAACCTAAGTAGTCTTCTCTGACTATTTTATTAAAGTATTTGTTATAGTTGTTCGCTGTACTCGTCCGTATGTCAATAAATCCTGTACTAAATATGTCAAAATTTAAATCTCGCACTCTCTTGTTTACCGTACCGTTATTCATGTCATAAAACTTGCTTCTATATATCTCTTTCACCGGATATTCTATCTTGTGCGGAAATTCATTAGCCACTAATGTTGCATAGTTGCCACTCAATCCATAATTCGCATTATTATATAACACCGAATCCGTACCCTTGTACAGTTCTGGCGCTTTATATGGTGTTTCTATATAAAAGCCTGCTGTAGCATACGTTGAATCATAAATACTTGGCGCGCCGGATATAGTATAGGAACCGTGTTCTTTTGGTAATATGTCTGCACTTCTCAACTCGCCTAAACTATTTGTGTAATATTTACGCAATATCTGCTGCGAATCTTCAGACATCACAATAGGCAGGGCTTGTGGATATACGCCTGTCAGCTCGCTTGTTATGTCCGCTGTGTTAGTATATGAATATTTTGTAGCATATTGGTGTAGCAAATTTACTACATAGATATGTCCTAAAAGCTCTCTATCATATTTAAACTTCTTGTTGTCATCTTTATATGTTATATATGTTTCATCTATTTCCGCATCACTATTATTACATCCTATAGGAACATTTAAATACAATTCGCTTGTAACAGGATTGTAAGCGCACGAAGCATCTCTTATGTATTCTTTGCCCGCGTTCTGTATTCTAAACTGTAGCTCATCGTTAAATTTACCATCTATTTTAGAGAATTTATTATTGTCGTATCTCATTAATCCTTCCCAGCTAAGGAAATAAAGAACGTTATCAACATTAATTATTGTGTTCGGTGCTATACAACCTACATTAGGTGTAAGTTCGTCTGTCCTACTTATAGGTTCTTCAAGACCTTGTACCGCCATTCTGTGTGTACTATTCTCTTTGAATATTACCAAGTTACCATATAAACTCGCAAGTCCTGTGATTTGGTCGCCGTCACCTTCTTTTGCTTGTCCAAAAGCATCTGCCTTTATTTTGTCCGGCAAAAATGGTTCTGAAAATCTAAACGCTGATTCATAGTTGTGAATATCACGCTGTACTATCGGCATAGCTTGTTTACCCGTCAATCCCTCATCTACAAAAATACCTTCATCATCAGGGTCAACTTTACCAATATAGAAATACTCTGTATTGGTAGTTACTAAGCCCGAAGGGTTAGTTCTATATACTTCTACTTCTTTTATGCTATCGTCGTATTTCGCAGGTATAGTATATAACGTTACTGTGTATTTATCCACACTGCCTGTTTGGTGTGTTCCCGACGCTTCTATCCAGCTTGTTTCTTTGTAGTCAGAATATACGCCTGTATTATCTTTATAAAGGTATCTGTATTTTAAATATTGATTACCGTCAAAACCATCGTCTGTAGCCGCGGCGCACATAAATGTTTCATAATGTGTGTCAGGATACATAAATAATCCATATCCGCTTATGCCGCTCTCTAATTCATGTTTGCGTATTGGCTTCGGTGAATATGTTTCTTCTAAGTTTGCATAGTACATACGCTCGTTTAACGCTACGTTAAAGCGTGATTTCAGTGGGTCTGTCAGTCCGTCATAATCTGATATATTTACACTAAAATCTAATTCTTCATCTTTAATTTTATCGAAGTAGTAGAAGCCTGAGTAGTTGGTCAAATCTGTCATTTCCGTGACCGCTACATCGTTTTCTCTTTTAATAGGTACTTCTTCAACTAAACCGTATTGCGTTGGCTGGTAGTCGTTATTGTGAGAACTCAATGTTCTAAATATTAACAATCTCTTAGCCCGTGCCGGTACTTGAGCGTTCTCTATCTTGAATCCAATCCTCGGTGCTTTGAATAGTACTGAGCTTGGGAATACTGCTGTTAGTTGCTCCGGTAGCATTAAGCGTGTCCCTGCAAAATAATTCTCTAATGTAAGATTGTCGCCAATAGTGCGATACAAACTAGTCGTTATTGCGCTCGGCGGCGTATTTACATCACCTTTGACCGCTGTATAATAAGCATATATTGACGTATTGTACAAATAGCCACTATAATCTAATCTTCTTATATCATAATCAAATACATCTCCTGATATATGCGCGATTTCTTCATTATCGCTATGCCCTTGGACATATATCTTTTTAGATTGTATATCCATTTGTGATGGATTGATTGTTATGTTGATAATCCCTGCTTGTATCAATCTATTTCGTGCTTCCGTCTGTATCGCTAGGTCTGTATTCATCAAATCTTCTGATTCTTCTTGAACCATTCGTAATGTAGTATTCGGTCTGTAATCATTCCAACCACTTGCTATAGGATTTTTGTTATTCCAATCATCATCTCTAGCCGCATTGCTATCACCTAATATATTAAAATAAATATCTGTATCCGCTACGCTATATTTTTCTCCCCATATTAAATCTGGGTATCTATAAGCTAATAATGCGTACATATCCGTCGGATGATTCTCGACATTATCGTTAAATCCTAATCCAATGTTTATCCCTGCCGTAACCAAACTATATCGTCTTGCGTTATCATTAATATATGCAGGACGTAATCTACCATCAATATCACACAAGGAATTATATGTTGTACTTTTCCCTTCTGTTTTAAACACCGGCATATACAGACTATGTAACGTCGTATATACATCCAATTCAGAACCGATTAATTGCCCTCTGTTCCAAAATGCACTATCCTCATAGGCGTTCATATCCATTAACGTTATACTATCATCAAATACTGACACACCTTCATGGATTATCCCATTGTATTTTATATATGGGCTTGATACACCCGTTACTAATGTGCTTATCTCGCCTTTCTCGTCGTGCGTCCAGCCCGTTATATCATAATTTGTGGCGTCCGGTGCAAACCTGTGGTTCATGCCACTGTACATTTGCTGTTTTAAATCATAGAATTTCTTGCCAAAATCTGTCAAATATTCATCACTGCCGGAAAAGAATTTTGGATACGGATTATAGTATGCGTCGTTTGTCAATCCAACATATCCGCTTACAGGTTCTGTAAATTGGCTATAGTGATATGGTGCACCGCTTCTTAATCCACCCATTTCCAATGGTCTGTCATACAACGTGTTATATACCATGTCTTCATCTTTTGTAGCTGACCACATTATATCAGGAATAAGCATCTCTGCCGATGGTGCTGAATATTGTCCACCGCCTAAATCCCATACGAATCTATATCTCCACACACCCAATGGTACTTCTTCTCCGTATCTGCCGTGTTTCTTTATCTCTGTTATGCGTGTCTTCAAGCCGTCCATTTTTTCAAACTCACGGCTCACTTCGTTTAGCATATAATGTGTTATGTCTGCTTCATAACCATTTGGTATTGTATAGTCGTCTTTTGCACCTATCGTAGGATGATATGTTAGTTCATAATCTTCCCATATATAGCTATCTGCGTATTTTAAGTCGTCTAATTCATCTTTTTTGAGTTGCGGAATAGATAATAGGTCGTCAAATTCTTCGCGAACATCTGAATTACTAAATGTATATTCTAATTCTGTATTATTATAATGATTAACGTTATAAAATGAACCTGTGTAATTCCCAGGACTGCTATTATCATTATATGCGCTAACATAAGTATATAAAAACGTAGTATAGGTATTATTTGCAAAATAATCATCAACTTTTGAGCGTACATCGCTTTCGTTTTTGCCCGCACCAGTATATTCTAGCCAGTCCATATTACTTATAGTATCCGAGAAATGGTCAACCGTAGTTTTAGTCCACTTTTTGTCAAACTCATAACCATACAATCCCATAGCAGTTTTAACACCGCTGTATTTGTCGTTCTCAGCGCCGCTATCGAATCTTAAGTCAACTTCAACACAATCTATATCAAACAAGTCTAAAGTATTGTCACGGAGCCTTAGCTCGTGTACCTGACCATACGTACCATCGTATTGTTCTCTGTCATATTCATCTTCCAACATCAAGTCACCATTAGTTCTATCACTAATTACCAACTTGTGTTTATACTCGTGCATATCAACATAGTCATTAATCCAAGGGTCAGGTCGTATGCCTGATATAACCTCACCATTAGGGAAATAACAATTACCCGAAATATAAATAGTGTTGACCGTCCCCCGATTAGGAGCGTATAACTGCTCCGAACCCTTAAAGTCAACACCATGGATATTTACATCTTTTTTGTCTGTTACTGTAACACACTTGAAATCTTTTCTTGTAGCATCGTCAAAATGAAAGCCGGAGACACCGTACTCTAAGCTGGTGCTTACTAATAATTTGTTAACCAACGAACCTGTCGTTGGACTGAATAGGTACGTCCCCTTATGACTGTAATTACCACTATATCCGTCAGCGAAACCGGCTCTTACGAAATACACCATCACTCTGTCTGAATCTATAGCATCCCAGTAATCAGCAAATACATATTCTCCAAGTCCTACTATGCCATTGCTGTTTACATGACTTGTAACATCTATGAATGCACTGCTGTATGTACCGGAATGTACTTCTAATCCAGTACCACTCTGCAAGACCTCCCATTGGTTAAACAATATACCACTTGAATCCAAACCGCTAACCGCATAAGGATAGCCGCTATCGCGTTCCAACCCTATGTAATATCCGTTCCGATTGACAAGTTTACCTACTTCATTCATTCTGAAGTTTAGTATATCCCTTGCCTCACCCTCATCTATAAGATTTGGTGCTATCTCGGAGTTAAGTCCTTTAAATATGTTAGTGGTTTGTTTACTGTACATAATATATCCTTCTTCCCTTTTGCTTCTAAATTAACTCTTTTTTTTCCTAAGAATAATTCTACTCTTGCTTTAACTCTTATCTTTAAACCTCTTATTACTCTACCATCGGCATGGATATATTGGCTCATCAATGCTGCCGCTTCTTCCATTTTGTAGTTATTTACTAACTCTATGATACCCGTTGATAAAGAACCTAAGTTGTAAACGTGGTCTGCTAACGCGACCCACTCGTAATCGAATAATTGTACTGTAATCCTGTCTTTTAAATATTGTTCGCAATCTATCAACTCGTAAAAAAATAATCTATCTGCTAATTCTTTGCTTATTTTGTTCGTCTTGCCGCGTCCCCATGACGTTCCGTATCCTATTGTTCTATTGCCTCCGCTACATACGTAAGCTGTTAGCCTACACCCTTCTTGCGTCTTAATAAATTTCGACGCTTGCATCCACCGTGTGTCAACATCTTGACTAAACCCACGGACTGACGTTATAATCGCGAGTGCTAAGATGAGAATACTCAGGCAAAAATTGCTTCGCAAACTCAACTTCTTCTTTATATTTTCTCTCATATTCTTTAAAATTCGGACTTTGAGCAGCCATTATATATTCACTTATAGCATACATCAGAAAGGTATGTTCATAAGGAGCCATCAAAGGATTTACCCGCGTGCTCTCGAACATAGTCTGAAATGTTGTATCCAAGGTAGGCACAAGTAATGTATTTAAACTGTACCATGCGTCCCAATATGTATAGTAGTTGAATATCGGTGTACTCTCTCCCGCTGTCCATAAAGGCGCTCCAAAGGCTGGAATGTCCGGTTTATAAAAAAGCAGTATTTCATCAGGTTCGTAAGGTAATTCACCTCTGCTAAACCTAATCTCGTTATCGTGAATTGAATAACGTGTACTGTCGTCATTATATGAATAACCTCTATGGTAATCTAATAACTTAGTATCACCATATAGTCCATTACTCATCTTTTCGTTGTACGCATCCCTCTGCTTCACTCCCATCGGAACACAAAGCCGTCCATAACCATTTATGTCAACGTCTTTTATTTGTATAATACGTAAACAATCTATCGGTATAGTATAGTAAGGTTCCTGCGCGGCTTTTAGAAAAGTTATCTTCTTCTCTAAAAACTCTGTTTCTCGCTGAAACAGTTGCATACCGCGTGTGAAAGAACGCATAAAGGTTACTTCGTCGGTCGGTAATTTCTCTATAAATACCCGTAGTGCTATCTGATAATCACTATATAATTCTCTAAATGTTGAAGCCATTATTAAACCTATACCTGTTTACTTTCTAAATTTAATTCTCTTTCTGCTATGATAGCATCATAATTTCCTTGTATAATCATCGTTAGTTGGTCTATCTCGCTCTTTAATATTGGATACGAGTTTTCAGGACTTATCCTTTTCAAACACAGCATAATTGTCTGTAATATGACTAACTCTTGTAAGTCACCTATATACACTGTTTCACTATCATTAAATTCCATATCATCCAACATGGCTAAATACCACATCTCTACCATAACCGTATCTACGTCAGCAGTAGCAAACAATGTTTGTGTAGTACCATCTAAGCCACCAATAAATATGTCTTGTTCTAAAGGCAATGAACTATTCGCGCGTTGCCCTATGTTGTATATAGGTTGTAATATGAACGGTACTGTCCAACTATTCATGCTAATGTTATGTATTTCTGTGTGTTCGGCTTTTCTTGCTTGACGGGAATACGGATAGTCGTCTTGCGACCAATTTACTTTTACTACTAATTCTTCGATGAAATTAGACGGTAACGGCGCAGGATACATAAATACATTCTTATAATTAACACTTAAATAGTCTTCAGGCGTAGAACTTATTTGATACGTATATATTCTGCCAAATCTTTCCGGCATAGCTTTCATTACATAGCGTTGTATTGTCTTACGTACTATATTAACATAAGTCATAATCTCTAAATCATTAAGGTCAGAAGCTACAGCATATCTATGTACGCGGCTCTTTACTTCCTCTATATAAGTCCTGCCATCCATTCATGTTCCAATTTAATTGTTCTTGTGTGTAAAAGCTACTCGGCGTATTACGCTCAAGTGCCTTTTTCTCTGATATTTTTAACTGCGATAGTCTTTGTACTATACTATATGATTCTTGATTAATTAAATCATATATCTGTTTCATATCGTTTGGTGTTCCTATTAGTAATAATAACCTCGCTACTATTTCATATATTGCCAAGTTTTCATATTCATTAGGAATCGGCACCAAATCTATTTTTGATTCTACATCCGGCGGTTCGCCGTAATACGTTAATGTTGCATTTAAAGCGGTAGGCTCTGCGCTGTAATATAGTTTTATCCTTTGCTGATAAGGTGTTACGGTAGTGTCTAAATCACCAAACAATGTATATATCGGTGCTATAGATGTTGATTGCACGAAACTATTCCTTATATCAGCATTAGTAGTTATGAAATATTCGCGTGGATGTGCATAACGCGCTTCGCGGAATACACCGTAGGAATCTTGTATTACACATCTCACCTTGTCAATATAATCCAAAGGTATAACATCACCGCTTGCCATGTCCGCTTGATATTTTTGATAAGCCCACCCTTTGTAAGGGAGCGTCTTGCTTGCCACATATTTAAATACTCTATTCGCTGTTTTAAGAAATGTTCCCCATCCTATGTTTACACCGTTATCCAGTTTCTTTAACACTTGATATACCAGTGTCTCTAGTTCCATCATGTTCATATTCGAGTAACTAATCATTGCCCATCTCCTCGAATTTGTTTATCATTCCCATCTCACGTACCGCGATGTTTGCTCTTTCGTATTCCATTACGTCTCTATTGTTCAATATCTCCGCTGCTAAAAATACTATCTTGTGGTGATATTCTCTTGGCAATACTAAATTGTTTGTATAAGTCAAAACATCCAATGCTCCACTACCCACTCCTGACACTATAAATTCTTTTGGTTTTTCGATATAAAAGAGCGTAGCGTAGTTTTTATGACTTGGGTCGGTAAAATATATGTCTGCGCCCTCCAAACCACTCTGGTGCGTATGTGTGACCGTATAATAAGCACCCAACGTTTGTTGTCCAGACACTTTGTAGTTATCATGCTGCCATATCTGATTTGTGTCTATATAAGTCGCGTTATACATGCCGGAATATGCTCCGCTGATACCATCTCCGCTCACCCATAATCCACGAGGGTACATGAATTGATAACCGTCAGCAGTAGTAGAGCCTACATAGTCAGGCACTGGCGCATAGTCTTGTGCGTCCGCCGACTTCGTTTGTATAGTTTTATACGACGTTCTAAGTCCTCGCTCATCAGATTTCTTTACTAATTCGCCGATTATGCGATATTGCGCTTCTTGTATAGCCCGCTCTATCTCACCATACTCAAACCACTCACGGTCGTAAAACCCTTCGTCAAGGAATATCTCTATCGCTGATATAATCTCTTGTTTGGTCACTATTTGTTACCCATCAATAGTTTAAGTAGATATTTAGAATATTCTAATATTGTATTAAATGATGTCACATCAGGGTTTAGCCCTTCTCGATTTGCTCGTGCTACCATCTTGTTCTTAAACTCACGCTGGGTCTGAGGTTCTTTAAATCCTAGTATCGTCGCTCCCAGCTCACATATAACACCTAAATACATGTCGTCTAAAAACGCATAATTATCCCCTGCCGCAATAATAGCAGGAGGATACTCATAATAATATACTTTGTAGTTGTCCCATGCTGTACCATCATAATATATGTCATCGTTTATGATACCTATGGTAGTATTCCATACCACGTCATATAGATACGGTATAGCGTTTGCGCCTAATAGTATCTCCGCTCTGTATGGTATTCCGCCGGAATATACATATCCTTCCGCCGCATAAGCATAATTAACAGGAAAAGTATCATTCAACACTATCGGTGTTTTACACATCAAGAAACTCATTAAATGATTATCCTGTGATTCAAGAATATAGTCCACAAGCATATCCTGTGCCATATTCAAGCATAGCAATATCTCGTCATCTCTATAAAACGTACCTCTACGTGCGTCTGTTAATACATCTGCACCTATATCATCCATACGTCTCCGTACTATATCTATCATCTGTGTAGTAGTCATATTATCCCATCATTCCCATATCTTCATTACCGTAACCCATTTCTTGCGGCATAGCGCCACCCTGCATTGGTGCGGCAGACATCTCTTCCATAGGTGGCATTTCCCCGCCTTGTGGTGGTTGCATACCTGGAGGCGGCATACCTTGAGGTGCTTGCATAGATTGCTGTGCTTGCATACCGGCATCCATCATAGCTGCTGATTTACCTAACAGCTCTAACATCTGTGCGGCTTCGCGCTGTTGCTTTTCTAACTGTATCTGACGGAGCATAATCTCCATCTTTGTTTCTTCTAACTCTTTGCCTTTTTGGTGTTGCTTCGCCTGCATTACAGCTAGGTTGAACATCAAAGCATCTTTGTTCTTCTTGTCTTCTTTGCTCAAAGGAGGCATTTCATTAGTATTATTATTTTGATTTATCACAGTTCAACCTTATTATATTTTGACTATTCGTATTCTTTTTCATAAGTGGACAGATAATGTTTGTCATATTCCTGCTCACGCTTAACCGCTTCCGGTAGTGCGTCTGCATATATCACTACATTAAACAATGTCGTGTCTTTAAGGAATTTTATCTGTTCTTCGTTGTTGGTGAGGTAGTATCCATTTTGGAATACTATTTGCTCGTTGTCACCAGTTTTTTTATTTTCAAACAATATCGCTGTTTCGCGTTGCGTAGAACAAAACAATACTTCTTCTAAAGGCTTTTTGCCTACCGCTTTATTCAGTTCCCATTTGTTTTTTATTGCCGCATAATCGTGATTCTGCGCTGTGTGCGATAAGACATTCTTCTCTTTTCGCGTTTCTATAAATCTTTCTGCCATAATCGTTGCTCCTTGTTATTTAAACTATACGTGGTATAACTATACCTTCTTTAATTTTGATTCGAGCATATTTTTAATTCTTTGCTTGCCCTGCTCGTTATTTATAGGCTTTGTAGTGTCTGCTGATGCAGTATTTATATGCTTCTTTTGTGTAGAATCCCATTTCTTTATCTGCGCTCCGCCAGCCTGCGGATTCTCGTTTGGTCTTTGGTATTTCCAACTACCATCTTCTATCTTTTTATTAAACTTGCCTTTTGCCGCTACGTTTTCCATCTCTACTCTCTTTTAATAAAAGGGCAACGCGATTGAGCCATTGCCCTAACTTTCATTAATAACTATATGCTAGTATCTTGGTGTGTACTTGTCCAACCATAGAATGCGTCGTCTGTAGTACCTGATTCATTACGTGGCTCGAAGCCTTGTTCAGCAGCACTATCCCAATAGTTCAGATAGTCGTCAGGATTCATTGTTTTTGCAATCTTGAAGTGTTCTGTCAAGTATGGGTTGCAACCGTCAACAAGTTCTGGTGGTAATGTCAATGCAATGAAACCGTCACCCGAAGCATCGCCTGTACCAACACTCATGAAGGCTTGTCCTGTACGATAGGTAGAGCTGTTATAAGTTACAGAGCCTGTCTCTACGTTGTACCATGCACCGCTTGAACCTGGTGTAGTACCAGCTGAAGCATCAATCAATGGTGCTTCAAAGAATGTTGAACCATCCCAGCCGCTTCTCAAGCTACCTAAAGTAGCACCTGTAGCAGTAGTAAGGGTT
>Ga0172381_10004901_pt1 | contig 13721 bp, 4 predicted proteins | sample Leawel6488metaG_FD_119754 | JGI IMG/M metagenome (GOLD analysis project Ga0172381, IMG submission 119754) | Leachate microbial communities from a municipal landfill in Southern Ontario, Canada - Leachate well 64-88 metaG | ecosystem: Engineered > Solid waste > Landfill > Unclassified | place... | reverse complement strand
GACCTCAAGGTGTTCCCGCAGGGGACGCCGACCTACGTGCCGGTCGCGCGCGCCTCGCTCAAGGATGATCGGCAGAATTGCTTTTGGCCGAGCGTCTATCAGCCGGCGTCGGTGACGGATGAATGCCTCCTCGGAGCCGGCCAGTCCTCGTGCTGCGTGCGCGACGGGCTCGTGGACGGCGCTTTCGTGACGACCTGTTCACCGTACCGATGAGAGCAGTCACTAGTCATTAGGCCGTAGTCAGTAGCCGCGTAACCGGCAAACTAATGACTACCTACTGCAAACCAAACCACCTATGACAACCTTCCCGCCGAAACGCCTCATCGCCGTCGCCGCCCTCACGGTCGGTGGGTTGTGCGTGGCCGGGTTGGCGCTGGCCCAGGCGCCGGATCTCGGCCTCCAGCAGGCGTCCTCCATCGGTCTTGGCACGCGGGACATCCGGGAGACGGTCAGCCTCATCATCCGCAGCTTCATGGGCCTTCTCGGCATCGTCGCGGTCTGCCTCGTCCTTTACGCCGGCTTCCTCTGGATGACTGCGGGCGGCGCCGAGGAGAAGGTTCAGAAGGCGAAGCGAATTCTCGTGAACGCGGCCATCGGCCTCGTCATCATCCTCGCGGCCTACGCCATCACCCTGTTCATCTTCAACGCTTTGGGCGTCGGTCAGCTGAACGGCGAGGGCGGCGCTTGCCCGTCCGGTAACTGCGCCGCGTCGGGCGGCGGACTTTCCTCGGGCGGCACCGCCATGCTGGTCACGGCAATCGCGCCGGCAGGCACGGGCCCGGGCGCCGAGGGCTGGCCGCGCAACTACGCCATCCGCGTGGCTTTCAGCCAGCCGGTCGAGCCGAATTCCGTGAACACCACGTCTTTCGTCGTCCGGCGCTGTAACGCGCGCGACGGCGAGTTCGACGTCACGCGCTGCGAGGCGGCGCCGCTCCCGGGCGAAACGACGGTCAGCGGGCGCGAGATTTCCTTCCGGCCCAGCGGACAGGAGGGTGACAACCCGAATTATTTTCCGGCCGACTACTGGTATCTCGTGCGCGTCGTCGCCGGCGGCGCGGGCGGCGTGAAGAGCACGGGCGGCGTCCCGCTCACCTGCCTCCTTGAGAACCCGGCCAACCTCGCGAAGACCGACGGCAGCGCCTCCGGCTACTGCGCCCGCGCCGCGGCTTTCGGGAATCGCGTGGACGTCGAGGTCCCGGCGGTGAACATCGTCTCGCCGACCTCCAGTCCGGCCCTCTGCCAAGGCGCGACGAGCCCCGTGCCGGTCATCGCTGACGCGCGCGACGACTTTAGCGTCTTCGGCGTCGCCTTCTGGCTCGATGGCAACCTCACTGACGCCTTCGTGCCGATGGAGACCCCGGCCGTCGACTACAATGATTCCAGCTCCTCTGCCTACCGCGCCCAGCGTTACCGCCTGGACGCCAGCTTGCTTTCGCCCGGCAACCACCGTATTGCGGCCCAGTCCAGCGACCCGGGTGGCCTCACTTCCTCGACTGTCGAGCGGACTCTGCGGGTGACGCCCGGGCATTGCTGCAACGGCGTCCAGGATGGCGACGAGACCGGCAAGGACTGCGGCGGCGCGTGCGGCTCCTGCGACGGGAGCGCCTGCGGGAGCGACGCGGATTGCGCCGGCGGATTCTGCAATTTGGAGACCAAACTCTGTGAGTCACGCCCGCTCGTCAGCCAGTTCCTGCCTGGCACCGGTGCCGGCGCTGGTTCCGTCATCACCCTGCGCGGCACGCATTTAGGCACCGTGCCCGGCCGCGTCGTCTTCCTCGGCGGCGAGGGCGACGGCGATGACGTGTCGGTCTCCTCCTGCAACGACGCGGCCTGGAAGGACGACGAGGTTAAGGTCCAAGTCCCGGATGGGGCGAAGACCGGCGCCATCCGGGTCACGACTGCGGCCGGAGCGTCCGACGCCACGGACGACGACTTCGGGCCGAACCTCGGCGCGTTCCCCGTGACCGCCGAGCTGAAGCCGGGCATCTGCTGGCTTGAGCCGTCCACCGGCCTCGTCGGGACGCCCGTCCTCCTCCACGGTACGGCATTCGGCTCGAGCCAGGGGACAAGCAGCCTTTTTTTCGGGCCCTACGTCCTCAACCCTACGGCCGACGGTTGGTCGGACACCGTCATTTCCGCCACCATCCCGCCCGGACCGTCCGGAAACTATGACGTCGCCGTACGCGTGGCGGCAAACGAAAGCAACCGGAGCAACTACCTGCTCGGCGAGGCGGGGGCAGTCACGGCCCCGCGCGTCACGGCCGTCATCCCCGAGTCCGGACCGCCCGGCACCTACGTCACTGTCATCGGCAGCGGCTTCGGCTGGCAGAAGGGAACAGTCAAGTTCAAGATCGGCGATACGGACGTGGCCCTGGGTGCCGCGACCGCGTGCGGGGATACTTGGCAGGACGATTACGTCGTGGTGAAGATGCCGGAACTTTACGGCACGGACGCGGCTCCGGCGGGCGCGGTCCAGATGTTGCGCCACGCGGTCGTCGTCGAGACGGCCGCTCCGACGCGCTCAAGCAACGATGACGTCGGCTTCACCGTGACGACCGGACTGCCTGCGGCCGGCCTCTGTGCCATCTCGCCGCTAAGCGGACCGCCCGGCACGAACATTGAACTGCGCGGCGAGGGCTTCGGCCGAGTCGAGACCGGTTATGTCTTCGCGGTGGATTTTTCCAAGGGAACCGCCGGCCGTTGTCTCCTTGACCTTGGGACGACCTGTCCCACGCTGGGCGAGGACTGCGCCGGCGGCAAGGGCGAGTGCGTGCGCGAGCCATGGCGGCAGTCGGCCTCGAGCTGGAATCCCGGTCTCGTGACCACGGTCGTCCCCGGCGAGCGCCCGGACAAGGAGACGTGGCCCGTTTCCGGACCGGTGCGTCTCGTCGCCCGCGACGTCATGAGCGGCAACGCCATTCCCTTCAAGGTCCAGGACTGCAAGGAGGGCGCGGCCTGCCCAGTCGGCACGATCTGCTGTTCGACCGGCGCCTGCGCGACCTCGTGCGTTTCGGCGGCGCGAACCAGCGCCTATGGCTGGCTCATGAGCACGGAAGTCATCCCGTCGCTCCCACAGGTCGTGGAGCGCGCTTTGTGCACTGATTTTTCCCAGCAGAGCCCGTCGCCGCAGAAGGATCAGCGCGACGCCTGCCTCGAAGCCGCCGTGCGCGTCGAGTTCACCCGCTACCTCAATACCGCCTCCCTTAATACCGATACCTTCCGGGTCGAGTCCTGCGGCACGGATGCCGCCCCTGCCGCGGATTGCACGCCCGTCTCCTGGAACACCCCGTCCTGGAGCTGGACAGACTGCGATGGCACGAGCGTCACGACCTGCAAGGCCCTTTACGCCAATCCGCGCCTCGCCGCGTCCACCTGGTACCGCGTGACCCTCGTCTCGAACCCGGCTGGTAGCCCGGCGGCGGGCCTGCACGAGCCAGGCGCCGACGGACGCTACCTCGACGGCGACTTCGACAACCGCGAGGGTGGCGACTACAGCTATACCTTCCGCACACGGACGGACTCCGGGTCGTGCTCGGTCACGGCCACGGCCGTCGATCCCTCGACGCAGGTCATCCGCCAACCGCTCGTGCCCGTACCTTTTTCGCTCGTCGCCCTGCATAACTGCGGTCCGCTCCAGTGCACGACCTCCGCCCCGCCGGCGTTTTCCGTCTCCTGGTCATCCCCCGGAGCCTTCCTCGGCCTCGACCTGCCGGCCTCGCCGACGCCTTGCGGCAAGCCTGTCCTCGGCCTCGCCGAGACGCCGGCCGGTACGCCGACGACCCTTTCCGGCGCGGCCACTGTCGCGGGGGAGGGGTCGAAGTCGTCATCGTCGACCGTCACGGTGAAGTACGCCGATCCGCGCGTCATGCGCGTCTCCCCGGTCGGCAGCTGCTTGGGCGCCTGCGTGAACACGGCCGTCTATGCGCAGTTCAACATCCCCATGGACCGGGCCCCACTCGAGAAGCCGGGCAACGTACAACTCTGGCGCTGCCGCAACTCGACTTGCAATCCGCCTTACGACACCCAGACGCCGGGCGATCCGCCGGCCGACTGCCGCGCCGTCGCCGAACAGGGCGACGCCGACAAGGCGGAGCCGGGCCAGTTCAGCCGCGTGAAGCTCGTCTGCAGCGACCTCAAGCCCTCGACTTTTTACGCCGTGCGCGTCACCGGCGGCGAGGGCGGCGTCAGCAGTTCCACCGGCGGACTGCTCACCGGCGCGAGCGACGGCACCGACTACGTCTGGACCTTCCGCACCAAGGACATCCCCCAGGAGAAGTGCCGCATCGACAGCCTCTCCGTCGAGCCGTCTTCCGCCGTCCTCCGTTACGTCGGCGCGCGCGTCGGCCTCTCCGTCAGCGCCCGCGGCCCCAAGGATGAGTGCGGTCCCGAAGGCCAGGAGCTGAACGCCTGGCCGTATTCCTGGTCGTGGCTCGTTGACGGCCCGAACCCGGTCCTCGCCGGCTTCGTGAGCGGCAGCTCCGGCATCCCCGGTCTGCGCCTCGTGGACACCAACCCCGTGCCGGCAGCCGGCTGTACCGGACAGTGCGTGAACTCGGGTTCGACGGTCGTGCTGCACCAGTGCGGCGACGGCCGGCTCGACAACCGTCCTGTCAAGGAGGGGCCTTCTGCCGTCGGCTCCGAGTCTTGCGAGCGCACCGACGAGACATCAGCCTGGTGCACCACGAGCTGCCTGCTGAAGGGCACGGCCACGCCGACCTGCGGCGACGGCGAACTTGATCTCGGCGAGAATTGCGAGGCTGTGGTTGACGAGTTCGGCGTCTCCGTCCCGTCCGGAACCCTGGTCTTCCCCAAGGGCTGCAAGAAGCCCGGCGACCAGGTCGAGGGTTACGCCGACGCCATCGGCTGCCTTCTTCTCGGGTCCAAATCCGGCGGCGCGACCTGCGGCGACGGTTATCTCGGCGACGGCGAGGAATGCGACGACAGCAACGCGTCGAACGGCGACGGCTGCAGCCGCGACTGTCTCTTTGAGGGTTCCCTCCCTTCCTGCGCGAGCAACACCGGCGGTGCCTGCGTGAACGTCTGCGGCAACGGCAAGGCCGAGCCCGGCGAGGACACCGGCTGCGAGCCGAATCCCGGCGCGGCCGGCTGTAACCCAAAGACCTGCCTTCACCTCGGCCTCGCGAAGTGCGCCCCGGGCCAGAGTGACAAGTGCTGTGGCAACGGCAAGGCCGAGCCCGGCGAGGACGCCGCCTGCGAGACCGACCCGCGCGGCGGCGAGTTCTGCACTGACCGCTGTGTCCTCAAGGGATCGAACTACACCTATTCCCGCGCCTCGTTCTGCAGCGATGCGGTCAGTTACGACAGCGCGCAAGGCACCGGCCTCGGCGAGACCGTGGCGTGCGAGACTTCCGAACTGGACGGGCTCGTTGATCCGTTGCAGGTCGTCGAAGGCGAGCCCCAGCCGCCGCTCTTCAAGCCCGGCACGCCCGACGGCATGACTTCCAAGGTCACCGTCTCGACCGAAGGCGCGAATGCCGCCAGTGCCGCCGTTTCCCTCGACTGTTCCTGCAACAAGGCCGGCAACACCACGGCCGAGCGCGATGCCTACTGCTCGCAGTACGTCTCGCCCGGGATGCCCGACCAGATCGGCTGTGACCAGTCCGGTTGCTGCCGCCTGCGCCCGAACATCGTGAGCGCCGAGCCGTCCGGCGAACTTTGCCGCAACGGCGTCATCACCCTGACTTTCGATCAGGAGATGGACGCCGCTTCCGTGGTCCAGGCCGTGAGCGTCGGCGCCGACAGCGGCGTCGCGGCAGGCGACCCCGATGCCGCCACCGCCTGCAAGGACGGCACCCAGGCCGTGAGCCAATCGCCGCGGCCTTCGCTCGTCGCGCGGCTGTGGCACGGCCTCGTCAGTCTCGTCCGCTCGCTCCTCGGCCTGCCGGCCGGGGCCGTGAGCCCGGCTGCCCCGCCGGACCATGTCTTCTGCATCGTCGCCGCCAAGGTTGACGTCGCCTACAGCGCGGACCGCCGCTTCACCTACGTGAGGATCAGCCCGACCGCCGCCTACCCGTCCGACAAGTGGCTGCGCGTCCGCGTGACCGACGTCGCGAGGTCAAAGGAGGGCGTGGCCGCGGTCACGGATCAGGGAATCTGGCATTTCGCCGTCAGCAAGGACATGTGCACTTTCGATCGCATCGCCGTCTCGCCGGACAGCCTGCTCATCGCCGACTCCGAGAACCCGGACTACCCGGTGGTCGCGAAGGCGCTTGACGGCCACGGACGCGAGATTGCGCCGACCGCCGATTACGATAGGGAATGGCACTGGCAGCTCGCCCCCGAGGGCAAGCCGTACGTCATCGTCCCGCGCCTCGACGCGCAGACGGGAGCCCAGCTGGGCCTCGCCAGCCTTCACGCGCGCAACCCCAAGCTCGGCGACAGCCCCAAGGACTTCGTGCCGAAGAACGGCAGCGGCACCATCCTCGTGGAGGCCCTGCCCAATCCCGAGGCGACCGGCACCGTGAGCTCGACCAAGCAGGGGGCTGGGCTCGTGACCGTCCTGCTTTGCCGCTACCCGTGGCCGCGCACCTATGAGTGCGGCGCGGGCGGAAGCGTCACCCTGCCCTGGAAGAACGCCTCCCAGTCATGTTCCGCCGGCCCGGTCTGGGAGCCCTACGGCGATCCGGATAACGGCCTCTCCTTCTACTTCTGTCGCGACGCGGCGGACGCGAGCGGCAACATTGTCGCCGGCCTGCCCGCCTTCAAGGAGCGCCCGTCGGCCGTCTTTCCCGGACGCGACATTCTCAAGGAATACCTCTTCACCTTTGATCCGGCCGAGCCGCCTTACCGCCCCGGCGCGGACTTCGCCGACGATGCCATCGGTTTGCGCGTGAACTCGAACCTCGGCCACGTCGGCATCCTGCCCTGGTACCGCTCCAAGGGCTTCGAGGGCGAGCCGGAAGGCATCACCGTCGCCGGTTACGACGGCCTGCGCGAAGGGCGCACGGCCTACTTCGCGACGACCTTCCTCCTCCCGACATCCGACAACCGCGTCTATACCAACGTCGTCACCCTCACCTACAGCGACGGCGCGGCCAAGCAGACCACCGACGTCGTGGGCCAGATGCTCGCGAACATGGACGTGAACTACAAGATCGTCGAGGAGGCGTCCTGCAAGGCCGGCGCCGGTGCCCCGACCCAGGTCAAGGACCGCTATCTCCTGTGCTCCCGTGACGAGGACTGCTGGACCGACGCGTCCGGGACCGTCCTCGTCCCGCGTGAGGCGCGCTACGCCTGCGACCAGTCGGCCGGCTTCTGCGGCGTGAAGTGCGAGGAGGACCGCGACTGCTGGCTGGACCCGTCCGGCAACGAGAAGTCCTCCTACAAGAGCCGGCGCTGGTGCGACACGGCGTCGCACTCCTGCCGCCTCAAGCCGAATGCCGCGGCCCCGAAGAATCCCGATCAGCCCGCCGCCTACGAGACCGGCGTCGGCCGTCCGGTCGCCTGCTCCGAGGACCTCACCTGCCGCCGTGACGCCGCCGGCGCCCTGCAGGCGTCCCGCGTGAGCTACACCTGCACCGCGCCCAAGGCCAAGCTCGCCCGCGACGCACGCCGCTGGGCCGACCTCCTCTCGATGCGCGCCTACCTCATTGGCTATCTCACCAAGACCGGCACCGTGCCGCGCCTCTCCTCCGGCACCTTTGTCACGACCATGACCGTGAGCAAGTGGCCGTCGTGGGATGAGTTCCTCTTCCCCGTGCTTGGCGCCGCCCTCGCCTCCGACCCAATCAACCAGTTCGGCTCGTGCCCCGAGGGTGCCGATCCGCAGACCTGCTGGAACAAGGACAGCCAGGCCTATCAGTGTCCGCTCGGCTCGCACGTCTATGAGTACCGCGGCGTCGGCGGCGAGGACTTCGCGCTCCGCGCCGACCTCGAGACCGCCGGCGTCACGTGGACCGGCAAGAACTGCCCGGAACGGTCGGTCGCGGCCTGTGCCTGGCTCGACGGCGTGAACAAGGCCGTGCTGGACGCCGACTGCCGCGTCTCCGGCGGCCGTTGCACCTACGCCTTCGGCAGCATCGAGCTCGGTAACGCCACCGGGCCGCTCACCTGCGTCGGCTCGTCCATGGGCGCCGGCAAGCAATGCGGCGACGGCCTCGTTGATCCCGCCACCGAACAGTGCGAGCTCGGCGATCAGACCTCAGTGTCTTGCTGCGAATGGGGCTCTCCCGCCAGCCGCCAGTCGGCGGAGGGCTCCTGCTCCGGACGCGGACCGGACGCCCGCGTCGGCCGGCTCGCCAAGGCCTGCACCAAGGACTGTCACGGCTTCGACGCCGTCGGCAAGTGCGTGACCGGCTACTGCGGCGACGGAGCCGTGCAGGCGCCGGAGCTCTGCGACGACGGCCCGCTGAACGGCAAGTACGGCTACTGCAAGGCCGACTGTTCCGGTACCGGCCTCCAGTGTGGCGACGGCCTGCGCCAGCCCGGCGAGACCTGCGACTGCGGCGTGAAGAACGGCCAGTATGCCTTCAACGGCATCCTCTCCGCCGCGACCGACACGCGCACCGGCTCCGCCCGCTGCGGTCTCACCTCGACGAACGTCGCGACCTGTTCCTGGGACTGCCGCGTCGCCGGCCCGCGCTGCGGCGACGCCGTCGTGAACGGCGAGGAGAAGTGCGACGGAGGCTTCCAGCAGTTCAAGGGCTATTGCGACGACGCGGCCAAGACCGGCTGTGACGCCGACGGCGACTGCCCGGCCGGCACCTGTTCCGAGGACAATCGCTGCACTAACGCGCCCACTCGATCCTGTCAGGCCGACGGCGACTGCCGACTCGCCTGCAGCCATTTCTGTCCCACCGTGGAGCAGAGCCGCCGCCGTTCCTGCCTGTCCAACGACCCCGCCTCCTCGACCGACGACACCGGGTCAGGGAAGGCCTGCACCTGGGGCAGCTGGATCTGCACCGCGCCCGGTTCCTGCGGCAACGGCAAGAAGGAGAGCGGCGAGCAGTGCGATGACGGCAACAGCAACAACAACGACGCCTGCGTCATCGACGAGGTCAAGGGAGTGATGTGCAAGACGAACGTCTGCGGCGACGGTTATGTCAACTACGTCGGCGGCGAGGAGTGCGACAACGGCCCGCTGAACGGCCAGCCCACGGCCAATCCTGAATATGGCTTCACCGCCAACTACTGCACCTCCAAGTGCCAGCTCGCCACCGTGACTGGCGGATTCTGCGGCGATGGCCTCCTGCAGAACAAGGATTTCAACCCGGCCGGGCCGGAGCAGTGCGACCGTGAGCAGGGGCTGAAGGATTACGTCTGCGTGAGCCAGCGGCCGGTTGACCAGGCCATCGGCGCGGTCGCCGGGGCCACGGCTTGCGGTTCGGCCTGTCAGCTCGGCTGTGCCGATCCCAACGCGCGGCCCTGCCTCAACCTAGCCATGAAGGACGACGGCGGCAACGTCACCAACAACCATGACTCCGCCGACGAGGCCGCCCGCGACCTCCCGCCGCTCTATGACGAGTGCGATCCGGACGACGACAACGACGGCCAGCCGGACATCTACGATTGCGACGACTTCAACCCCGAGCGGCACGGTTCCTACACGCCGGCGGGGATCCTCGCCTTGCCCGAGTACTGCGACGGCACCGACAACAACTGCGACTACCAGGTGGACAACGACTGGGTGCTTGACGCCAAGCCCGGCACGCCGAAGCTCCGCCTCAAGGGCACGGTCGTGGACGCCTTCTTTCCGACTTTCGCGCGCGAGGAAGTCAAGGTCCGCATCGACCGCAAAATCTGCACCGGCGACAAGACCACGCCATGCAACAGCGACAAGGAATGCAAGGATGCCAGCCTCGGCACCTGCGGCATTGAGACTCTCTCCGAAGTGACCGGCGCGGACGGCCGCTACGACTTCTCCGGAACGGGCATCCGTTGGCCGAGCGAGTCCAATCCGACCTGCAAGATGAAGATCCAGGTGGACTCGGTCGAGACGTTCGCCGATATCAACAACCCCTTCTGGCCGGGCAAGGTGGATCCGCTCGAGAGCCGCAAGCTCGGCTACTTCGAGGCCAAGCTCGACGTTGATCCCAAGCTCTGCGACAACCAAGCTGACTGCACCCTCGACGAGAAGGTGTACTGGATCCCACGTCCGCCCGCCGGCAATGTCGTCGCCGCCTTCGAGTGGGACAAGGCCCTGTCCTATTACCTCGACGCCTGGCTCAAGAAAGCCGGCACCGGTTACACAGTGAACCCCGTCGGTTACACCAACCAGGCCCAGCACCACCTCTACGACTACTGCTCCTACGATGACGCGGGCAGCCCCCTGAACGGAAGCCAGTGCGTCATGGGCCAGGATGCCGCGTATTGCCCAGGCGGCGGCGACTGCGCGAGCGGCAACCCGTGGGCGAGAGTCATCTGTAAGTCTTCGGATGCAGGCGGCGACCCGACCTCGTGCAACAACTTTTCCGAGGCACCGGAGATCACCATCTTCAATACCGCCACCGGCCCCGGATATGCCCTCCAGTCCGGCGACAAGCACCAGTTCGTCATTCATGCCTTCCAGTGCGCCGACAGCAACTGTGCAGCGCGCTTCGTTGACCCGGACGCCAACGCCCGCGTCTATGTCGCCTTCACCAACCCATCGCACTGCGACGAGACGAGTGGCAACAAGTACGGCACCGGCTGCCTCGGCGACGTGGATTGTGGTTCCGGCAAGTGCCGCATCTACGACTTCTGCGGCGGCGGTAGCGCCAACGATGGGAAACGCTGCTCCGAGGCGACCGCCCTTGCCGACTGTCCCGGTTCGAGTCTTGAGGGCCCTTGTTTCTTCGGCTCGCTCGCCCTCAACGATGGCGCGCCCGTGAAGGCATCACTGAAAGTATGCCAGCAGAATCGCGCCGTATCCTGCGTTGACGACAACGGCTGTCCTGGTGTTGGCCCCTGCATCGATTCCAAGGACTCCGGTGCCAAAGGCAAGTATTGGAACGTCTTCAGCTGGAACTGGCTGGGTGATCACTGGAGCCCGGAAATTAACAACCGCTTCACCGACAACCCGCCGTTCAAGCCGTGACAGCTATCGGCTAAGTCATGAGTCACAAGGCATAAGTCACGAGCAAGAAAGTCGTGCTATTGACTAGTGACTTGTGACTATTGACTACGTCAAGTATGACCAACCGCCAAAAAATCATCATCGTCGCGGCCGCGGTCGGTGCCGTCATCGTTGGCGTTACGGCCATGGCCCTCCTGCGCCGCGGCACGGTGCCGTCCTCGGGGCCGGAAACCCCCGGACCGTCCGCGTCTGGCCAGCAACAGGCCTCCGACCAGCCGACCGAGGCCCAGCTCCAGGACATGCGCCAATATGGCACCCCGGCCGAGGATCTCGTTCCGCGTCCGGCCCCGGCCACGGAGCCCGCCCCGCCCGACGCCGACCGGGACTCCCTCTCTGACGAGCTGGAGGTCCAATACAAGACCGACCCGCAGAAGCCGGACACCGACGGCGACGGCTGGGAGGACGGTTACGAGGTGTTCTTCACCCACACCGACCCGCTGAAGCCCGACGCCGCCGCTCGCGGCCGCTGAACGTAACCAATAAATCCTGTTCCTCGAGACTATCGAGGGGCAGGATTTTATGCTATAATTAAGCAAGAAGGGAAATACACACACAATTTTCGCCGTAACGCGCCAAAATTATGTTTGAGGACAACAAGGAGCCAGTGGATATCTTCGGCGACGTCGATCCGGTCAAGAGAGCCGCTGGAAGTCCGCCGCCCAACCTGCCGGTCGCCCCTCTGCCGAAGTCGCTCATGGCCCCGCCTTCGCCTAGTGGCTTCCCCCTACGCCAAGGCTCCGGGGAACAGGCCGGCGGGCAGGCCCAACCCACTCCTAACGCGCCCGCGTCGGCCGGTCTCGGCACTTCGCCCGCCCCCGCGTCTTCGGTGGCCGTCGTCCGCCGTCCGCCCGTCTGGCTTTTCATCATCATCGCGATCGCCCTGCTGGGTGGAGTAGGCGCCGGAGTGTTCTATTACTTGAGTCTGAAGCAAACTCCCACCCAACCGACCTCGGACGTCCAGGAACCGGCAACGGAGGATCAGCAAGTTCCCGCCCCGGCCGCCGAGGAGCCGACGACGCCTCCCGCAGTCGTAGAACCCGTGGTCGAGCCGCCTCCGACGACGCCCGTCACTTTGGTGGATACCGACGGCGACGGCCTCATGGATGACGAGGAAAACACCCTCGGGACTAACCCAGCCTTGGTGGATACCGACGGCGACGGCCTCAACGACCGTGAGGAGTTGAGGATTTACGGCACCGACCCCCTCAATCAGGACACCGACGGCGACACCTATCTCGACGGCGATGAGGTTCGCAATGGTTATAACCCTAATGGTTCCGGCAAGCTCCTGAACCTACCCACGGAAGAAACGACAGCGCCGCCGACCCCGTAAAAGCCTATGGCTTTGAGCCCCAACGAGCTGGAAAAACCCGCCGGTTCGGCCGGCAAACCGCCTGAAGAGACGGCTATTCACGTCATCCCCAAGGAGTTCTACGGGGCTGCCGTTCCGGCAAAACGGCCGGCCGCCGCCCCGCCCGCCCCGGTCGTCGTGACGCCCGCCGCTTCGCCGCCTCCTTCCTCCACGTCTGCGGCTTCTGCCGCGAAGAAGAAGGGGAGCGCGGTTACGCTCATCGCCGCTGTCGTCATTTTCCTCCTGCTCGGTGCCGGCGGCGGCTATTACTATTTCTTCATGCGCCAGCCGGTCGTGACGCCCGCGGGCCCCACCTGCGGCGACCTCAAGTGCGAGGGCGGCGAGACCGTCGCCTCCTGCCCGGCCGACTGCCAGCCGCCCGCGCCCGTCTGCGGAGATTTGAAGTGCGAGGGCGGCGAGACCTCGTCTTCATGCTCGTCCGATTGCGGCGCCCCGACCCCCACCTGCGGCGACCTCAAGTGCGAGGGCGGCGAGACCGTCGCCTCCTGCCTGGCCGACTGCCAGCCGCCCGCCCCCGTCTGCGGCGATGACAAGTGCGAGGAAGGCGAGAGCGCCGCCGACTGTCCCGACGATTGCCGCCTGCCCGAGCCTACCGCTGGCCTCGACACCGACTCCGATGGCCTCACCGATCGCGAGGAAACGGAGATCTACGGCACTGCCACCCGCGCCGCCGACTCCGACGGCGACAATTTCGTTGACCTCAACGAGCTCGTCAACCTCTACAACCCCGCCAAGCCTTCCCCGTCCAAGCTCACGGCCAACCCCGGTATCGCCGCCTACGAGAACGCCGTCCAGAAGTATTCCCTCCTGCGCCCCTCCTCATGGACCGTTCGTGACGGCGACGAGATCAAGAGCGAGGTCTTCATCAGCGCGGCCGACGGAGAGTTCATCGAGGTCCTCGTCCTGCCGAAGCCAAAGGCCACGGCTTTGCTGGATTGGTACCTGGCCCAGGCGCCGGGGGTCGCCGCCGCCGATGTCACGATGCTCAAGACCAAGCAGGGCCGCGTCGCCCTCCAGGCCCCGGACAAGCTCACCTCATACGTGGACGTCGGCAACCGCGTCATCGTCGTCTCCTACAATCTCGGCAAGCAGGACGAGATGCAGTACCGCGCCACCTTCCTAATGATGGTTCAGAGCGTGCGGGCGGAAGAAATGGCCGAGCTGAAACTGCCGGCCCCGTCGTCAGCGGCCCAAGCCGCGCCGGCCGAGAACGCCGCCGAGGCCGTGACCGAATCGGAGACAGCCGAGCCGGGACGGTGAACCAATAATGCCAAG
>Ga0172381_10004900_pt1 | contig 13724 bp, 8 predicted proteins | sample Leawel6488metaG_FD_119754 | JGI IMG/M metagenome (GOLD analysis project Ga0172381, IMG submission 119754) | Leachate microbial communities from a municipal landfill in Southern Ontario, Canada - Leachate well 64-88 metaG | ecosystem: Engineered > Solid waste > Landfill > Unclassified | place... | reverse complement strand
TTTGTTGTATGATTCAAGAATACCTGCCTTTAATGATTCTAAACGTTTAACTTCGTTATCGATTTCCTTATTTGAATTATTCAACAATCCATTATATCGTTTTAAGTCTTGATTAACAACAAATAAAGATTTACGATATCTTTGATTTAATTGCTCGTCTTCTTTGCTTGACGCCTTCTCAGACCTTACTTGTTTAACGTAATCTTTCTCTAATTGATTAACTTGACCTAATAGTTGCTTAGCAATCGTGGGAGCATTGTCTACTCCTTCAATTGGTTTTCCATCAATAATACTATTTAACTCTTCTTTTAATCTTTTGCCACCATTACGTTCTAATGCGCTAGCAGTACGTTCAACAAAATTAGATTCGTTAATATCTTCCGCTGAAACAAGATCTCCATTTTTAATCGCTATATTTCTTTTAACTTCTGCGTTAGCAATATTTCCAAGATTAGAAGAAACAAACGTATTCAGGTTTTCATCATCAGAAACCTCTTTAGCATAGGCAGTATTGTTTGCAGTAATGCCCTTAAAATAAGGTCTAGCTTGTACGGCAGCAAACTGCAATGGTCCAGATATACCGCCCATAATACCCTGTAACAAACTCTCTTCACTAAAGAAGGAATCTATTGCACGTTTACCTACATTGCTATCGTATTTAGAAACATCTAATCCAGCAGCCTTTGCGCCTTGATAATCAAATTCAGATTGGATAACGTTCTGGCTCATTTCCTCCAAACCTTCAATTGGTATTTGTTTAGCAGCAGTTTTAGCAAATTGTCCAAAAGATTTTTTCATTAACCCTTTAGCCAACATGTTTTTTCCAGTAATAGAACCAAATAGTGTTGTCGCATCTGAGAGTATAAATGCCCTATTCCAATCAACAATTTTATCTGCTTCTTTACCTATTGCATTCTTTTTAGATATATAGTCGGGTTTTTGTTTTTCTTCACTAAACCTACTCTCAGTAAGTTCCAAAATTCTATCAGGACCTAAGTCTGGATTTGACATAGCGATATCCTCCGCAATTTTACTTTTAATATCATTATCCAACTTGTCAACATTAGCGGCATATGTCTGCATTGCCATTTGTTTGCCTTCGCCATAGTTAGTAGCTATTGCAGTACCAATTGTACCCAAAACCTCAGTTAGTCCTTTTGACAGTTTTAATGATTGTCCTAACGCGTTAAATCCTTTACCAATTGCCATACCGGGTATACCAAATCCTATGGCAGATTCTACAACAGATCTAAATGTGTCCCAATAAAAACCCCTATCAGACAAATCAATAGCATTATTTGGATCTCTTCTATATATTGGAACTGTATTTTGATAAAATTGTTCTTTGGCTTCCCTTGCAACCTTAGCAATACTACTATCTTGAATCTCATCAAACGTCTTAAATCTATCTAGTCTACCAATGATGTCGGTTAAATATCCGGCCTCCTCTAATGCAGTTAATAATCCACCCCCAACACCTCCAGCAATAGCATTGGCAATTTTATGAGAAGTTGGTTGACGTTGAGCTAGTAACTCCTGAGTTTGATCTAACATCGAAAATGGAATATTTTCATTTAGATATTTACTATCAGGAACAATATCTCCAACTGGAACAACGTCGGGGGTCATTACTGTCGGAGAAATATTGTTTTTATAAGTATTTTTTCTAAGAGCATTCACCAATTTCTCGTCTAGATTTACTTCAGAATTCCCAGTTTCTATTCTATTGGTTTTTAGTGCATTGAAAAGTTCTGGGTTTTTAATTGTATCTGGCATATACTATTTTACTTAGTTTGATTAATCTGATTAATTAAAGCGTCATATTCAAATGGACTAATATTAAATGTCTCTTGGCCAATTTTAATATGTAATTGTTGTATTCCAAAAACACCGGTTTCGGGATCAATATCTGGTATTCCAGATACTGTGGCATTTTTGAATCCAGGTATTTTATATTCTTGAGTTTGTCTAGTTCTTAACGATTCTTTATTCGTCCTTATCTCCTCTGATATTTTATGTAATGGATTTTGTGGATCTGAAAACTTAATTACAAAATGTTTATTACCATATTCAGCTCTGAATCCACCATAATAAGGACTAGTGGGAGATTCGTATATTCCACTTATACTGAGTCCTTTTTTTAATTGATTAGTATTGTCTAATGTAGTTTTATTTTTCTTTTTGTCAACCAATCCAAGTTCGTTAATCAATTCATCTAAATCTCTAGAAACATCTTTACCGTTTTTATCTTCAATAATAAATTCGGCATTAGTTAATCCTTTGGACAACTTCTCTTCAATATAGTTTGTTTGTTCAACTGGAAGATTGGTGGAATGTGTATAATATTCACGGCTTTTTGCTATACCATCATTTAAGATATCGACATACTTAGAACCATATTGATCAACCCAAGGTTTCCAATCCGTATTTTGTTTATCTAATTTTTCCTGCCCAAACGTTTTCTTCCCTTGTTCTTGTCTATTTTTATATATATTTTTTGCAATCATGGTACCAGTTGCAGTAGCTGGATCTTGATTCCCTTTAGTATCTGGAATTGGAGTAATGCTAGGATCTGTTGGTTTTATTAAACCTAATGGATTAGACGAAGATCTAGTGTTTTTATAATCAGAAGCATCTCCAAGCATTCTATCTAAATAATCTTTATATGTAGACTTTGGTTTTGTTGAAAATCCAGGTTCGTTCAAATAATTCCTATTTATACCAAATGCAACACTTTCCTTTAATCTGTTAATTACAAAGTCTTTTGCTTTCTTTGGATCTCCTGCGAATTGTTGGTCCCACTCAAAAGCCTTACCAGTTTCATTTATAAAGTTATTAACTAATTCAGGATGTGTATTAACAAACTTTTCGATCTCTTTTTCGGGTGTACCAGAAGTAGATATGCTTTGTAGTAATCCATCTATATCTCCTTTATACGAAGAAACACCTTGTTCATTCTTCATATTAGACAACTTGGATATAGTATTAGATAGGATACCTACGTAGTTTGGCTTCTCCATAAAAGTATTTGCATAGTCTGGCATTTCTACTTTACCAGTAGATTCATCATATTTAACTGGTGTATTAAATGCATCATAGTTTGGATTTGTTAATAATTTATTATTAATTTGTGCATTTAACATCTGATTACGCATTGCTTTATCTGTTTCATAGGCTTCTTTATAAGCCTGAATTCTAGGGTCTTTATTAAATTTTCCTATATTCTGCACAATATCCACATATGCCTTCCCATAATCTCCGGAATATTTAGACTTTACATTGTCATGTATCTTATTAAAATACCCCTCTATCATTGCGTTTTTTCCAGTAACATCAGCACCACGTACATCCATGCCACCATATGAGTCTTCGGCAGAACTTAACATTAAGGCAGATTGTCTATATGCCTGATCTCGTTTATCTAATTGTTGTTGATAAAACTCTATTGGTATTGGCGTATATGCGGAAAACAATTGTTGCTTTCCCGGTGTGTAATATCTTCCTGCCATAATTATTGTTTAATTTTAATTGCTCCAGTTGGTTGACCATTAATATCTTTTGATATTAAATACATAGATCCATCTTCTAATATCTTAAGTTGAGTCTGTTCTTGTTTACGTTTAGTTTTATCTGTATAATATTGATTTACAGAAGCACCAACACCACTAATCATGTTACTTATACTACTCGCTGTAGTACCTCTCTCCATTTCACGCAATTCTTTTGCCTTATCCATAGACTGAGCAGTGGATTGACGTTGAGTGTTGGTTGCTTGGGTATTATATTGTTCTTCATTTACATAACTTCTAGACATTGCTCCAGACAACTGATCGTCTATTGCAGTCAACCCAGATATTTGAGCGGCACGATTATTTCTAAATCTATTAAGTAAAGATCTACGAGTAGTTGTTGCGTCACTTAATAAACTATTACGTTCAGGTTCTAAATTCATTTTATCTAAAGAATATGTAGATGGATTAAAATCTGTTTGTCTAGACGATAATGCTGTTAATCCCTGTGCCCCAGATGTAACTAAATTACCTACTAATGCCATCATATCTGGATCAATACTAGGTTTAGAAGTATTAGGAGTAACGGTAGGACTAGATAACAACGTGTTTAATTCTGTATCGGTAGGCATAGTTTTATCTACGGTAAACGGATCATATTTAAAAGATAAATCTCCACCAACTTCTTTATGATTCCACGAAGAACTATTCTTTGCAAAGTTTGCTTTCTTAACAATTTCTGGACTATACTTCTCTTTGTTAACCATAACATGACTAGCGAATTCTTGTACTCCCATACCTCTTCTATTTGCGGCAGAAGTAAAGGTGCCCACTTTAGATTCTTTAATATGTATACCTCCACCAGTTGCATATCCTTCACTAGAGTCTTGTATATTGTTATTTTGTTTATACAACTCCTGTTCGTCAGCTAAATCAGACAACTCTCTATTCATTTGCTCTTTACTTATTCTATCTCTACCAGAGAAATCATCTCCTAACCTTAATTTGTATCGTTTAAGAACAGTTTTGGCTTTTTTAGAGAATCCAAGTTTATCTGAAAAAACATATCCATTCCATATAACTTCTCCAGAATCAGTCATTGCAATTGCCCGTTGACCTGAAGTGGTTGCAGGATTTCCTTGACCATCCGTAGGAATACTATCTACAGAAGAATTAGATTGTGGCATTTCTACAATATTACCACCATCTGCATATCCCTGTAAATATCTTGGATCTAAATTTTGATTAAATGTTGCCTTTTGTTGCATTTGATTTTGTACATTAAGTTGATCCTGTTGGGTCATACTATTAGAAACTGCACCACCAATTGCACCAATACCTCCCATAATTGGACCAGCAATAGTACCAACTCCTGGAATTAGTGATACCAAAGGAGAAGCTGCTTTCATTATATTAAAGAAGTCTCCACCATTAGCATATTCTTCTAACTCATATGGAGACAATGTTATTTTTTTATTTTTATTCATGTTATATACTTATAATACACATAAAGTGTAATAGGTTATTATATCTTCAAGTGCAATCTTTTTATCACCATTATTTAAGTATTGCATTTCTATATTTAAATATGTATCTGAAATTCTACATTGTCTACCATTATTTTCTACTCTAGGTAAAGCAATTCTCCATTTACGAAGATGTTGATCGACTTTTATTTCTCCAACAGATGGAGTTGTTTGTACAACACTTAACGTTCCAGTTGTTTGATAGTTATTAGAAAATATTATATTATTAATCGTTTCGTTATAATATGTATCAACACCAACACCAGGCTTTAATTCCAAGGTAGATATTCTAGTTGGAAACTCTATTGATGCAAATTGTTTATTAGACAACGGATTATCATTAACAACTAGTTGTATTTTTGAATACACCAAACTATCATAGAATAATCCATAATCACCTACGTCGTGCATATATGTACCGTAATTAGATTGCGACAGTCTATTAACAGACAATAACATATTATCAAATGTTTTTAAATATGTATATGGTATATAATCATAAAACGACTCAAATGATTTTAAAACTTCACTATATCCTATTGTAAAATTATTTGTAGATCCATTTAAATACGACCACAATATTCTACTATTCTTATTGTCATATACCCCATGAATACCATATCCCAAACATGCAGTATCTGCAATATTAGGATTAACATACTCGTTGAAGTATGAAGACAATCCTTTGGTTTTAGTTAAATTGAAGTTTTGGCCAGATACAATATATATAGATTTGTTATTAGCGTCAAAATAATATAGTCCACTATCTGCTGCAACAATACTATCTTTATGTTTACATCCAGACGACGTAGAAATATATTGAAACCTACCAGCTACATCTCCAGACCCTATAGCCAAACTAGAACCCGTAGTATCATTAATTACCGTTCTTTCGTTAACGAATTGTACGCCTATTGCTTTATCTTGGAAAATATATAGATAATCAGAATAACTAACTAGTGCATTGATTGGACCGTAACTTGTATCTATAATGGTATTATTCTCTGGTAAGAATTTAACTAAGTTATCATATTTATCATCATAATTAAATTCTTCTGATATATATATTTGAGCATCTTTATGTTCTATAAATTCCGTATCAGGTGCCTCTGGCAACAATATTAACCCTCCAGTAGATTTTTGATATACACTATTCTGTAAATACATGTCAAACGACTGGGTGTAATTTGTATCTCCACCAACTGACCCAGAATAATCTCCAGCATATTCTTGAGCATACTCTCCACGCAATGTGTTGTACGGAGCATCTGATTGTTTAGATGGAGATAAATCTATTCTATAATCAATATTAATATTTGTTTCTAACGGTATATATAACCTCTGAGTATGTTCTGTTGTATCGTTCCATACTCCTCTTAAATATTCAAAATACGAAATATACGTATCTCCACCAAACACATAAACGTGTGATGTGGTTGCGGTAGGAGAAACAAATGCATTGCAACTCTGATATATGTTATTTTGACGCGAATAGAAACTATTTCCCCCATATTGATTTACTAAAGATCTTGTAATATTACATATTGCTATTTCAGAATTAAAATCCGTACTTATGTCATCAATATAATCATCCATAACAACAAACAAACTTGTTCCTCCATTAACATCGTTTTTCGATCTATTTGAAGAACCAAACTTTCCTCGCAATGTATTTTTAATTTTATATCCACCAATGACAGTTTCTGTGATTCCCTCACTATACGTTTTATAACAATCTATAATACCAGAGTGATCTATATTTTTACCTATGGAATTAAAATTATGGGCACCTATAAATTTATATTGTGCAATAGTTTTAACGTCGCAACCAAAAGATCCGATTGCTACAATACCATCTCCATCAACAATATCAATATCCTTAAAATTAATTTCTGGAGAAATAACGTTTGCAATCTTTGCGGTTCTTAATGACGAAATATATCCATTATATTTATGACTGTCGTCAGATTCTACCACTCCATCTAAAGTTGGAACTGGATAATAAAATTCTCCAATATTCATAGTTGGAGTTAATAGTCCCTGTGTTAAAATAGATTGATCCTTTTTACTTCTATTAACTCTAACTATCTCATAACTACATGGGTTACCCTCTTCGTTTAACGGAATGTTAGTTAAAGTAAAAACGGGAAACAATATATTCGCAGTACATGAATTGCTTGGAGACGACCATACTGTTGGTGATAGACTATTAAACACATATGACGTTGTTGTACTGTAGTCGGTTACAAGAGTAAACGTGTTTGTTATATTAGTTGTAATAGTGCAACTTGTTTCCGATAAACTAGCGTTATATATTGTTGAATTTAATAATATATATCCAGAACTATTTGGTATGTCTTCTGTAAATGTAACCGAAAGACTATTATCAAAATCTTCCAATATCCAACTTTTTATTGCAGATTGCATTAATACCCACGACGTACCAGAAGTTGGTATAGTTAAAGAAAACGCTCTTGTATATCCAAGATTTTTTAAATTAAATTCCTTAGACTTAGTCTCTCCATTGTATGTTATGGATATTGTTATACTATCATATGTATTTGGTTTATCTACAAAAGCCATTACCTCAAATAGGTTATCAATTGGAGCCCCACTAACCAATGGAATTGCAGACGACTGTATCTGTTTCATGGTATAACTTGGGAAGCCAGAACTTGATGCTCCAGTCTCATATGCTTCTGGGAATTTTATATCTCCTATCCATTTAACTGGAGATCGTTGCCCGGTACTATTATAAAATATTACTCCCATCCTATAAGTTTCACCCCTTCGATATCCACATAGTTGTCCAGAATTAATAGGACTAGCATATGAACTATAATATGGATTATCTGTAAACTTATTATCAGCAGCAGGATATACTGTATTTGAAAAATATGTACTCCAAGACTGATACTGTCTAGATGAACAAATATTAAATGTTGATGGAATTCCTATTGGATCAGATGCTAGTTCTATAGGATTTGTACTAAACACATACGATACATTTACCCCTTCTCCTCCAACCGTAGTCCCATCTGCACAATATTTATACAAAGACAGATCGGGTTGTTTACATATTGCATCGGCATATTCATCAACCAATGCCCAATTAGTAGCATTCCCAACAACATCTCCCTCTCCAGATATATCATGATCTATATTAAAATATCCAGAACTATTATGTCTATATGCACGAGCATCGTAATCAACATCAAAACGTTCTTCGTCTATATTAGAGACAATCATTCTCTTGTCTTTAATAACTAGATCCTTACAAGAAAACGACAATTTATCATATACACTAAATTCTTGATAAGACAATTCGTCTACAAAGTTTAATCCGTCATCTATAATATCTATAGAACCAGTTTTTACAACCTTCTTGTCTACAACAATTCTAACTATTGGATTGCCATCTATACTACCATAGAATAAAGAAAATAATCTAATATGATCATATCTATCGTCTACATATGGAATATTTATCATAACAGCCTTCCCTGTATTTTCTCCTGCAACATTCCCAACGAAATCTAAATTTGTTGCTTTGGTATAAGAAGATTTCGATAGATTATATAAATAACTTGTTGGAGACACCGAGGTCTCGGAACCATATAAATTATATAATTGATATGCGTATTGTACTACACCAGATTTATAACTTCCGCCATCAACAATAGAAGTAACTAATGGTTGAGAAAACTTTACATTCCCCAACGTATTTAACTGATCTGGATATAGACACATTATAGTTTTATCAAATATATTTATATGTCTAAATTGATTATATCCATCAGTCCAATAAACCTTACCAACAACATCATTAAAATAATATGCTTCCGCTTTTATCTTATTTGCAATAGAAAAATTTAATTCTCCATAATATACCAAATGATGTAGTATATCCAAATACCCATTACTGTCTAAGTCTATAACGGTATCATTACTATTAAACCTAATACTCCAAATACATCCATATGTGCCAGATGGAGTAGTAGTTGTGTTGTCTTTGTCTGTAGTAAATACAATTAACCGATCTCTTAAGTTGGTATATCCAATAATAACCTGATCTGAAATAGTTAATGATACAACCGAAATACTACCAGTTCCACTTGTTTTAGTAACTACTGGAGTTGTAGTAATTCCTTTGCCATATATAGTTATAACATTTAATCTATTTAAAATACTACCATCTGAACCTAAAATATATCCATAGTTAGACGCAGACATAGAACTATTAACTGTTGACAATGCAGAAATGGTCTGAGAAGTTAAATATGATATTATACCACCTATCGACATTAATGGTATAGTTAATGTATCAGAACCAATCTGAATTGTTCCTGCCCATGTGTTATCAGAACTATCTCCAATTAATTTATATATAGTATTATTTGATTCTGGAAATTTAAATGAAAGAGTATTCCCTTTCTCGTTTTGGATACTACCAACAGACTCGCCATCTGAAGAAAATATCCTCATATTATCAGCCCTCCAGTATTTAGTGTTCTTATAATGTACAAGAGACGTATCTTGATCCATCCCCTCTATAAAAGTATTTCTTACTGCATTCATATTACGGAGTAGATAAATAAGCAAATTGCGATGCGTGATGGTTTGGATTCGTTACAAGTTTTCTCATCTGATTTTTCAAAGCTTCCATCCCATCAAAGTCCGGCATATGCGCTTTGGTTTTTGCTGAGTTAACATAGAATAACCAATCTTTTTCAACCTCTCTATATTTTTCTGTAGATAATTTATCTTGTAACCACATACGATATGCTATCTTATACATAACGTAAGTACGTACAGCGGTTATGTATCGCTCATCATCTGGCACCATTGGATATCCATTTATATCGGTTTTAAATGCCAGATAGGATATTTCTAATTCACCACTTTCAAAATTAACATATATCAAACCGTTCTCCGTTCGATATGAGGCCATTGTAGACCCATTTGAGCTAATCAAATTATTAGACTCGTCTGTAGTACGGAAGGTGCCAGATTCGTTAATTAAAGCCACTCCAGAGTCGTGTTCACGCACACCTCTAATTACAACAATATCAGTTGGCAATGTTCCCACATAATCTGTAATAACTATTGGATCTGGCATTAACGTAGTCCCATTTGTAACCTTCTCTATATAGGCATAGGGGACGCCTATTTTTAAAATAGCTTCCCCTACCCATTCTATCATATCGTAGAAATTTATATCGTCTACATTTAATCCAGACTTATAAACCTGTTCTGCGATACGCATTATACATACGTAATTCATTTTGCTTCGTAATAAATTGTGTCAAAATCATCGTCCTTAATCCATTTGGCAAGTTCTCTTTTCCATTTACGACTAGGATAAAATAAATAATATGATTGGTTTTTTACGCCACATCTACGTTTGTCCCAATAGAACCTGAATTTTCTTCTACCAGAATGTTCGTTAAAGAAATATACAACTCGTTTTGTTCTATATGTTTCAGGATCTTCGTTCCACATTTTAACGGTAGAAGGCCAATCAACGCTAATCCCTTTGCGAATCATATTCCCATTCTCGGAAAATCTAAAATCCATTTTTTTAGAAACAATATATATTCTACCAAGTTGAGCCTGTAACCTAAAATCATATTTATCTTTAATTACCATAAACATGATTTTATTAATATATTGTTTCCAAATATCAGTAAACTGTTTTTGAGTTAATGGTTCAGCGCTAGGTTGTTTTAGATATTCGCTATAGAAATATCCCATACCATAATCAACCTTATATCTACCAGGTTGGCCAGTACGTCCCTTATTAATTAAGATCATTTTCCTCGTTGTTATTAGGATCGTTTTTAGCCTGTAGGAATATATTCATATCAGCCTTCAATATTTCTCCTTTTAAGTATTCTAACAACGATTCATCAAATGGATATTCAGAATCTACTGTCATTCCAGTAACCCCCATTGGATCTTCAAACACACCTCTAACGGTTATTGTTGAACCGGTATATGATCTAACATATATGTAATTATTATAATAATAACAACAAGCCGTATCTGAATTGAACCTACCGTTGCCATGATACTTAGCAGACTCATATGGCAATAACAACAATCCTTTTGTAGTTCTTGTTGATGGTCCAATATAAGTAAGTTTTGGTTCCCCTCTATAAATTAATGGAGTTGCTATCAGGGTTGATTTCTTTTCATTACTATCAATGTTGTCGACAGAAACGGAAAGGTTAACATATTCTTGTAGATTTTTATCTCCAATAGGTTTATGTTCTGTACATCGTTTATATAGCCACAATGCACGTTGATTCTTTATCCAATAATACACTTGCCTAATATCTAAATCGTCATCATCCGAATAAGACGGACGTACGTGTCCTATAAGGTCATATGCTATTTCTCGTAGTGTTGCCATGTTAATTACTTACCGTTTACTTCTAATAAATGATCTAAACCAGTCCATCTAAAATCACAATGAATCCAAGTTGGAGTATCTTCAATCTTTTCTATTGTAGATAGGCCAAACGTTTGATTAAGATAATCAAAGTTATCCATAATCAACGTTCGTATCTCAGAAGGCGTAATACCTTTGATTTTAATATCTACAGCATCCTTAAATTTATGCTGACTATATTTTGCCCCAGTAGTCGTATTAATAGACCTTAAACCAGATTCATTAAAATTACCACCCCACTTCCAATTATTAATAATAATATCTTTATCTATATATTTATCATGTAACCATTCACAAAAATTTACAACCTTTTTATTGATTAACCAACGTGGATCTCTCCCAGTCGAAATCAAATCATCGTGCATGTCTTTAGGTAAAAATTCCTCTGAACAAAAGTGTGGTGATAATTTCATATTATTCCATATTAACTAAATCTAAACAACTATTTAAAAACGACAAAGACTTGTCTGGATGTTCTTTAAAATACTCTTCTGGAATATTTTTACTATTCAATAACTTAATATCAATATCAAGAACATCGTTAGTTACATATTCTATATACTTATTCATCATGTCAACATGTGCCTTTACTATTTCCTCACTATCTTTATTAAGTTTTTCAATAGCTTTATCAAAGGCTTTTTTATTCGTTTCAGAAAAAGTATAACGTTTACCTTCTGGGCTATCTTCCAATATTGGTTCACCAGATTCATTTTTTTCACAATACTTAGACCTAATTTCTTCGGCCTTTTTCATAACCTCATTATACTCATCACTAGGTGTTGACTTTGCTCGAACTTCATCAAGAAAACTCTTTACCTTTTTTTCGACCATTGTACACCAAACCTGGAATGGCCATCCAGGATAAGTTTTAGCAGTTCCAAGTTCTGCCTCAATTCCAAACCATTCAATAATTTTCTTCTCCATAATATATTATTTTAAAAGTTAAAGTTACAAAGATAATTAAACTTTGTTATATTTCCAAACATTTTATCATAAAAGTAATAACAACGATTGTTTTATTTACGATTGTACACACCAATCTATAACATCCCACTTATCGTCTACACTATCATACCTGCACCTTACGTACATACATTTTGATGAATTTCCCGCTGTAGTTATTGGTGTTGCCACTCCTACTGGTTTAAATGTTCTAAATCCAGTTCCAAATGTTATTGACTTAGATGTTCCTGCGTCGACAAATTTCATTACTGCTAATAGTCCGTGATACCCTCCAGAAGTTGAAGATGCATTTATTGTTAAGTTTTGATTTACACCACTATATACCCACCACCTATAAGATGCTGGTTGTATATTAAATACTGTAATTCCGCTAGCTGATAGAGTATTAATGGTACCTGGATATCTTATTGCACCCCAAGTCCATGCCGTAGTAGCAATTTTCGTTGTTTCATCATAAAAATTGGCCGGAGTTGTAGATAGTGGTGCACCGTAAAACTGAGGACTATTAAACACTGCATTACTTGTTGGAACTTCGGTATCGCTATTATAAACTTCCGTGCCATTTGTAGCGATCTTAGTTATAAGAGAGCCACCAGAAAAACCTATTCCTGCTTCAAATGTAACGTTCCCATTTAATGCGGTTGTACCATCGTTTTTAAATCTAGCACAAGTCACATTAGATCCTCCGCTTGCACCACCCAAATATAGGTCAAATTTATTGCCAGCAGCCATCCAGATAGACTGAATAGATCCAGATAGGTATGGACCTACTCCAACTTCGTTATAAGAGGAAAATTGTAATTTAGGACCTTGATATCCAGCTCCAGAAATTGTTCCGGTATTAGTTATTCTTATAACCTCTCCTGTAGTAGCATTTGAAAAATGTACGGTTGTTTGTGGCGACGAGGTACCAACACCCAGCCTATTATTTGCATAGTCCCAGAATAAATTACTAGATACCCTAAATGCACTAACACCATTACCACTAGGTATTTGTCCTGGAGTTATATAATTCAATCCAGTACCACCATAACCAACACCAACTGGAGTAGAACTCTGCCATACACCACTTGTAATTGTCCCTACTGAACTAATATATGAAGATCCAGCCCAAGTTGACAATGCAGTATTCTCTACATTACCTAAATTTAGTTGAAGTTTTGATACCGAATGTGGATTGTTTGTTAGTGAAGTGTGTGTGTAAGCATCATTCCAATGAGTAGAACTATCAGTTATTGAGGCACCCCAAGATGACGATCCAGAATATAC
>Ga0172381_10004899_pt1 | contig 13725 bp, 8 predicted proteins | sample Leawel6488metaG_FD_119754 | JGI IMG/M metagenome (GOLD analysis project Ga0172381, IMG submission 119754) | Leachate microbial communities from a municipal landfill in Southern Ontario, Canada - Leachate well 64-88 metaG | ecosystem: Engineered > Solid waste > Landfill > Unclassified | place... | reverse complement strand
GGGGAGAAAGGATGTTGGTTACCGGTTGATGGATGGGCGGTACGGGAATCGAGTTCATCAAAAATAGCGATTAATGCGGCTTTGGCATTGAGGGTATCGAAAATGGTCTCTACAATCAGCAGATCAACCCCGCCATCTAATAATCCGCGTGCCTGTTCGCGGTATGTCCGGTACAGATCATCAAAGGTCACTGCCCTGTATGCGGGATCCTGAACATCCGGTGACAAAGAAGTTGTTTTATTGGTAGGGCCAATTGAACCAGCCACCCAACGGGGTTTTCCCCCATGCTTGTGAAGATAATCAGAAATGGTCTTTTTGGCAAGTTGGGCTGCCGTCGCGTTGAGTTCGTAAGCCAACTCCCCTAAATGATAATCTGCCAGCGAAATCCGGTTTGAATTAAAGGTATCCGTCTCTATTATATCAGCCCCGGCATCCAGATATGCTTCATGGATTTCGCGGATCACATGAGGTTGTGTCAGGACGAGCAGATCGTTGTTCCCTTTAAGGTTATACGGAAAATCCCTGAACCGTTCCCCCCTGAAATCGTCCTCCTTCAACTTATAACGTTGGACCATGGTCCCCATGGCGCCATCCAGAACAAGGACCCTGTTTTTAAGCTCGGAAGAGAGAGACATTTTTTCAACTAAATATTAAGAATTTTGTATCACAAACCTTTATTCAGCATCTCACGTTCTGCGCCTTGCATTTTTCCACCCGCCCCCTCCCTGTTCGCAACTACGAGCATATAATCCTGAACCTTCCTGTAAAAAAGGGTACAGGGCATCGGACCAGCAGGTGTATCCAATGTAGCAATAAAGGTCCCGTTTGAATGGCAAAGATAATCAAATGCATGAATATGGATATCCTTTTTGAAGTCTGTATCAGGTGTCCCCAGGAGCTTATATAAGGCTTCTTTCCCACACCAATGTATATATAATAGCTCAAGATCGGGTTTTGTATCCAGATGATCCAGCTCATCCCGGTTAAGAAAGCGTTCTTTGACCCGGGCCAATCTGTCTTTGATCGTTTCGATGTCAATTCCCACTTCAAATTTCCTGTTACAGACTGCCGCTGCCATAGTACCGGCATGGGAAACCGAGATGTGATGACTTCCTGAGATCAGGAAGGGTTTGCCATGTATATCGTATCTGATACCTGCCTGTGACGGTGAAAGAAGGTGTTTCAGAATAAGGCGATAGGCAAGCCATTGTTTTTTTCGTTGTTCGTGAGTAAAGTTACGGTATTGTTTCATCGCCTCTTTATCCGGCGCCAGCCGGGTAAGAAGCTGACCGGACGTTTCGGTGATTTGCCAGATCCCGGTAAGGCTTTCATGGAACCCGAATTGATGAATGACAGGCATTTTTGTAACAGGTTGGACAGCTGTTTCAAAATTACGATTTCCTAAGCTTTGGATAACTCAATTTTTACTACTTTTGCGCCCTGGATTAAACTAAAAATGAAAATACGATGGAAAATGTTGTTTCAGAGAAAGATATGAAATATAAAGTAGCCGATCTTTCATTGGCTGAATGGGGCAGAAAAGAGATCGGGATGGCAGAAAAAGAGATGCCGGGATTGATGTCGCTCCGTAAAAAATATGGTCATGAAAAGCCGTTGAAGGGAGCAAGGATCAGCGGATCGTTGCACATGACAATCCAAACTGCAGTGTTGATAGAAACGCTTACTGAATTGGGGGCCAATGTACGTTGGGCCAGTTGCAACATTTTTTCGACACAGGACCATGCTGCCGCGGCCATTGCTGCCAAAGGAATTCCCGTTTTTGCCTGGAAAGGCGAAACCATTGATGAATACTGGTGGTGTACACAAATGGCCCTCAGTTTTCCTGAAGGCAAAGGGCCGAATCTTGTTGTGGACGATGGCGGGGATGCGACCCTGATGATCCATAAAGGCTTTGAGATAGAAAATAATCCAGGATTGTTGAAATCACTTGCTGAAAGTTCTGATGAAAAAGCGCTGTTAACGCAGTTACAAAAATTGTACGTGGAAGATAAAACCAGGTGGCATCGTACGATTGCCGGGTTGAAAGGGATCTCGGAAGAAACTACCACGGGGGTTCACCGGCTCTATCAGATGAAAGAAAAAGGCATCCTTCTGGTCCCGGCCATCAATGTAAATGATTCCGTTACCAAGTCAAAGTTTGATAATCTGTATGGTTGTCGCGAGTCGCTGGCTGATGGGATCAAGCGGGCCACCGACATTATGATTGCCGGGAAGGTAGTGGTTGTGCTTGGATATGGCGACGTTGGTAAAGGATGTGCCCGGTCGATGAAATCTTATGGGGCAAGGGTACTCGTAACGGAAATTGATCCGATCTGTGCTTTACAGGCAGCCATGGAAGGATTTGAAGTAACAACGCTGGAAGATGCATTGCATGAAGGTAATATTTTTGTAACCACTACCGGCAACAAGGACGTCATCACGGCAAAACAGCTTTCGTTGATGAAGGATGAAGCCATCGTATGCAATATCGGACATTTCGATAACGAAATCCAGGTTGACCAGTTGAATAACTGGCCCGGGATCGCGAAGGTCAACATTAAACCCCAGGTAGATAAATATGTATATCCGGATGGAAAAGTGATTTACCTGCTTGCTGAAGGCCGGCTGGTAAATCTGGGATGCGCTACCGGCCATCCTTCCTTTGTCATGTCAAACTCATTCACCAATCAGACTTTAGCCCAGCTTGATCTCTGGAAAAACAAATATCCGGTAGATGTCTATCGCCTCCCTAAAAAACTGGATGAAGAAGTGGCGCGGTTGCACCTGGATCAATTGGGCGTGAAACTGACCCGGCTGAATGCCGAACAGGCCGATTATTTAGGAGTCCCGGTAGAAGGGCCCTATAAACCGGAACATTATAGATATTAGGTCAATTGCTAATGTATAGTATTGCCCCGTCGTAAATGGTTGTGTATTGTTTTAGCGGAAAGTGGGAAGGGCCATCGAAAGGGGTCCCATCGGTCATAATGTATTTAGAACCGCATATAGGACAGGTACAGGTGATACCGGATCCATCGACCCGGACCTGGGCCCCATCGGAGAGTGGGTCATAAGGGCAGGCCCGCTCAAAAGCAACAAATTCGTTGATGGATTTCCGATAGATAAGGATCCCGTTGTAGCCTCCGACAACAGTTTCCCAGCCGTTTACAGGATTGAGGTTAATATATTGGGTGCCGTTTGGATTTAAATTAAAGTTGACATAGACATAAGGAATTTCAGTCGCTTCTTCCTCTTTTTTACAGGATACAGGCAACAGGAAAAAGCAAATAAACAAGATAAGAAGGCCCGCTTTTGAAGACCATAAAAATTTTTCCATCATGCAAAATTCTAAAGAATAACGTTCATTGGAATATAAAATTGTAATTTATTCAGGATAGAACATGATTCTTTTCTGGTTTTTTTTGTTTTCTAACCCCCTGAAACCCTTGATCGAATAGCTTATCTGCTAATTTAGAATGGTTATATATTTTCAACTCCGGATAAATAATTTTGAAATTCATTTTAAATAATTATTATTTTTACCGTCTTTTTACAGCGCATTTATAATCTAACATAAAATTATATGGTATGTTAAGAAATTTACTATTGTCTATTGGATTTGTACTGGCAACAAGCTTGTTAGTATTTTCACAAACCGGCTCAGGTACCATTAAAGGAAAAATTGTTGATAAGCAAACTAAAGAGCCGATCTCGTTTGCCAATGTGGTTGTTGAAGTAGGGGGTGTCCAGGTTGGAGGCTCTACTTCTGATTTTGACGGAAACTTCCAGATCAAGCCGGTACCTCCCGGAAAGGTAGATTTGAAAGCGAGTTTTGTTGGTTATAAACCGTTCATGTACAAAGGGATGATTATCATGCCTGATAAAATTGCTTTTCAGGATCTCGAATTGGAAGTTTCGACAACAACCCTGAACGAAATTGAAGTCGTTCAATATAAGGTGCCTTTGATTTCCAAGGATCAGACGACATCTGGAGGGACTGTTACGTCGGAAGAAATTTCAAAGATGGCAAACAAGTCGGCTGCCGCTGTTGCCACAACGGTTGGAGGCGTTACAACCAATGCAAACGGTGAAATCACTTCTATGCGCGGTCAGCGTTCATCCGGTACCGTATATTATATTGACGGAATGCGCGTTACAGGTAGCAACAACCTGCCCCAGTCGGCCATCGAACAAGTTGAAGTCATCCTGGGCGGCACCCCTGCCTCTTATGGGGATGCTACCGGTGGTATTATCAATGTAACTACTAAAGGGCCCTCTAAGGATTTTTCAGGTGGCATTGACCTTCAGACCTCTCAGTATTTGGATGCTTTCGGCTATAACCGTTTGGGATTGAATTTTACCGGCCCAATAGTTTCAAAGAAAGACACGGTTCGCGGGACCAAAACCCCCATCATGGGATTTTTCCTTGCCGGTGATCTTATTTATCAGAAAGATGGCGCCCCCGCGGCCTTTTCATTATATAAGGTAACAGATGATGTGCAGGACTACTTGAAGACAAACCCTCTTCGTCTTTATGGCCAAAACCAGGCCGTTTTCTATAATGCGGAATTTTTGACGTATGATCAGATGGAGAAAACCAAATATACGCGGAACACTTCTGGAACAAATATCAACGTTTCCGGAAAACTGGATTTCAGGGTATCGCCCACCATCAACCTTTCTTTAGGCGGTACTTTTACCCGGTATGACAACCGCAGTTTTAATTTCGGCAACTCTTTGCTTGACTGGCAATACAATACGCATTCCATGGGCTATACATGGCGCGTCAACGGCCGGTTTACCCAACGTTTCCCGACTGCGCCCGACAGTAAATCTTTCGTAAAAAATATCTATTATTCCATCGGCGCTGACTTTACCCGGTCTTTCGCCAAAACCGAGGATGCCGAGCATCAGGATAACTATTTTAAATATGGGTATGTGGGTAGTTTTACGACCGAAACAGTTCGCGCCTATACCCCGGAACTTGCTTACGACTCTGTTGCTAAAAAATGGGCCCACCTGCAGAACGGGACGCGGGATACCCTCGTCGTTTTTCGTGGTTCTGACATCAATCCTGAATCTTCAAACTGGACACAACAATATTATGGTTTCTTTGATGACGCCACCTCGCACTATCAAAACCTGGATGAAATCATTTCCGGCCGCGGTCTTGTAAACGGCATGGAACCGACTGCCCCGTACAGTATGTGGTCAAATGTCGGGAACCGCGCTAACGGGTATGCTGTTTCCAATTCCGATCAGATTGCTGTAAACGCATCTTTTGCTGCCGATTTTGGGAACCATGAAATTCAATTGGGATTGCAATATCAGCAACGCAGCAATTCAAACTATACCAATGTGGGTATTTCACTGTGGGAAACCATGCGGGGTTTAACCAATGCCCAGTTATATGACCTTGACCTGGCCAACCCTATTGGGGTTTATCGCGACGGGGTTTTCATGGATACCATTAATTATAACCGCAAGTATGTTTCCACCCTTCAGAAAACTTTTGATATTAACCTTCGTAAAAAAATGGGCTTACCGGTTGACGGAACCGATTGGATTGATATTGATTCCTACAGTTTCAGCGAAAATTCCATCAGCTATTATGATAAGAACATGCAACAGCATACAATAAAGCTGAGCGATCAGTTATTCAGCATTGATATGTTCAGCGCTGATGAACTCCTGAAGGACGGGTCCCCCATCGTGAATTATGCTGGTTATGATTACATGGGCAATAAAATCAGCAAACAACCAAGTTTTGATGAGTTTTTTACGGCTAAAGACGCCAATGGTAATTACACCCGGCCCATTGGCGCTTACCAACCTATCTATATGGCCGGATACATCCAGGATAAATTTGCTTTCAAGGATCTTATTTTTAACATTGGTATCCGGGTTGACCGTTTTGATGCCAACCAGGCTGTACTCAAAGATCCATACTTATTCTATCCTGCCAAAACAGCAGGGGAAGTTACTCAGTTGAATGGTGAAACCGTTACGCATCCATCGGGAATCGGCAGCGACTATGTAGTATATGTTGATGATGCAAGTAATCCTACCTCCATCACGGGATACCGGAATAACAACAACTGGTATAACGCTGAAGGTAGCCCGATCACTGACCCGGTAGCGATTCTTGACAAAGGGAATGGCGTTCAGCCATACCTGGTGGACCCATCCAATAAATCTATCACGGCCGGGGTATTTAAGGACTATGACCCTCAAACCAATGTCATGCCCCGTATCTCCTTCTCCTTCCCGATTTCTGACGATGCTTTGTTTTATGCACACTATGATATCCTAACCCAACGCCCCTCTTCGGATCAGGTTCAGATCGACCCAATCTCTTATTATTACATTGGTGTAACCGGCAGTTCGGGAACAATTAATAATCCCAATCTGAAACCTGAACGTACCATCGATTATGAATTGGGCTTCCAGCAAAAGATCAATAATGCCTCTTCATTGAAATTAGCCGTTTTCTATCGCGAAATGCGGGACCAGATACAACAGTACCGGCTAACAGGAGCTTATCCTAAAACTTATTACTCATATACCAATATCGACTTCGGTACGGTCAAGGGATTGACGCTTACCTATGATCTTCGTCGTACCGGTAACGTCCGGGTCCGCTTTAACTATACCCTGCAGTTCGCTGAAGGTACCGGTTCCGATCCCAACGCGGCTTCAACCATCATCCGTTCCGATCAACCTAACCTTCGTACCCTGAACCCACTGAACTTCGACCAGCGCCACCAGTTCAATATCAGCCTGGACTATCGTTGGGGCAGTGGAAAAGATTATAACGGACCTGTGGTCAAACGCACTAAAAGCGGAAAACCGCCCGTACAGGTACTTTCCAATTTCGGAGCGAACTTTACAATTACCGGCGGTTCCGGGACTCCTTATACCAAAACCAGTACCATCCTCCCTTACGGGGCTATGGGGCCCATCCAGGGTACGATCAACGGAGCCCGCTTACCATGGCAATTCCTGATCGGCGCTCGCGTTGACAAGGATTTCAATTTCGCGCTCAATAAGAAGAAATTTGGGACCATCAATGTCTATATTGAATTCACGAACCTGTTAAATTCAAAAACGGTGGTTTCTGTATATCCTGCTACCGGTTCTGCTGATGATGATGGTTATCTTTCAGCTCCTGAATGGCAAAATGCCATCAATCAGCAGGTTGACCCGGAATCTTATCGCGATTTATACTCCATTCAGATGAACAGTCCTTATAATTACAGTTCTCCGCGTACAATCCGTCTGGGTGTTATGTTTAATTTCTAATGTGAGTTTAACCATGGTAACGAGAAGAAATTTCGGTATTGTAAAAAACAATTCAAATATGAAAAATATACTTCGCTTTTTAGTTATTGCATTCTGTCTGTGGGCCACAAATACCGTTTTTGCCGAGGAAATTCACAAGAGTGGTGGCAAGAGCGCCGATGTAATTAAGGAAACAGCAGCTGGTTGCGCTGCTGGATCTAGTTATAAATATCTTGATATTAATAACGTACGGACCCTCATGTACTCTTATGGCAATGGATGGTTCCTGGAAGTTGCAGAGTATGAAATCCCTAAGGGTTCCAACAAAACTTCCATGTTTTCGACTTCCCTTTGGATCGGTGGTATTGATATCAACAATAACCTGAAGTTAGCTGCCTACCGTTACGGACAAGGTCCAACAACGGCTACTGCCCACACCAAAAATGACTTCTGGCCTGGCCCCCTGACTGTTGATGGAACGGCGGCTATTGACGTTGAGACTTGTGCCAATTACGATAAATTATACCAGATGACGCGTACAGAAGTTCAGGAGTTTTTAGCCTGGTGGGATGATAAAGCTGCTTATCCCGATTATACTATTCCAAAATCGATTTTAGACTGGCCGGCACATGGTGATATGTCAAAGGGACAGGCTTTCTATCTGGCTCCTTTTTATGATGTTAATGGTGATGGTATTTATGATCCCCGTCAGGGAGATTATCCGTATTATGACCTGGCGAACAACCTGTGCCCCAAGAACCTCAAACCCGGTGAACTGGTAGCGCGCGCAAAGATCAAGAACGGCGAACCTTCTGATACTATGGGGATCCTTGTTGACCAGGTGCTGAAAGGCGACCAGACATTATGGTGCGTATATAACGACAAAGGAAACTACCATTCGGAAACAACCGGGGATCCGATCGGAATGGAAATCAGGGCTCAGTATTTTGCTTTTGCCACCAACGACGAGATCAACAACATGACCTTTTACTCCTATGAGATCATCAACCGTTCGACCTATACCCTGACCGGGACTTATTTCAGCCAATGGGTTGACCCCGATCTGGGATATGCCAATGACGACTATGTTGGATGTGATGTGAACCGCGGACTTGGTTATTGTTACAACGGCACTCCCATTGACGGTACCGGTCAGTCATATGCTTATGGCGCCCATCCGCCTGCAGTAGGCGTTGACTTTTTCCAGGGGCCTTACATGGATCCAGATGGTTATGATAACCCTTCGTTTAAAGGGAGCACCCTTAAAGGGCCTTCTTTTAAGGGAAGTTGCGATATGGTTGGGATGAATGGTACCGTGATCGATATGAGTTATGGCCCCAACGAAATGTACACGGCCCCCTTCATGGTCCGTTCGGAAGCCATTAATGGAGTGAATTTCGGCGATGGGATTAAGGATAATGAACGATATGGAATGCGCCGTTTTGTTTATCATAATAACAGTAATGCCGGTGTTCCGAGTTATATGACCGACCCGAATTACGCATCTGAATATTATTTGTTTCTCCGTGGTATCTGGAAAGATAATTCCAAGATGATTTACGGTGGAAATGCCCACTATTCTGCCGGTGGTTATGGCCCGGAATGTGATTTTATGTTTCCGGATGAAACTGACCTTTGTGATTGGGGGACCAATGGTCAACCACCCAACGGTCAAAAAAAATGGACTGAAGATATTGCCGGTAACAATCCTCAGGATCGCCGGTTTATGCAATCTGCAGGACCATTTACTTTGCTCCCGGGAGCTTGTAACTATATTACGGTGGGTATTCCCTGGGCCCGTTCTATTACAGGCACGCCATTGGAATCAGTCAAATTATTAAAAATTGTTGATGACAAATGTCAGAGTTTGTTTGATAACTGTTTTGCCGTACTCAGCGGCCCCAATGCTCCTGATCTTACTGTTGAAGAGATGGATAAGCAGTTGATCATTTATATTTCGAACCGTAAGACCAATGATGCCGGTAATAACTATAATGAAAAATATGTAGAGTATGATCCAAATATCCCCAATCCTGATACGCTGGGCCACAATGAAAGAAATGACTCATTGTATCATTTTGAAGGATATCAAATATACCAACTAAAAGATGCAACGGTATCTGCCGCTGATATTGACGATGCCAGCAAAGCAAGACTGGTGGCGGAATGCGATGTCCAGAACGGAGTCACAAAACTGGTAAACTGGACCTATGACCAGAATCTTGGAGGGAACCAGGGAGAAGTGATGGTAAATGGCGCCGATATTGGAATACAACACTCTTTTGTGTTTACAAAGGATATGTTTGCGACCGGAGATGACAAACTGATAAACCATAAACAATATTACTATGTTGCCGTTGCTTATGCCTATAACCAGTACAAAGCATACAATGGTCTTGATCCTACGGCATTGGATGGCCAGAAGACACCTTATCTACGCGGACGTAGTAATATCAAGGTTTACACTGCTATACCCCATATTCCACTGGGTGAGATCATGCATTCATCCTATGGCGAGGGACCTGTTGTAACCCGGATCCAGGGACAAGGTAACGGTGGTATGATCACCGATTTTACTGAAGCTACCATAGCTGAGATCCTGTCAAAACCACCTGCAGATTCACTGAATGTTTATGGCGGTTCCGATTATCCAATTTGTTACAATCCAACCTACCTGGTCAATAAAGGACCTTTACGGGTAAAAGTCATTGACCCGCTCAACGTTGTGGATGGTGAATATACTGTGAAATTCGACTCGATGGTATCGGTCAACGCTGGTAATCCGTTCACCAACAAGAAAAAAATCCAGTTCGGTAAATGGACCCTTTATAACAACAAAACCGGGATCAGTTACCGCGCTGATACAACTACAATTTATGCCTACGAGCAAGTCTTCCTTGATTTGGGTATCGCGCTGACGCTTTACCAGGTACCCAATGCCGGAGATTCTTTACGCGGATCGGTAACTACCGATAATGGGCTACTCTGGGCCCCTACGGCCATTTACGAGGACAGCACAAAGGTCTGGCTGGGAGGAATCCCCGATACCGATATTCCTGAAGACTATACCAACTGGATACGATCGGGAACCTATAAAGGTTCCGATACTAAATATTATGACTGGAACATGGGAAGCGGGGCCGTTGGTCAACCTTGGGATCCCAATAAAAATTTTCAGAAAATCCAAAATGGGACCTGGGCGCCTTACTGCCTGGCAGCCATTAACGGAGATGAATTGTTTGTAGGGCCAGCTTATGGAAAACGATCGAAATTAATAGCAACAATGGACAACCTGTGCAGTGTTGACGTTGTGATTACTCCAGATAAAAATAAATGGACCCGTTGCCCTGTTATTGAACTTTGCTCAAAAACCGCCCTTGCTCAAGGAGGAGCTAAAATATTTGATTTCAGAAAAGCGGCTTCTGTTAACGTGGATGGGGATACCGGCGTGGTAAGCGAAAACCCCATGTATAATTCGACCTATATCAATGCTACCGGTATGGGCTGGTTCCCGGGATATGCCATTAACCTCGAAACCGGGGAACGTCTGAATATCATGTTTGGCGAAAATTCATGGCTGGTTGCTGACAATGGGCGCGACATGTTGTGGAATCCAACCAGCCGGGTATATGATGCCGCTGGGGTCCCCGTTTTTGGAGGGCAGCATTACCTTTATATCATGAACCACAAATCAATTGTGGTTGCCACTATCCATCTGGATTATCCCGCGTATGATGGCGGCGCCTATATCCGTAAAATCATGCTCAAAACACCGGCTACGATTTATAAGGATAACACATACGCTACCGCTCTTTACGTTACCATTCCGATGGCTATTGCCGGAAAGGAATGGCTGAGCAATACCGTAACGACTAAAATACGCGTTTCGAAACCGTATAAACGTTATTATTCAGAAACATTACCGGTTGATTCAATAGGTATCCCTGATACCGTAAACCGAAACTATCCGATGTATATATTCAATACCTCTTCGATCGCTACTACAAAGAACAATCAGGATAAGGCAACTTCCGATCTTGACCTGATCAATGTAGTGCCCAATCCTTACTATGCTTATGACGATTATGAAAGGAACCAACTTGATAACCGTATCAAGATTGTGAACTTGCCTACAAAGTGTACTGTCACCATCTTTGATATGAGTGGAACGATGATCCGTCAGTTTAACGTTGATAAATCGGGTATAGCGCAACCGCGGGCTTCAACAGCTGGTTTGAATACCGACGCGAAGACATCCATCGACTGGGATTTGAAAAACTTTGCCGGAATTCCCATTGCTGGCGGAGTTTACCTGATCCATGTAAAAGCAGATGGACTTGGCGAACGGACCCTTAAATGGTTTGGAATATTGCGGCCAGTTGACCTGAACGCATTATAATGGCTAATACGATTTATTATATGACAAAAACAAAAAATTCCAGGATTATGAAAAATATATATAGCTGCTTAGTCGCAATATTCTTAATGGGATTGATACTCGCACCACTGGATAAAGTAATGGCCGGAAATAAGGACAGGTCTGGTCAGGCAGGCGCTGCAGAGTTATTGATCAACCCATGGGCGAGAAGTTCCGGATGGGGATCGGTCGGTACCTCCTGCACACAGGGTTTGGAAGCTTTATACTCGAATGTGGCGGGTACAGGATTTACGAAAGGAACGGAAATTATTTTCTCCTATACCAACTGGCTCAAAGGTTCAGATATCAATGTTATGTCATTTGGCCTTAGCCAGAAGTTGGGGACCCATGGTGGTGTTCTGACTGCAGCCGTTATGTCGATGAGCTTCGGTGAAATTGACATTACAACGACGGGTTCACCGGAACCGGTCCAGGGCACATTTAAACCCAGTTATCTGAATATCAACCTGGCTTATGCAAAAGCATTCTCCAACAGTATATACGGAGGGTTAAATATTAAGTTAATCTCGGAATCGATTGCCGATGCAAGCGCCACAGCGCTTGCCCTTGATGCCGGTATTCAATACGTAACGGGAGATAAAGAGCAGATCAAGTTTGGTATTGCGCTAAAAAACATTGGAGCTTCCATGCGGTTTACCGGTGATGGCCTCTCTTTCCGTGGGGTTATTCCGGGTCATGGCAACGACAACGATCAATTCACGGTGGAACAACGCTCCGCCAAATATGAGCTTCCTGCCACACTGCGTATTGGCGCTTCTTATGACTTCCTGATTGGTGATATGCACCGCATCACACTCGCGGGGAATTTTTCTTCAAATTCATTCACCAAAGATCAGTTTACTTTAGGGCTTGAATATGCTCTTAAATATTACTTACAGATCAGGGCTGGTTATACCTATCAAGACGGTATGTTTAATTCAAATGTCGAAGACCGTGGTACTGTTTATACCGGGTTAAATGCAGGATTTACCGTTTCGGTTCCATTTAGTAAGGAAAAAGAAACCGGTATTGCCATCGATTATTCATACCGCGCCACCAATCCTTTCCAGGGAACTCATAGTATTGGGCTGAAACTTAACTTTTAATCCATAGTTTAGAAGTTTACTTTAACTTCGTTTTAATTGCAAAGGACCCTTACACAGGGTCTTTTGGCTTATTATGTTAACAAATATTATTACGCCATGTCGGACCTAAAGTATTATACTCCTGAAGGTTTAGAGAAGCTCAAGGAGGAATTGAACAGACTGACCACCATCGAACGGCCGGCCATATCCAGGCAAATCGCCGAGGCCCGCGATAAAGGCGATTTATCCGAGAATGCTGAATATGCTGCCGCAAAAGAGGCTCAATCCATGCTTGAACTGAAAATCTCCAAGCTACAGGAAGTTGTTGGCAACGCTCGTTTGATTGATGAACGGAAACTGGATAATTCCAAGGTATTGATCTTCTCAGCTGTAAAATTGAAAAATGTTCAGAAAGGTAACCTGGTAACCTATACGCTGGTCCCCGAAAACGAAGCCAATATTAAACTTGGAAAACTTTCTGTCAGCTCGCCGATTGCTAAGGGGCTCCTGGGCAAAAGCCTCGGGGATACTGTCGAAATAACCATTCCGGCAGGTAAAATAACATTTGAAATCGTTGAAATATCGAGATAAATTTATTTGATATGGCTACCATTTTCACAAAAATCGTCAAAGGAGAAATTCCTTGTTATAAAGTAGCGGAAACCGATGACTACCTGGCATTTCTGGATATTAACCCACTTCAGGAAGGCCATACGTTGGTTATACCAAAACAAGAGGTCAGTTACCTGTTTAACCTGAATGATGAAGCCCATGCAGGGTTATGGAATTTCGCTAAGAAAGTTGCCAAAGCCATCGAATGCGTAGTGCCTTGTCAGCGGATTGGCGTCACGGTCATCGGTCTGGAAGTGCCACATGCCCATATCCATCTAATCCCGATTTCCGGGTTGTATGACATGGACTTTACTAAGCATAAAAAAACTT
>Ga0172381_10004898_pt1 | contig 13726 bp, 13 predicted proteins | sample Leawel6488metaG_FD_119754 | JGI IMG/M metagenome (GOLD analysis project Ga0172381, IMG submission 119754) | Leachate microbial communities from a municipal landfill in Southern Ontario, Canada - Leachate well 64-88 metaG | ecosystem: Engineered > Solid waste > Landfill > Unclassified | place... | reverse complement strand
TCTTTATTATACCAATATTTACGCCGCCATTCCAGTTTTCTTCCCAAGCGTAGAATGATTCCGTCAATTCGCCGCGACTATCGAAGACGCGGACATGCGGCGCGGCCCCGGCTTGAGCGGCGGTCGCTATTTCCGGCAAGCCGTCGTTATTCAAGTCGCCGGCGGATAAGTTTACTCCGCCCTGCCAAGCGCGGCCATAAGCTAAGAACTGGCGCGTCAAAATGCCGCGATTATTAAAAATCTTTATTTGCGAATCACGGCCCTTACCCGGAGCCGCGATAATATCCGCTTGATTGCGATTCTGACGGCCGTTAAGATTAGCGACCGCGACTTTCACGCCGCCGCGAAATTTCTTTTCATAAGCTAAAAAAGCGCCGATGGCTTTTCCGTCCAAATTAAAAATCTTGATCAACGGTTCTGTCCCGGCAGCATAAGCGGCGACAATTTCCGGATTGCCGTTACCGTCGATATCGCCGGCCGCCAGATTCAAACCGCCCCGCCAAGATCGGCTATCCGCCAAAAACTGCTTTTTTAATTGACCGTTAAAATCAAAAATCTTGATAAGTCCGGTTCCCAGAGCCGCCTGAGCGGTCGCGATTTCTTTTTGCTCATCGCCGTTGATATCGATTAGAGCGACACTTATGCCGCCGCGGAAATATTTATCATAAGCCAAGATTTTCTTAATGAGCCTGCCGGCAGCGCTATAAATCCGGATTTGCGGCTCAGCATTCGCTCCTGATCCGATAACGATCTCTTCAACGCCATCGCCGTTAATATCGCCGACAGCAAGGCTTTCTCCGCCCTTAAGATCTAAAGATAATTTGTTGACAAAATCTCCGGTGACGGCGGCCAGTTTCCCTTCTTTAGCGGTGACGGCGTTTTTAGCGGCGGCATTTTTAGTATTAACGATATTCTGGGGCAAAATCACTAAACGGCCGACGCGGCTATATAATTTTTCTTTAGCCATTTCTACGGCCGAATTAACATTTAAACGTCCGTTACCGAGCTGACCCGGATAATCAGGATTAAGCCGGTTGATATTATCGGTCGAAGCGAATAAGATATTGACGATTTCCCGGCGGCTCAATTCCGGATTGGCTTGAGCGATAAGGGCCAAGGTCGCGGATACTTGCGGGGCCGCCATGGAAGTCCCCGACCAATAACCATCATAAATCTTATTCGGATAATCAGGCACGCTGCCGGCGGTCACCGCGCTAAAAAAACTAATACCCGGAGCGACTAAATCGACGCAGTGCGATCCATAACTGGAAAACTTCGCCTTCTGATCAAGCGCGTCGGTCGCCGCCACACCGATAACCATATTCTCACCAACAAGTTCACCGTCATAACAGGCCGGATAGATCGGCGTCTTGGCGATATCATAACCCACGCCGCCCTCTTGTTCATTGCCGGCGGCGGCGACGATCATAATCCCGGCCTGATGCGCCCGGCGTATCGCCTCTTGCATCCCTTCGCTATAATTAAAAGAAACAAAACTTAAATTTATTATGTCAGCGCCGTTAAGGGTCGCATAATCAATCGCCCGGATAACATTGCTTAATTTTCCTTCCCCTTTATCATTTAAGACTTTCAAGGCCATTATCTGCGCCTGCCAAGTGACGCCAGCGACGCCCTCATTGTTATTGCCACTCGCGGCGATTACGCCCGCGACCATGGTGCCGTGAGAAACTCCGGCTTCAGTCCAGCCCTCCGTAAATTTTGGCGACGGGTCCGGCGTATTGCTCACGAAATCCCAGCCGCTCTCATCATCAATAAAGCCGTTCTTATCGTCATCAATTCCATTATTCGGAATTTCCCGATGGTTATGCCAGATATTATTTTTCAAATCGGGATGACTGATTTGGATACCGGAATCAATGACCGCAATCACTATATCCGGAGAGCTGGAAATCTTATCCCAGGCGCTATCGGCTTTGATTTTAGACAAGTACCATTGATTGCCATAATAAAAATCGTTCGGCGTAATATTAGCCAAAACAGGCTCTGCCAAGAACAGCGAGAGAATAAAAAAAGATGTTATCAGTTTTCTCATATAACATCTTAATATTAGCATACCTAAATTATTATTTACAGGCTCTCAAATAACGCCAAAGTTTCCTTCGCGCACTGGCGCCAACTGAACTTTTTAGCTTGTTCCAGCCCTTGGGAAATTAGGCGGCGACGCAAATCTTCATCGGTTAATATGCTCAACATCGCGGTCGCGATTTGACGCTTGTCATTTTGATTAAAATATAAGACCGCGTCGCCAGCGACTTCTTTCAGAACCGGAATATCGGAAACGGCGGTCGGAACGCCACAGGCCAGAGCTTGCAAGACCGGAATGCCGAAGCCTTCGTGCTTAGAGGGAAAGATGAAGGCGGCGGCCGCACTCAGGATATAAGGCATGTCTTCTTCCGCCACCCAACCGGGCATGATGACTTGATTATTAAGATTAAATTCTTCAATCGTATATTTTATCTCGTCATATCCGAAACCGGCATCGCCGATCAGCACTAATTTCACGGTTATTTCCGGATGGTTTTCTCTTAAGAAAGCGAAGGATTCCACGAGGGCGGATATATTTTTCTTCTTTTCTAAACGACCGACATATAGGAGATAGGGAGCGGCGAGGGCGTATTTATCAAGTACGGACGTAATTTTTTCCGGAGTCGCTTGGATCCGGCGATATAATTCATCGTTATAACCGTTATGGATGACCACGATCTTATCGGCCGGGGTTTTAGAATATATGCTCAGAATATCCTGTTTAGTAAACTCAGAAACGGCAATAATCTTCTTGGCATGGCGCAGAGCAAAAACAGTTGAGAAGCGAAGATAATCCACCGAATCAGAATGGTAGCGCCCTAAAGTAAGCAGTTTGACAAAAATATTGATCAGGCGACGCGTACCGGCCAGGCTAGTCTTCGCTTCCACCGCCCGATACAGATTATTTTCGCGCAGAAACGCAATGTCATGGATAGTATTTACGGTTTTGAGAGGACCGAAGAGCGGCAGGGCGTGCGCCGGAATAAACAAGACATCCGGACGGCGCCAAAGCATTTCCCAAGTCAAACGGCCCAAAGTCCAAAAAGAAAAGAATGGCCAATTCAGAAGCTTGAAAGAAAAATTCGGATTATCCTTGATAGCGGCGGCCAATTCCGCCCGCGGCGGTTTATTAAGATAAAGCCAATAAGTATTGGATCGGTCTATTTCCGCCAAATTCTTGATTAAATAAAAAGAGTACCATTCCGTACCGGTCTTGTGGAGCAAGTTAGCGCGTGAAGCGTCAATGCCGATTATCATAATAAATAAAAAATTAGCCGACCGGACGGCCCGCTAATTATTTAGTTGCCAAGATGCTGCGTTTATAAGAATCTAAATTATCCAAAGCGATGCCGGTGCCCTTGGCGACGCAAAGCATGGCGTCATCGGCGACATAGGCGGACACGCCGGTCGTGCGGGCAATCAATTGATCGATATTCCTGAGCAAGGCGCTGCCGCCGGTAAGCACTATGCCTTTATCCATAATGTCCGCTGATAATTCCGGCGGAGTCTTCTGCAGAACTTTTTTGGCCGCGGCGATAATCGCCTCCAATTCGTTTTGAATGGCCTCAGTCACATCATCGCTCGAGACAGTCAGGCTGCGCGGCAAACCGGTAACAATATCGCGGCCGCGGATTTCCAAATATAATTTATCTTCCATATACAGAGCCGAGCCGATATTAATCTTAATTTCTTCGGCCGTGCGCTCGCCGATAGCCAGATTATATTTTTTACGGATAAACTCCAAGATGGCGGCATCGAATTTATTGCCGCCGACGCGAACGGACGTTGAGGCGACAATGCCGCCTAAAGAGATAACAGCCATTTCCGCCGTGCCGCCGCCGATATCGATAACCATATGACCCGTGGCCGAACCGATAGGAATATCGGCGCCGATAGCCGCCGCTACCGGCTCTTTGATAATATAGGCCGCTTTGGCGCCGGCGGCGATTGTCGCTTCAATGACCGCCCGGCGTTCCGTGGAAGAGATACCGGCCGGAACGGCCACCATTACTTCCGGACGAAAAAGACGAATGCCGCCCAGAGTCTTATTGATAAAATAACGGATCATCGCTTCGGTCGCCCGATAATCGGCGATAACCCCGTCTTTCAGGGGACGAACGGCGATAATCGTATCCGGAGTGCGGCCGATCATATCCTTGGCTTCGTTACCGACCGCTAAAATCTTCTTATCATAAACGGAAACCGCCACCACGCTCGGCTCATTAATAACAATGCCGCGCTTGGGCAGATGGATTAAAGTATAGGTTGTACCGAGATCAATCCCGATTCTTTTGATAAACATGGGCGTAATTAACAAAAACTAATACCATCTTATCTTAGTATTTCTAAGGGTATTAGTCAAACCGGCCAGATTAATAAAAATAGCTCTATTCTTCATAATCGCGGTCGACGCTCTTCTCGCTCGTCGCGATTATTCGCTTCACTTTCTCGACAAATTCAAAGGTGTCGAACTCTTCTTTAAAAAAGACATAATCAGCTCCCAGTTGCAGGCTACGCTGGCGGCTGTCCTCGTCGCTTAAATCAGTAAAGATGAAAATCTGCTTGTCATTGAGTTCATCATCGGATTTAAGTTTCTTGATGATTTCAAACCCGTCTATCTTCGGCAGGATCAAATCCAAAATTATATGATCCGGCTCAAAATCACGAAGACTGTTCATTAATTCCTCGATTTCTTCGTCACCGGTCGCGGTCTCCACCTCGAATTCATCGGCGGAAAACTGCGATTCCAAGCCGTAAAGAAGATTGGCGTCGTCCTCAATGATAAAAATTTTCTTGTTTTCCATATTTTTTATTTTAACTTCTTCCACCAACCAGTATTCACCTTATACCACTCGGCGGTTGCGCGCAAGCCGTCCGTAAAAGATATTTGCGGCTTCCAGTCTAATTCCTCAGCCGCTTTGGAAAAATCGATTGCGTATCTCAGGTCATGGCCTAAACGATCAGGCACATACTCAATCATTTCTTCTCCCTGGCCCATTAAACCGAGAATAAGCTTGGTTATTTCCAAATTAGTCTTTTCATTATCTCCTCCCAAACAATAAGTCTCTCCTATCCGGCCTTTCTTGATTATTAAATCGACGCCGCGATTATGGTCGTCAACATGGATCCAATCGCGGATATTGGCGCCGGCGCCGTAAACCGGAACCGGCTTCCCTTCCGTCAGGTTAGTGATAAAAAGCGGAATAAGCTTTTCCGGATATTGATAAGGACCGTAATTATTGGAACAATTAGAAATAGTTATCGGCAGTTTATAAGTATGATAATAAGCGCGGACTAGATGATCGGAACCGGCCTTGGAGGCGCTATACGGAGAGCGCGGATCATAAGGCGTCTCTTCATTGAATTTCGGCGCTCCGGATTCTAACGCTCCGAAAACCTCATCGGTAGAGATATGATGGAAGCGGATGTTGCCGTTATTCTTGGCGGCCTCCAATAAGACGCGCGTGCCCTCGACGTTCGTATGGACGAAATCGGCGCTATTCTTAATAGAACGATCAACATGGCTTTCGGCCGCGAAATGAACAATCAAATCAACGTCTCTAACTAAATCATTAACCAGCGGCGCGTCACAGATATCGCCTTTGACGAATTTATAATTAGGATTATTTTCTATATCCTTAAGGTTGTCGAGATTGCCGGCGTACGTCAAAGCGTCCAGATTGATAATCTGATCTTCGAGATAATTTTTCAACCAATAGTGGATAAAGTTGGAACCGATAAAGCCGGCGCCGCCGGTAATAAGTAATTTCATATTATGATAATAATTTCTTCATAATTATTTCCGCCTCGCCCGCGTCATATTCACGTTGCGGCCATAAAGGCAAACCGTCGCCGGCGCGGCGAGGAATGATATGAAAATGGAGATGAGGAACAAGTTGATCGGCAACCGGGTCGTTATTAACACTAAGATTATATCCCGGCACCCCTAATTTTTCTTTTAATAATAGTCCGATTCTCTTCACCGTTACAATAAGCGCTATCACATCTTCTTCCGGCGTATCTTCTAAATTTTTAAAATGATTTTTCACCGCGACTAAAACATGCCCGGCGTTAACCGGCTTAATATCTAAAAAGGCTAAAGTTTTCTCATCTTCATAGACTTTATACGACGGTAATTCTCCGCTGATGATTTTACAGAATATACACATACTATTGGATTTTATATGGACTGTCAGTTTCCTTTTCCCAGCGAATTTCGTCTACTTCCTCTTTCTTTCCCTCACCCTTATAAAGCTTATCCGGCAGATTGATACTAAGAGCCGCAACAATAGAAACGCATTTGTAACCATGGACAACGCCCGGCGGGACGATAACCAAAGTAGGATTTTTCTCTCCGACTTCAATTTCCAGGGTCTCGCCTTTGGTTGACGAATTTTCGCGGCGGTCCCAAAGATACAGGCGGAAACTGCCAGGACCCAAAAAAACGAAACAGTCGCTTTGCGCGACGTGCTCATGCGGGCCGCGGATTATGCCCGGGTTGGTCAGGCTGACATAAGCCATGGACATATCGAAATCCAACTCATCGCGACGAAAAATTTCCGCCAGCCAGCCGCGATTATCTTCATATTTCTCTATTTTGTTAATTATGACCCCGTTAATCATATAGTATCGCCTTTTTGAAGGGCTAAAAATTAAATTTTAATCAGGCTGGCTTGAGCGCCGATATGGGCGACTTTGGCGGCGGCATTCTGCAAGCTCAAATACACGGCTTTATCAATATCGCCTTTAAACAGGGCCCAGCCGGCGGCAAAGGAGGAATTAAAGATATCGCCGACGCCGGTTGTGTCTACGCGCTTTTCTTCTTTTAAGATATCATGTCGGTAAATCTTTTGGCCGTCAAAAACCATCACGCCGTCGCCGCCCATAGTGATAACGATAATCTTCGGACCGAAACTATGGATAATTTTAATTAAATTTTCCATATTATTCAAGACTTCATGATCCGCTTTCTTATAATTATCAGTATTCAGAACCAAAGCCAACGCTTCGTCTTTATTGCAGGCCAGAACCGTAGTCTTTTTTAAATAAGCTTTGATTTTTTCCGCTCCGCCCAAGAGCTGCGTCATCCCCGGATTCCAAAAAATATTCGGACTCTTAGCGCCGCCCGCGACTGAAAAAATCTTCCTTAAATTTCCCGGCCAATCGCCGGCTAACGAGGCGATATAAATATTTTTGGTCCGCCGGAGATAAGAAATATCTTTCTCGCTGATTGCTAAATGCTTATTGGCACCGCGCTGGGCGAAAATAATTCTTTCGCCGTTGGGAGCGATGAGAATAAAGGAAGAGCCGCTTTCCTCATTAGCGACTTTTCCGATCAAGCGGGTATCAATATGGCGCGCTTTTAGATTTTCCAAAATCAACCGGCCGTTCCGGTCGCCGCCGATCGGCGCGAGACAGGCGGTTTTAAAGCCGAAATTAACCAGACAGGCCGCGGCATTGGCCGCCCCGCCGCCGTAAGAATAATAAAATTTATCAACTTTTATTTTCGCGCCCGATTCGAACGCCAGAAGTTTTTGGCGCAGGATATCGGCCGGATTATTTATGAATACCCCCTGATCGGTAAAAAAGGAAATATCACGCGTTGTCCCGCCGACGGTTATAAAATCGTACATAATATTATTTAAGATGATTTACCTGAGTAATAATACCATAAAAGCGCCTCTTTTTCAAAAATTATTTTTTCTCCAGAAAGAACGGCTGGAAACGGCGCGTTAAGGCGCCGGCGAGACTGAACATTAATAAGCCAGCTAATTCACTCCACAACGCGCCATAAAATAAATTCGACCAAAAGGAAGCGCGCCATAAGAAGAAGCCGCCCGAAGAGGTTCCGGAAAAATAAGAGAGGAAGCCGGAAAACAGGTTATAGGCCAGAGCCGCCAGCAGTATTAATAATAAAAAAGAATACAAAGAACGATTGGTTAGCCAAGTTTTCAGTATCCAGTTGGCCAGGAGAATGGTAAAGAAAAATAAAAACAGATAAAATCCGAAAAAATTAAAAGAGTAGAGATCCAACCAGAAACCTAAAATCAGGGAGGCGTAAAGCGCCGAACGAAAATCGAAAAAAAATAAAGTAAAAACCAAAACAATCGCCGCTAAATTTATCTGGCTATAGATTGTTGGCAATGGAAAAATAAAAGAAAACTGGACGATAGCGACGCCCGAGAGCAAGAGGACTAAAAAGAATATTTGTCCGATCTTTTTCAGCATAATTCAGAGCGATTCCCTCAGACCGAGCGAACCCGGCCGACTTAAGGAATAATTACGGAAACAATAGTTAAATTATCTAAATCGATCAAAGGCTCAATGGTCGCTTCCTGCCAGACTTCGTTGCTTTCGTTTTTAACCTGAGAAACGCGACCGATGACCAACCCGCGGGCGATATGTTCACCCAAGCCCGAGGTAATGACGATATCGCCGGGCGCTATCTTTTCCAATTGCGGAATATAGCTCATTTTAATGGTCAACCCCAGATCACCATCGGTAATCCCTTGGGTCTTATCGGAATTCTGAATCGCCGCCGCCAACTGGCAATTTCTATTGGTTGTCAAACAAATCTTAGCGGTCGTATCCTTAGTCTCCAGAACCTTACCGACAATCAAGCCTTCTTCACTGACGACTGCCAGACCGGCAATCAGGCCGTCTTTAGCGCCACGATTGATAATCAGCCCCAAGTTATCTTCAGTCGCCGCCTCTTTAGCGATAACGCTCGCGACTACCAGCCGAGAACTGCCGGTACCGGCGAATTTCAAGGTCTCGCGTAATTTTCTATTTTCTTCCTCTATTTCCAGGCGGCGGGAGTTGGCGATGGTGAGTATCGCCGCTTCCTTGGTCAAGCGTTCGACTTTAGCGCCCAGCTCCTCGGGATTGTTATTGGCGTTATAAGATGACTTAATATCCGAACTAAAATTATAAAAACGGCCGGCAATCGGTCTTACCAGATAAGATAAAAAATTTTCTATCGGACGCAAGAGTCCGGTCAGATGCAAAAAAAACAGCGCGGCGGCTATTATTAAAAAAGAAATAATCGGATTGTTCTTCTTGATTCTAACCATATTAATCGGTATTTGAAGGCAGGATGACTTTGGCCAGCAATTCCTTATCGGATAATAAGATGCCGGTGCCGCGCACGACGCAAGTCAAAGGATCATCGGAAATCTTAACGGGAATTTTCGTGGCCGCGGAAATCGCCTTGTCCAGGCCGCGCAGTAAAGCGCCGCCGCCGGACAGATAAAGTCCGCGCTCATAAATATCGGATACCAGTTCCGGCGGTGTCGTTTCCAAAATCATTTTAATATTATCAATTATCTTAACGACCGTGCGGCTAATCGCTTCCCGAATCTGCTTATCGCTGACCATTAAGGCTTTGGGCAAGCCGGTCACCAAATCACGGCCGCGCACTTCAATCTCGGTCGGCGTTTCCAGCGGTACAGCCGAACCGACGGCGATTTTAATCGCTTCCGCCAGCTGTTCGCCGATAAGAATATTAAATTCCTCGCGGATATATTCAATAATGTTGTTGTCAAACTCATTGCCGGCCGCTTTCAAAGATTTCCAGGTAACCACTCCGCCTAAAGAGATAACGGCGATTTCCGTCGTGCCGCCGCCGATATCTACGACCATGGTCGCGGTCGCTTCGGTTACGGGCAAGCGCGCTCCGATAGCAGCGGCCATCGCCTCTTCGATCAAATAGACTTTTCTGGCGCCGGCGGATTTAGCGGCGTCCTCAACCGCCTTCTTTTCCACTTCAGTCAAATCCAGGGGAATGCCGATAACGACGCGTGGCCGGGAGATAAGAGTAAAATGTTCCGTATGGACCTTCTGAATAAAATATTTCAGCATTTTTTCCGTCACTTCAAAATCAGAGATAATCCCCTCGACTAACGGCTTGATCGCTTCAATATGCCCCGGCGTCTTGCCGACCATTTTCTTGGCGGCTTCCCCGACTTCTAAAATCTCATTCGTCCTTTTATTGATAGCCACGACGCTCGGTTCGTTAATCACCAGGCCTTTATCAACAACATAAACCAGGGTATTCTTGGTTCCCAAATCAATCCCTAAATCATGGCTGAATTTCCCGAGCAGTTTATTGAACATAGGTTAAATTTAAATAGGATAAAATTAATAACTTTTAGCAAAAAGCCAATCGTGTTTAGCCGGCTGGCCGCTGATAAAACACTTCTTATGACGCGGCTTCCTGGCTTCCGATTCAGGCAATAAGACGCGCGATACCATGCCATATTTTTCCTTTAACATTTTTTCCGTTTCCGGATCCTCGCTCCAACTAGCCTCGAACCAACCCAGCCGATTATCTATCTCCTTCCAGTCCTTAATTTTATAAATATGGTCTTTAGAAAATTCTTGCGCTTGTTTATATAAATTCTTATGAATCTCGCCCATGGCTTTTTTCAAATATTTATTCAAGTCGCCAATCGCGACTTTTTCTTTCCCGCCCGTATCTCTCCTAAAAACTGTCACCTGTTTTTCTTCCACTTCTTTTAGGCCTATTTCCAAACGTACCGGCACACCGCGAACTTCCCAATAATTAAATTTAAAGCCGGGTGTCTGCGCTTCGCGATCATCTATCTTTAAACGATATTTTTTAGACAAATCCTTCTTTAAACCATCACAAAAGTTCAAAACCTGTATCCGCCCGGCCTCATCACGGTATATCGGCACCAAAACTATCTGGATAGGCGCGATATTCGGCGGTAAGCGCAAACCGTTATCATCGCCGTGCACCATAATCAAAGCTCCGACTGACCGCCAGGAAAGACCCCAGCTGTTTTGATGGCCCAGATGAGATTCGCCGTCCGCTCCCAAATAATTAACCCCGAAAACTTTTGCAAAATTAGTCCCTAAATAATGACTGGTCGCGCCCTGGATAGCTTTTCCGTCCTTAGCCATAACTTCCACGGTTAAAGTTTCCACCGCTCCCGCAAATTTTTCACTTTCCGATTTCCGGCCGACAAAAGCCGGGATAGCCATGAATTCATAAATATCTCGATAAACTTCCGACATTTTCTTCGCTTCTGTTCTAGCTTCATCTTCGTCAGCGAAAACCGTATGTCCTTCCTGCCATAAAAATTCACTCCACCGTAAAAAAGCGCGCGGTCTTTTTTCCCAACGGACAACATTAGCCCATTGGTTGAGACGCAATGGCAAATCCTTATAACTCTGAATCCATTTAGCGTACGTCTTATACATGGCCGCCTCGCTGGTCGGACGGATAGCTAATTTATTTACCAATTCTTCCCCGCCGGCATGAGTGACAATCGCCAATTCCGGAGAGAATCCTTCAACATGGTCTTTCTCGGCTTCCAAATTCTCCAGGGGAACAAAAATCGGGAAATAAACGTTCTCCACTCCGTCGCTCTCTAAACGATTATTTAATTCAGCTTTAATTAATTCCCATATTTTTAAACCATAAGGACGGACTATACCGCAACCGCGAACTTCCGAAGGTTCGGCTAATTCTGCCTCCTTGACAACATCCTGATACCAGGCCGGGAAATCATCCGCCTGCTTAGTGATTGTTCTTTTTTCGTTTATAGCCATATATTTATTATAATCTTATCTAAAAAATCTGTGTTTGTAAAGCCGGATTAAACTCGATCGGCGAGAATATAATAGCGCTCATCATTACTTAAAACGGTCACGATTAAAAATAGATTACCGCCCTCTTTTATTTTTAATTTCTGATATAATTCTTCAGGCAAAAGCGGGAACCGCTTCGTAATAATATTTACGCGGCTAATCTTTTCTGTCTTCAAAAATGACTTTAATTCTTTAAGCGCGAAGGGGCGGCAGGTTCTGACTTTAAAAGCGCGGAAAACCCCAGGTTCATTCCGGCCGACAAGCGCATCGCCGGTTAAAAAAGATAATTGACGATTAATTTTGGATAATCCATAGGCCGCGGCCGCCTCTTCAACCAAATGCGCTTTGATTATCGCTTTATTCGGCTCATAAAGATAAAGACGCGGTTCTAGAATAATCGGGACGATCGTGCGCGGATCAGAATCGACAAAATCATATACCGGGTTATCGGCTAATTTTCCGGCACTGACCGGTTTTCCGGATAAAATAGTCGCTCGACGCTTCGCTTTAGTTTTTAGATCCCCGAACCAGAGCATCGCTACCTTGCAATTATTATCCTCGGCGATAATTTCTATTTCCGGCTCTTCCGGTAAAACCTCTAATTCCCGATAATCAAAGGCCGGGGAAATCTTCACGCCGACGTTAGACGTAAGCTTGAATATTTCCGGTAAAATTTTCAATAAATTCGGTTCGGAATTAAGGATAGACCGCGTCTTACTCTTGCCCTCTCTGTCTCTGGCCGGATCTAAAAAGAAAGCATTAATATCAGAACTGAGATTATCATAGGCGTCGCCAACGACAAATTCTATTTTAGCGGCGACGCCGTAAGCCGCGGCGTTTTCTCGCGCGCAGGCGATATTCACATCCAGTTTATCAATCGCCACCGCGTTGTGGCAGCGGGTCGCGAGCGAAATAAGATTACCGCCGAGTCCGCAAGTCAAGTCCGCGACTTTCCAATTCTGATGAAAACGCCGAGCGATATGCTCGGACACGGCTTCGCTCGTTGCTTGTTCCAGATTAAGCGTCGTTAAGAACATTTCTCCGGCGCAAGTGAATTTTTTGGCGGCTTGGCGCCTCAACTTTATCAGCGTCACAACGCCGGGCAAAAACTTAGCTTCCGGTTGATCGGCGCTCTTAAATAACAAGCGATATAAATCTTCATCTTTAAAAGATTCGTATCGCTTTAATAATTCCCGTCCGGCGGCGGACGATAAGAAATTTAAGTCTGCAAGAGTCATGTGCTTATATATTCAAGGACGCTTATTATATTGTTACAAGCTTATATTATTACCGCTTAGATTATTTCAATCTCATTCTTTTAAGAGCCGCCTTTACTCTTTCGCCACTGTCAATAATGTCTGCCGCCACCGCATTCAAAGCCGCGCGCGCTTCCGATAAAGAATAGCCCAAAGACATAAGCGCATCGATTTCGTCGCCGCCGGAAGCGGCCGCGGAATTCAGAGTAATTGAACCGCCGCCGGAACGCAGGACTTTAGTCTTAAGTTCCAGGACCAAACGTTCAGCCGTCTTCTTGCTGATGCCGGAAACTTTAGTCAGGAGATTGGCGTCGCCTCTGATAATCGCTTCCTTGATATCGCCGGCCGAGGCGATGTTCAAAACTCCGAGAGCGGATTTCGGCCCGACGCCGGAAACTGTCAACAGTAATTCAAATAATTCCAAATCTTCCAGGGTTTTAAAGCCGTATAAATCACTGGCTTCTTCCTTAACCTGATGATGCGTATATAACTCTATTTCCGAGCTGATTTTCAAATCGTTAAGCAAAGTTTCGGCCGCGAAAATAGAATAACCGATATCGCGCGTTTCTATAATCGCGTAATTAAGACCTTTATTGATTATCCGGCCGCGTATAAATGAAATCATATTATTTAATTAATCTTCTTATAACCGATAAAGGAACAACCGCGCCCAAATTCTTCGGCAAATCCAAAATTGCGATTTGTCCGCCGCCTCCTCCGTGCGCCTCCCTGATTTCCGCCCCTGTCCCGGCGTCCCAGAGCGTCTTCGGCCTTAATTTAATTATATCATATCCGGGGCGGATAATCTC